>Ga0316207_10005536_pt1 | contig 10417 bp, 10 predicted proteins | sample 6weekpyrite_MG_FD_204943 | JGI IMG/M metagenome (GOLD analysis project Ga0316207, IMG submission 204943) | Microbial mat bacterial communities from mineral coupon in-situ incubated in ocean water Damariscotta River, Maine, United States -... | ecosystem: Environmental > Aquatic > Marine >...
GTTCTATGGGGTTTTAAAAGTTCCTCTTCCTCATAGTACCTGATGGTTCTTACTGTAATTTTAAGTAACTCAGCAACCTCACCTATTTTTAAATAATTCTTTGTCATTTATCTGATTTTTATCCAGAAATAAAAAAGCCCGTCTTTTTCTTCCTGCTTAATTAATTCATGTTTAGTTGAAGAGCAGTATGCAGGTATATCATTTAACATTGAAACTTTATTTGATTCAGTTAATACAATATTACCAGATTTCATAGACTTGAACTCTTTCGTTAAATGTATAACCGGGGCAGAGCAGCACATGTCTTTTATGTCTACAAAGTGATCATGATCCATTTTCCTCTCCTAATAAGCTGTTATTAATAGTCTTTATTATTGACTCCAGGAAGCAATGTTAAACAGTTAATAGTGCTTGTTTCATATAACGTCTGTAGAAATGGGAAATTTCTTCGACATTGCGAAATTTTCCAATGAAATTTGCTTTTTCAACTACATTAATTTTTAAACACATTACAGTGTGATTTAATCATAAATTAATTATTTTTTATCAACATATAACGATACAGGTTATCTGTTGATTTTATTACAGATGTCTTATCTATTGTAAACGGGGGTTATTATCTAACGTTTACGTTAGATTGTAAAGTATTAAGTATTTATTTACTTTCTTGTACGAACATTATTGTGTTATTTGAGGTACATTTGGAGTGGGTGTCCCTGTTTATTTTCCCTGTTAATTGCTCATTTATTTTCATAATGAGTTGGCCCATAAAAAAATGCCCCATACAGGGGCATAATATATCTTCCATGATATTTAACTTTGAGAGATCAACCAAAGGTATCGTTTGTAATATTTTTAAACCAGGAATGAGCGTAGGTAACTTCACGTTTACGCATCACATCCGTTGCATCTGTTGGTGTCAAACCACCTGAACCTTCTACCTTTATAATCTTGCCTTTAGCTCCCATTCTATACACCATGGCAACTGAGATAGCGTCATCGGGTGTGAGTATGCTGTAGCAAGTATTAACGTAGGAGGGCACAGGTGCACTTTTTCCATTGAGTTTGGCAACAATGGCCGCAGCGCAAACTTTTGCTTCTGAGCTGGCAGCGTAACCAGACTTGGGTAAAGGTGAGGCAACGGATGCATCGCCTACCACATAAATGTCTTTATGCCGGGTTGATTCAAAGGTTCCCTGGTTAACTGGACACCAGCCTTTCTTATCTACCAGATCAGCAACAAAGGCTATTTTTCCGGCCTTTTGTGGAGGAATGACATTAATGACATCGCCTTCAAAGTCGACATCGGCAACAGCGGTCATATTTTTTGCGTCAATGCGCGTGACTTTACCGCCACCAGAGCCGCTGATCCATTCAATCATGCTGTTGTTTGTGTTATAGCCATAATGCCGTTCCCAACCGGCGGTGAATAAACCCATTTTAGAAAACTTGGCTTTGTTATCCAGAATAATAATTTTCGATTTAGGTTTATTGTTTTTAAAATACCAGGCGATCTGGCTGGCACGTTCATAGGGGCCGGGTGGACACCGGAAGGGGTTAGGTGGTGCGACAATAATTACTTTGCCACCATCCGGCATAGCCCTTATCTGGTCACGTAGTAGTGCGGTTTGTGCACCGGCTTTCCAGGCATGGGGTAGCTTTTCAGCAACTTTGGCATCATATCCCTCTATTGCATCCCAGTTAAAACTGATACCGGGTGACACAATACAGGCATCATAGCTAATGGTTTTTCCGCTACTGATTTTAACTTTACGGGTATCTGGCTCAATCGCGGTAACCAGGTCATGAATAACATTGATACCGCGTTTTTTTAAACCCCCATACCCAAACTGGATGCTCTTGATATCACGTCCTCCACCCAGGACTTCATTACTCAGAAAGCAGGTGTAATAAGTTTTGTTAGGTTCAATGATGGTCACTTCAATTGAAGCATCGGCCATGCGAATGTACTTCGCTGCAGTTGCTCCCCCCATGCCGCCACCGACAATAACCACATGTTTACTGGCACCAAAGCTGAGCATAGGGAAACCTAACGCAGTGGCCGCAAGCGTGCCCCCTGCCAGTGTTAGAAAATGTCTTCTGTTTATATTTGACATGACTGCTTTCTCCTTACTCGAAACTACTATAATAGTGAATCAGGGCATCAACACCTGCATCACCATGATCTTTTTTCAGGCTATTCATTTTTTTCTTCATTTTCTTTTCCATGGTACGAGTACCGCTGGTGAAATCTTCCATGGTAAAGCGAACATAGGGTTCCCATTGCCCGGCTAAAATTCCCGCATCGTCCTCTGATGATGTCCCACCGTCCTCATGACATTTTTCACAGTATTTTTTGTGAATTTTTTTACCTTTTTTCGCCAGTTTGCGATCAAATTTTTGCGGTTGTCGAACAAACGGTTGTTTGGCAAAGAAGTCGGCCATTAATTTTATTTCCTCATCGGTATAACCTCTGGCTATACGCGTCATGATGGTTGAAGGGCGTTCATCTTTTTTATAAGCCTCCATAGTTTCAATAAAATATTCAACAGAAATTCCAGCAATTGTCGGGCTTGCCGGGCCGACGCTGGAACCATTTGTGCCATGACAGCCTGCACAGGAATTAGCCAGCATAGTTGCTGAGGGTGTTGCTGCAAAAGTAACTGCTGAGATCAGAATGCCGATAAGCAGCATGAAAATCTGTGTTAGCATTTTGTATTTCATAACGCCTCCTAACCGTATCTACGGTAATTAATATTTACGATTTATCATCAACGAATCATGTTGTGGATTATCGTTTTTTGTTTTGTTCCAGCAAATGTAAAAGGTCTTTAAAACGTCTGGTCTTTGCCAGATTAAATACGGTTAATCCTTTATTATTAGCGATTGAAGTATCCGCACCATTTTGTAATAACAGTCGAACCATATCTGTCTGTCTGTTAGATGTTGCTACAAATAATGCGGTTTCTCCGTCTATATTCTGGTGATTAATATTTAATCCGTAGCTCAGTAATAACTTTAATAAATTGCTGTGACCATTTTCAGCAGCACAGAATAGTGCAGTAGAGCCTTCATTGTTGACAGCGTTAATATTAGCCTTAAGTTTTAACAGTGCTTCAACCGTGCTTTCATGACCTTTACAGGCGGCAAGCATCATCGCGCTCATACCATCTTTATTACGTACATGCAGATCAGCATCAGCCTTCGTTAATATTTTTACCGCCTCCAGGTCATTGAGAGTAGCAGCGGCCATCAGTGCAGTTATACCGTCTCTGTCGGAGGTGTTTACATTAGCACCCCTGGATATTAATGCTTTAAGAACATCATGGTGCCCCTGGCGAGTAGCCATAGCCAGTGCATCCCATCCTGCCCGGGTTTTAGGGTAGGTTTTAGCACCGTTATCAATAAGAAAATTAACTAACTGTAAATAACCATTTTCGGCTGCGTAGGTCAGGGTTGTGCAACCTGCTGTGCTTCGTGCATTAACATTGGCACCCCGTGCGATGAGCGTTTTTACAACTTCATCGTTTCCGGCTTCAGCTGCAAACATCATTGCAGATTTACCAAATTTACTGTTGATATCTGGACTGGCACCATCATCAAGCAGTCGAATAACGGTTGTATTATCACCGACCAGTGCCGCATCGAGGAGCTCACGATCATACTGCGCCGCACTCACTGTTGAGATGAGTATGAAAAGCACGATGAGTGCAGTATTTGATTTAGTTTTTATCATTTTTATAAGCCCTTTAAGCTGGGGCATCACTTTCTTATCTTTCAGTTGTTAATTTACTGAAACCTGTTCCAGAATTTCATCTTCCTCATCTGGTTCCATAGGTTCTGTATGGACAATTCCTGCATGACAGTCGATGCAGGTCTTACCCTGCAAGGGTGCACGAGTGTGTTTTTTGCGTGCCATTCTGTCCTGTTCACTCAGATCCATATTGTCGTAGTTATGACAGTTACGACATTCTCTGGAATCGTTAGCACGCATTTTATCCCACACCACATTAGCCATTTTCCAGCGACGAGCATCAAATTTTTCTTTAGTATCAACCGTGCCCATGACGGTGTGGTAAACGTCTTTTGCAGCCATGATTTTTGCATAAAGTTTGGGTATAAAATCATTAGGTACATGGCAGTCAGCGCAGGTGGCCTGAATGCCGGCAGAATTTTTATAGTGCAGTGTTTCTTTATATTCTTCGTAATTAATTTTCATGGAGTGGCATGAAATACAGAAATCCATACGATTGGTGTAATGAAAAAAAGTATTTAGAGTGCCCAGTGATACACCGCCTAGAAAGAAGATCACCAGGCCAAGACAAATGACTTTTTTTGACGGACAACGCACAGCTATACCCCTTTGGAGTATAATAAATCATACAAAAAACTAGTCGTTACTATCGCAATAACAGGAATTTTAAATTTGCTGTCATAGTATTTTACTTTTTATTATCATTTTAGTGCTTGCTACAATACATTGTTTATAGATAACAAATCCTGATGTGGTACATGTTGATTTGTATCAATGGGATATTGAGTTATCAAAATTAAGTTATAGGTAGAGTATGTAATGACAGATTCTGAACTATTCCTACGAATATTATCTAAAAGCAAAAAGCATTTTGTCTACAAATGAACGCTAATATACGCAAATAAAAGCAAAATTTTATACTGGTGGGTGGAGTGTGACGCAGACGCACAAACATAACCTTTGCGTTTCTTTGTGTTGAGGTGCAAGAATACACTAGTGTAGTGGGTGTTTATGGGAAAGAGCTATCATCAGAAAATGGTTAAAATTGCTCATGATTTTTTATTATTTCAGCAGCAGGCCTGTAAAAAATAAAGATTGAATTATCTATTGAGTATTCCTGTTTTGTTCTTCCTAAAGTCTATCTATTATATTGTGTAGAGCAAGATCTGTATTGGATTCATGAAAATTGTTCCCAGGGAATATTGTGCTTCAATATAATTTACTGTCGTGCTTATTATTTTCTGCAAAAAAATATTTTTTTCTACTGGATACCTGGGAAGTGAACTACTAGCTGCCAAAATGAATAATGTTGGTATTATATAAACCATAAAGTATTGAATAGTTTCTTATTTATTTGCATATAAAATAATCCGCCGATGTAAATACTAGTAGGATAGTGGAGGTTTGAACATGTGAGGCTTTTACTCACGCGAATTTTAAAAACTTCTTACCCGCCAGGTAGCAGTTAGTTTAACATTGGCATTGCTGGTTGATAGTAAGCTTTCCAAAGATATCTTTTTCTCTTAGTGCATTTATCTACGGCCCGGGCTGGGGTGTCTGGTGAGTACTGGAACCGCGCCGCTCGAGTCTGTTGTCGCCGAAGCTACGCATGTATTTCCACTCAACCCCCCAATCAGTCTCACCTGGTGCCTGGCCCCAGGCGGCTTCATGCTCTAGCACAAGGGTTTGTACATGTTTTCCAGCTTTTAATACACGGCCCGCTGGTCTATTCTGATTTGCCCAGAGCTGACTGTCATTGGTGACCCCGTTTGAATCAACTCGGCGGGCGATAAAGCCGTTACCTGATGCATCCTTTTGTAGATAGCCAAATGAACCATGGAACTGCACACGTGGGTTGTTGCCCTGAATACGACCGCCCACATGGAGAGCATGGGTTTGCCGAATTTTAACCAGAAACTGCGGAGGAGGCGAGCCAACGACGAGTAGCGGCCCTGCCCGGAGCAGGTCCTGGTAGAAGAAGTTTTCGTTCACAAATTCCTTGATCGTAGGCCATTGTGACGGTGCCCAGTTCTGTTCATCGGAGGTCATCAGCTTTTGCAGGATAAAGTACTCCCAGTAGTCCTGCTCCGCAGTTCGTATTACCGTGCCGTTTACCTCCATTGTCATGATGATGCGTACATGAGAAAGAACCAGGTCAGTGTCGGACTGATAGGCCATCTCGACATTGTAGCCATTCGCCGTGGCAAGCTCCGTTAAGATAACCGGTTTGATTCCACAAGCGGACAGGCACAAATAAAGTAGCAGACTTTCTAACAGGTGATGATTTTTTTGTGGCACCAATAGAAGGGTATTAAATGTTTATTCATTCTGCTGATACCTGGTTTATGGTGCAGTTAAATTATTCCGAAGCTGTTCTTAGTTAGCGGTTTTTATTGCGGTGAACTAGCATTTCTGTTTTGAGCAATGATGGTTAATTTTTTTCTGTAGACGGATATAGAGTGATCACTCAGGAAACTTTTCCAGGGTAATTTTTTTATTATAAGACCTTTTATTCTATGTATGATGCTGACTGAATAAAGCAGTTTTACTTTATTAAACTCGCCACAGGGGCAGTTGGTCAGGTATCGCATATTGCCACAGTGAAGATAACCGCCAAAATTAGATAATAGCACTGGTCTAAGTGACTGGCCGACCCATGGTATAAAATTAACTAACCAGCTAAGCGCCGTGATTGTTTCTGAGCCTGGTGGCAGCATGGTTACGCAATCAGCGGCATTAACTAGTCTGTGGATAGGTGCCTTAATATTCTCTATCCATTCCTCATCACCCACTCTTGGTGAGCCAAAGGTATAGCATGCAGCGACTCCACCTTTGTGAGTTAACTTTTTTGCTGCAACGGTTGCCAGGGCTCCACCCAGGCTGTGGCCGGTGATAAACAGGGGTTTTTCCTGTAATTCGCTTTCACTTAACTTTTTTTCGATATCGAATCTAACCTGGTCATATGCTTCTTTAAATCCCGTATGAATTTTTCCACCGGTTTCACATGCAGTTGTTTTTCCATTTGCATCTGATTTTATGTCTTTGACACTGGTCGCTTCTGTTCCCCTGAAAGATAATACGATAAAGTTTTTAAATGAGACTAAAATCGCTTGAGTTCCATTTGTGTCGAAAGTTTCAATAAGCTGCATTTTTAATGTGCCTAGTTCTGTTTCGAGGTTTTTCTTTTCTTCGTTATGATCATATCCAACAATATCAAGTAAACTAAGCAATGATGATTTTTTATTTTTATCTATAAGCTTAGATATGTTATCTATGAAATAGTCTTTTTGTTTTTCATTAGAGAAGAGGGGGTTGAACCTTATATAAGCTAATTCTGACATGCATGACATAATCCAGGCGGTTCTATCGCTATATGCCTGGCGGTAAGATGGGATCTCCTTGTTAAGCAGGTCGTTGACCTGATTTGATTCGGATTCAGAATTTACAAGAATATTTGCCATGATGTTTTTCCTTGTTGTTTTTTGTTAATCATTTTTTATTTTTTGTGACAGCTTTTTTAACATTATCTAATTGTAATTTCCAGACCTTTTTGTTTTTTCATTAATGTGGGGTGTTTTAATAAGTTTTGAAATTAGCTGTAGCATATTTTAAGTTAGTGTTTTCGTGTGGATATGCTAAACAGGCTTAGAATGCCTGCAAAGAAGAACCAAATTGCTGGTGGAAGGGGGACTGGTGAAAATGCAATAGCCAGGGTGTCATGAGGTGAAAGGGTCATTGCTCTATTTGTCGCTCGATCAAACTCGTATAAATTAATACCATCACCTATATATATCGTTCCATCTGGCGAAAATGCAATTGCTTGAGTATCATGAGGCGAAAGCGTTGTTGCACTGTTAGTCTCTCGATCAAACTCATATAAATTAATACCATCACCAATATACATCGTACCATCGGGTGAAAATGCAATCGCTTGAGTATCATGGGGTGAAAGCGTCGTTGCTCTATTTGTCGCTCGATCGAATTCATAGAAATTAATACCATCACCTATATACATCGTACCATCTGGCGAAAATGCAATTGCTTGAGTATCATGAGGCGAAAGTGTCGTTGCACTATTTGTCGCTCGATCGAATTCATAGAAATTAATACCATCGCCTATATACATTGTACCATCGGGTGAAAATGCGATCGCTTGAGTGTCATGAGGCGAAAGCGTCGTTGCTCTATTTGTCACTTGATCGAATTCGTAGAGATTAATGCCATCGCCCATGTACATCGTTCCATCGGGTGAAAATGCGATTGCTTGAGTGTCATGAGGAGAAAGGGTTGTTGCAATATTTGTCACTGGATTGAATTCATAGAAAAAAATACCATCTCCGATATACATTGAACTAGCACTTACACTCGATATTTGGGCTGTTAAAAGTAGACAGATAAAAAATACAAGCGGATTTAAAGATTTCATTTTGCGTACCTTTTTTATATAAATTCTCACTGCGGTCCCGTTAACTACTAGACAAATATCCCTAATTCATGTCTCGATCAGAGTGAAATAATCTTTAAACACACTATAGTGTGGTTTAAACATAAACTCGTTTCTTTTAATATGACAGCAATGATAAATTCTAACAAAGTTCAACCTGGTTAGGTTAAATGATTATCTAGCCTGCATCAGTAAACCCAGTCGACGGTCATTAACGCGTTTTCAGTAGTCCCCGAAACAACCGAGGGGTCAAAAATATTTAAAACAACATCGCCGTGGTTAGCTTTTTTTCAGCACCATCGAGTAAGGAATGTTCTGTTTTTATCGCTGTGAAAAAAGTGAAAGCTAAGAACAGGGTGTGACATCATAGCAATCAGATACCTGCCATGGTCCGCATGTGGAACTAGGGTTAGTTGTAGTGGTCAAGTTTTTTTGGCTATTTTAACCGGACACCCACTTTAGTATTTTAATCGGACACCCACTTTAGAATTATAGATAAGTCATTGAATTTATGAAGATATTTATGATTCGCTAAGGTGGGTGTCCACATAAGAACAGGTGTCGATATAAGAAGAGGGTGGGTGTCCACATAAGAACATACTTTTAGTTGACATTTATAGACGACCGGTCTATTATTTTTTTCATTCATGGCTAATCACTCTAAAACCGAATTGAACAAGATGCGTCTATTGAACAAAGGTGTAAAACTGTTTAGTAAATATGGGTATCACGGTATTGGCCTGAAAGATATTCTGGGTGCAGTAAAGATCCCGAAAGGTTCGTTTTATTATTATTTTGAAAACAAGGAAGATTTTGGTGCCAGGGTAATTGACTACTATACGGAAATAACCCAACAACTACTTACGGATTCATTTACAAGTACAAACGTTACAGGTTTAGACGCCTTGCAACAATTTTTTGATATGTCGATCAAAATGCTCCTTAGTACTGGCAATAAGCATGGTTGCTTAGCAACTAACCTGGGTGCAGAAATCAGTCATACCAGCGAGGTTTGCCGAGTTGCAGTTGAGCACTCTCTGAGCACTCTCTGGGTACTATCCACGATGAGTTCGAAGTTGTTATTTGTCGCGGACAGGAAGATGGCAGTATTCGACGGGATATTAACTCATCGGTGTTAGCCGCTGTGTTACTGAATAGTTTTGAAGGGGCGTTATTGAGAATGAAAATAGAAAAATCAGGTGAAGCGCTAGTGCAGTTTTACGAAGTTATGTTGGGAAAATTTTTTGCAGTAAATTAGGGTAAAAAATTTTTACAAAAACATTAGGCGACCGGTCTAATAAAAAGAGATAAGTGAATATGTATATAAAACCAGAGCTAATCAGTTTAAATGTTTGCCCCTTCGTTCAGCGCTCAGTCATTACGCTATTAGAAAAAAAAGTTGATTTTAAATTGACTTATATCGACCTGAATAATCCCCCGCAGTGGTTTGCGGAAATATCTCCCTTAGGCAAGGTGCCTGTACTCAAGGTAGGTGATGCCGTGCTGTTTGAATCGGCGGTGATTAACGAGTATCTGGATGAAGTTAATCTGCCTGCGATGCATCCTGATGATCCATTGTTGCGTGCACAGCATCGTGCCTGGATTGAATTTAGCTCAGAGATGATTATGAATCACTACAACATGATGATAGCGAGTGACTCAGAAACATTTACAAATTTCCAGAATCTGCTTGTAAAGCAGTTTGCACAACTGGAACAAATATTAGGCGAAGGCCCCTTTTTTAACGGCGAAAACCTGTCCCTGGTTGATGCCGCTTTTGCTCCATTGTTCATGCGTATAGCTCTTCTTGATGAACAGCATCCGTTACATCTTTTCCAGCAAGGTTCCCGCGTTGACCAGTGGAGTTGTGCACTGGCTGAAATCGATTCGGTAAAAAATTCAGTCACCTCAGATTTTGCAGATGTGTTTTTGCGTTTTGTTAAATCATTGAATAGTGACTATTCAAAATTAATCACACCATCAGAATAAAATTTTAACGTAGTACCCTAAATAAAACAGGAGAAATAGCATGTCAAATAATAGTAAAACATCTAAAGTCGTTCTTATTACCGGTTGTAGTTCTGGCTTCGGCCGCTTAACCGCTGAGACACTTGCACGTGAAGGTCACTGCGTTTATGCAGCAATGCGCGACCTGGTTGGTCGTAACAGTTCAGTTGCTGCTGAGTTAATGAATATGGCTTCAGAAGAAAACCTGGATC
>Ga0316207_10005537_pt1 | contig 10414 bp, 13 predicted proteins | sample 6weekpyrite_MG_FD_204943 | JGI IMG/M metagenome (GOLD analysis project Ga0316207, IMG submission 204943) | Microbial mat bacterial communities from mineral coupon in-situ incubated in ocean water Damariscotta River, Maine, United States -... | ecosystem: Environmental > Aquatic > Marine >...
ACATTTAGAAATATGTATGGGAGATCTTTACTAATTTTGTCGGTGAAAGGGGTTTGCACGGCGCTGTGAAGCGGTACAATAGCTACAATTAAGTAAGTGCTCAGCTGTATAACAGGAGAGAAGTATGGAATTTTCTAGCACAATGGTCGCAAATGACATCACGGTCACACCGGCTGCCCAAGGGGTAATGCGTAAGCTGTTTGACGATGTTGAAGACGATGACGTTAATGCCATCCGTGTATTTGTATCTGGCGGCGGCTGCAGTGGCATGACCTACGGCATGACGTTCACCGGCGAACAGTTTGATAACGACAAGATTTTTGATGCTGACGGTTTCCAGGTCTACATTGACTCGGTTGCATTCAACTACCTGCAAGGTGTCGAAATTGATTATGTTGAAAATGGTATGAACGGTGCGAGCTTTGTCTTCAACAATGTGTTTGCGACAACCGGTGGTTCAGGTGCCTGTGGCGGTTGTGGCGCGAGCGGTGGTGGTTGCGCCTGATTCAGCAGACTGACATAACTACGATGTTCTGGCCGCACCCTTTATGGGTGCGGTGTTGTTTTCGGTCATGGGGTGCTTTGTCATGACTGCCTTAGCTCGCCGTTTATTACTGATTGCGCCACATAATAGTTACCGTATTGCGCCTTATATCGAGGCTGCATCACGGCTTGGTATCGAGGTGACGATTGCCTCGGCAGGTGAGCACTCACTGATTGATGTCATCAGTAATGGCTTGCATATCGACTTTTCAAATCAGGCTGAAGCGATTGCTACACTCCTGGCGGCGGCACGTGAAAAACCGTTTCATGCCGTTCTGGGTACCGATGATGCAAGTGTCGGGATTGCAGCGGAACTGGCGTGTGAGCTTGGCTTGAAGCATAACCCGCCTGCCGCCGCTATTTTTACCCGACGAAAAGACCGTGCACGGCAATGCCTGCAGTCAGCAGGTGTACCTGTACCGGGTTTTCAGCGTATTGAATTCAATCAATCCGTCACTGCACAGCTCGAACAGTTGTCTTTCCCATGTGTATTAAAACCCTTGGCCATGTCAGCCAGTCGTGGTGTGATCCGGGTCAATAACCTGGACGAGGCGCTTGCAGCTACTGCACGTATAGAAACGATCCTTCGAGATGTACTGCTTGCTGAAGAACGTGAAGCGATCCTGGCCGAGGCCTTTATTACCGGTCGCGAGGTGGCCTACGAAGGTATCCTTGATAGCGGCGAACTAAAATGCCTGGCAATGTTTGACAAGCCTGAGCCACTCAATGGCCCCTATTTTGAAGAGACGTATTACATCACTCCGTCACGTCTTCCCGCGCCGATCCAGCAACAGGTACATAGCATTGTGTCGGATGCGTGTATGGCTTACGGTTTGCAGCAGGGCCCCGTGCATGCGGAACTTCGCATTGATGAACAGGGCAACGCCTGGGTGATGGAAGTGGCCGCCCGGACCATTGGAGGTGAATGCGCCCGGTTGGTCGAGTTGGCCACAGGCCAGCCACTTGAGAATCTGGTCCTGGCGCAATTACTTGGACTGGAATTGAAACCTGCAGTATTTGAAGGGGGGGCAGGGGTATTAATGATTCCCATCCCAAGCGCGGGGATCTTGCGCCGTATAGAAGGTCTTTCAGCTGCGCGCAGTGTACCCGGTATTGAAGAGTTGGTGATCAGTGTGCGCGACGGACACGAACTGGTGACGTTGCCAGAAGGATCGAGCTACCTGGGTTTTATCTATGCCGTTGCAGATGATGCAGCCGCAGCCGAACAGGCACTGCGTGAGGCACATTCAAGACTAAAGATTGTTACCGCGCCGCTATTTAAATTACAGGCCGCCGGGGTCTAGCTGGGCGGCTTATTTCTTGCCGCCACCGCCGCCGGGATTAAAGCCTGCAGGTGTACCACCACCTTCGCCTTCATCAAAGAAAAAGCCGAGCATGTGTTGTTCAATGATGGTAAGACTGCGAGGGTCGGCGGTACTCAGGCCATTTTCATTCATGATCGTGGTTAGACGCTCAAGCCATTGTTTCCAGCCTTCAGCTGACACATTCTCATAAATACGCTGCCCAAGTTCACCTGGATGAGGATTGAACTCAAGACCTTCTGCTTCACGTTTAAGGACAACGCATGTGACCATTCTTGCCATGTGACTACTTCCTGTTCTCTGGTTAATGCTAACGGCTAAATTTCGGTAGGCGATTATGCAATAAATAGGACGTAGTGAGAAACGGTTTTATTCCATTTATTTAGTAAGGCTTTACGGAGGCGAGGATCACGATAACAACGAGCAAAATGACAGGGAACTCGTTAAACCAACGGTAATAGACATGGCCATGTCGATTGCGGTCATCACGGAAGTCGCGTACGAGTTTCCCGCAGTAGATGTGATAAACAACCAGCACCGCGAGCAGGGCGAGCTTTGTATGTAGCCAGCCGCTCGTCGCATAGACGTCCCAGGCGTAATCAGCAAGCATCCAGAAACCGAATATAAGGGTAAGGATGGCTCCCGGGGTCATGATGCCGTAGAACAGTTTACGTTCCATGACTTTAAAGCGCTCATTACTGATCGCGTCATCACTCATGGCGTGGTAAACGAACAGGCGAGGTAGGTAGAATAACCCGGCAAACCAGGTCACCATGAAGATCAAATGTAATGCCTTGAGCCACATTACAGGGCGGCTTGCGTATTTGTGAGCAAGGTTTCGATGCGGGCAGTCAGTGCATGAATATCCATTTCGCCGATTTTTTGAAACACAATACGGCCATCGGGTGCGATAAGGAAACTGGTGGGGGTGAGGCGAATATCACCAAAGCCGCGGCTGGCACTGCCGTCGATATCCATCGCAATCGTATAAGGCAGGTGGCGTTGCTTGATGAACTCTGTCACCAGGTTTGGTGGATCATATTGCATGTTAATGCCAATAATCTTCAGGCCCCTGGGGCCGAGTTTTTCATGCAGTTCGACAAGGTGCGGGATCTCTTTGATACAACCGGGACAGGACGTGGCCCAGAAGGTAATGAGTACCGGTTGACCTTGCAAGGCACTGAGTTTGATGCGCCCTTCTTTGAGCGTAACGAGTTCAATGTCAGGTGCGGCTTTCACTCCAGCCGGTGAAAACCACACATAACCAAGCAGGCCGACTATGGCCAGTGCAACAACTGCAATAAAGGTATCTTTCAATTTCATGGGCGTACTATATCAATTCTCAGGTGGTGGGATCTGTTCAGGTGTAGCAGGTTTACTGATTACCGGGTCGGCCTTTAGCGGCGGCTCTTCTTCAATAAACCCGAGTTTGCGCCCTAACCAGCCAAATACACGCTTGATGCCGCGCCACAGTTTTGGCAGTAGCCAGATCACCAACAGGATAAAGATGATAAGTGCCGCGATGAATAGCCAGGGGTGATTCAATGCTGCCCATAGGCCGCCAATGACCATGATGTCTTCACCGACTGAGGCCGTCCAGTTGGTGAACGGTTCAGGTGAGGTGTTAATGAGTACGCGTGTACCGGCCTTGGTGGCATGCGAACCCGTTGCCAGCGACCCCCCGACAATAAAGGCGGCCAGCTCAACGGCTGGCGTGACATCACCGACAGCGGCGGATGCAAGCATGGCACCCGCAGGGATTCGAATAAAGGTATGTAAGGTATCCCAGCCGGTATCTACGCCGGGCACCTTGTCAGCGAAAAACTCTACGCAGTACATGAAGCCCGCTGCCGTCATGACCAGTGGGTTGGTAAGGACCTCGAGATCTGGTGGCAGGTTGATGTCACCGGTTGTTCCCATCCAACCGAGCATGAACAGGGCGGCATAGAGGTTTATACCGCTGGCCCATGCAACACCCATTGTGAGTGCAATAGTTTCGACAATACCCATATTGTTTTCCTGTCTTGTCCTGCCAGTATTCTAACCTGAAACACCTTGTTGCGCGGCATGAATTGTCGTGCGTGTAATGACCCCTTCAATGAGGCGTGTCGGAGATGTACCCGTTTGAGATACGTAGAGTGCTTCAGCCTGCTCGCGGTCAAGCTGCTGCACGGCCTCCTGCAGGGTTGCCTGGCGGTGAATACACGCGAGTTGCAGGCGTTGAGCCGGGATCTCGAGCAGGTCGATATCCGCGTCCTGATCCCGTTCCGGATCGTCAAGATAGCGCTGCAGGTCAGCCACGGGTAACAGGGCTAAAGGCGCGTTATCCACTTCGACAATAATCCAGCGTGGTGAGTTCACCAGCAATTCTGCGCTATTGGCAATGGGTAGAAACTGATTATGCCGAACAAAGTCACGGCTCATCTGGCTGGTGACCCCGATCCGGCGCAATGTTTGCGCAACCGGGTTATGTCGATAATCCAGTCCGCGGCTGCGTAACAGCATGACGAAGATACCTTCACGTTTAAATACCTCACTGTTGGTCAGCGTTGCGGCAATCACCGCGAGCATGCCGGGCAGGATGATATTCGGGTTACCTGTCAGCTCGAGCAGCGCCATGAGTGCGGCAAGCGGTGCCTGCAGGGTTGCGGCCATCATTGCTGCCATGCCGAGCATGACATACAGACCCACGCTGGCACTTGAATCAGGCAGTATGGCTTGCCCAACGGCACCCAGTATGCCGCCGGCAATGGCACCAATAAACAAAATGGGGGCGATCAAACCGCCGGGAATGCCTAGGCCAATACTGACCGTGGTGGCGAGCAGCTTCGCAACAAGAATACCGGCTAACAGGCCGATGCCAAGTTGCCCGAGCATGGCAGCCGTTACCGTGTCATAACCGATGCCCATAATTTGTGGGAACACGACTGCGATCAACCCGGTGACGATACCGGCTAGAGAACAGCGCAACAGGATGGACGACTGCACCAGCCAGTCGGACGTATGTTTTAACAGCGTACTAAACAGGGCTGCAAGTCCACCAATGACAACCCCCATGACGATAATCCAGGGCATTTCGAGCAACGAGGCAAGTTCAAACAGTGGCACACTGAAGGCCGGGTCGACACCGTAAACGAGCCGGGTCAGTACGGTGGCACTCACTGCGGCGAGGATTACCGGGGTGAAACTCGCTATGGTGTATTCCATCATGATGACCTCCATCGCGAAGATCACGCCTGCGAGTGGGGTGTTGAAGGACGCGGCGATCGCAGCGGCACAGCCGCAGGCAACAAGGGTACGGGTACTGTTATTTGGCAGATGCAGGGACTGACCCAGCAGGCTACCACTGGCGGCGCCGAGGTGGATGCCAGGGCCTTCTCGCCCGACCGAATGACCACTGATGATACTGATTGCGCCACCAACAAATTGCAGTATGGCGTTGCGCCAGGGGAGTTGACCTTCGTGGTAATTGAGGCGTTCCATTACATGAACGACGCCGACCATGCGTAGTTCCTTGCTGAGTACCTTCAGGATAAGCCCAATGACAATTCCACCGGCAATCGGTAGCAATAGACGTAACTGCCAACTGAGACCTTCATAGTGGTCGTCTACAGCGAGGAAACTGCCCTGACTGGATTCAATGACAAAACGAAACGCGAGGATTACGGCTCCGGCAAGCAGCCCACTTATTAACCCCACTGCGGATAACAGCAGCAATGCATCGACACTGGCTAATCGAAGGCGAATACGTTCGAGCAAGGGATTCATCGTCTATTTGTTCTTGTTCATCAACTCGATGACAATATTATGCCAGAGACCTGCACGCCATGCGTTGGCCACACGAAATAATGAAAAAAGGACGAATTAGACAAGCGGTTTGTTTATAAGGATATGCTTATAAAGTAATATAAAATCAATAACTTGACGCATCAATATTGATTGGGTAGAGTACTTCGCAGTCAAACACTGATTACTGCCCACAACGGATAGTGAGCGGACAGTAATAATAATAATAAGACTCAAAATAATAATAAAATATAATGCAGACTCTGCGGCTACGGCCGCTTTTTTTTGTCTAAATTTTGCTGAGCCACAAAATTCACCTAAATAAATCACCGTTTTTCCTCGTTATCGCTTCACTCTCGGCGATGACATCCCTATTATGCGGGTCTTGAACGACAAACCAGGCTTACCATGACTATGACGACTATCAAAACAGGTATTGTGGGCGGAACCGGTTATACCGGTGTAGAGCTTTTGCGCTTACTCGCTCTTCACCCGAATGTGGATTTACAGGCCATTACCTCGCGTGGTGAGGCCGGTACAGCGGTGGCCGATATCTTCCCGAGCCTACGTGGTCATGTCGATCTGGCATTCTCCGCACCTGATGATGCGAACCTTGCGGCTTGTGACGTGGTCTTTTTTGCCACACCGAATGGTATTGCGATGCAACATACCCCGGCCTTGCTGGATGCCGGCGTGAAGGTCATCGACCTGGCGGCTGATTTTCGTATCAAGGATATCGCGCTGTGGGAAAAATGGTATGGCATGACCCACGCGAGTCCTGAGCTGGTCGAGCAGGCGGTGTACGGTTTACCTGAGGTGAATCGTGAGTTGATCACGTCCGCTCAACTGGTCGCCAATCCCGGGTGTTACCCAACGGCTTCTCAACTGGGTTTTCTGCCACTTATTGAAAATGATCTGATCAATCGGGAAGGCCTCGTCGCGGATTGTAAGTCAGGTGTCAGTGGCGCTGGACGGACGGCGAATGTCGGTATCCTCATGAGCGAAGTGAATGAGAGCGTCAAGGCCTATGCAGTTCCAGGTCACCGTCATTTGCCAGAGATTCGGCAAGGCCTTGAGCTTGCCGCAGGCAGTGATATTGGATTGACGTTTGTGCCGCATCTGATGCCGATGACACGCGGTATCCATGCCACGCTTTATGCCAATTTGAAAAATACCGATGCCGATCTACAGGCCTTGTTTGAACAGCGCTATGCAGATGAGCCATTTGTGGATGTATTGCCTGTAGGCAGTCACCCGGAGACGCGTACCGTGCGTGGGGTAAACACCTGTCGGATTGCTGTTCATCGGCCACAGGACAGCGACACGGTGGTGGTATTGTCGGTCATTGATAACCTGGTGAAAGGTGCTGCCGGTCAAGCTGTGCAAAATCTCAACATCATGTTTGGACTCGATGAACTGACGGGATTGCAGGGAGTTGGTTTGTTGCCGTAAACCGGTACCGAAAGCGCTATGAAAGTCTCGCCTCAACTTGTTGTCCATGAGCACGATCCCTTTAAACGTGGGCTGATTATTCTGTTGTTCATTGTGGTACTTGTTGCGGCAGGTTATCTGCTTTACGACTATGGCCGTGCCCGCGCAGAGTACGATTTCGATTTTCTCGAAAATGAACGTCACAACTTGCAACAACAAATAAAGGGCTTAGATACCGAGGTTGAGCGCTTGCGCAACCAGTTGGTGTCAAACCAGCGCAGTTCAGAGATTGACAAACAGGCCTATGCCGAGGTCGACACCTCGTTGAGAACCTTGCAGGCAGAGATTCTTGAACTGGAAGAAGAGATCGCGTTTTATCGTAGTATCGTCGCGCCCGGTGAAACGGCGACAGGTTTGCGTATCCAGCGTTTTGGGATTGAACCATCCGGGCAAGAGCAGGGATATTATTACAAGCTTGTGCTGACCCAGGTGAGCAAGAATACCCGTACGGTTAAAGGCCGGGTCGTGATACAGGTGGAAGGGCTACGCGATGGCAAACCGCACCAGTTAAACCTGACGTCACTGTCGTCAACCGGGCAAAAGCAACTGGATTTTCGCTTCAAGTACTTTCAGAGTTTTGAAGGTAACCTGGTTCTGCCTGAAGGGTTCGTCGCGAGCAGGGTTCATATCAAGGTCAGCTCAAAGCGTAAGACGTTGGAGAAATCATTTAACTGGCCGCGCCCTGTGTCCAGCAATGCGTTGCAAACATCGTTTTTACAACAAACAGTTAACCCGCCGTATTGCTTGCGGCAATTGGCAAAAGCGAATAGGGTTTAGGCAGAATAGTCGCCTGACCAGGAGTTAGAACAGATGATGGGCCGTAACAAAAAACGTAAATCCATGAATGTAGAAACCTTGATTGGTCGTAACACCAGTCTGCAGGGTGATATTGTTTTTAATGGTGGATTACATGTGGATGGCGTGATCAAGGGTAATGTGATTGCTGAAGAAGGTTCTTCATCAGTATTACGCGTCAGTGAGCATGGACGAATTGAAGGTGAGGTCAGGGTGCCGACGATTAATCTTGATGGAACGGTCCATGGTGATGTCTATGCCAGCCAGGGGATAGAACTGGCCAGTCATGCCCGTGTCAATGGCAATGTCTTCTACCAGCTTATCGAAATGGCGATGGGCGCAGAAGTAAACGGCAATCTTGTACACGAATCCGAGGCACACCAGCCGGTCCAGCACGTCCAGGTCAATGAGTCGACAGAGGCCGTCGACCAGCTCGTCAAATAATCCCGACTAAAATAATCGGGTATATTGCCTGATTAATTCATGATCTGCTAATATATGGGTAAGTGTAACCAAGTCATGCCTGAAACAGGCGGAGTATGCGATGACAACGAATAGCTCAGATTTGAGTTTTAGCAGCAGTGCAGCCAGTAAGGTTAAGAGCCTGATGGATGAAGAGGGTCGTGATGATCTGAAGCTGCGAGTGTTTATTACCGGTGGCGGCTGCTCGGGTTTCCAGTACGGCTTTGATTTTGCCGAAGCCGTGAATGATGGTGATACGATTGTTGAAACAGACGGTGTCAGCCTGGTGGTCGACCCGATGAGTATCCAGTACCTCGAAGGCGCAACGGTGGATTATGTTGAGAATCTTGAAGGTTCACGCTTTGTTATCAACAATCCAAATGCCACGACCACATGTGGTTGTGGATCGTCGTTTTCTGTATAACGTATTGTAGTTAAAATAAAAAAATATAAGCAGGCGGTTTCTGGTTAACCCGGAAGCCGCCTGTTTTGTTTCCGGCAGCTGACAACGTCCCGATGTCGGAGATTTTTTGTTATCCTAACGAGTCTGATAGGGAAGGAACTGGAAAAAAATACCATGGTTAACGAATACCTACCTGGCCTGGAAGGGGTTCCGGCGACAAAGTCCAATATCTCTGACATCGATGGTGAGCGCGGCATCCTGTCATACCGCGGCTACTCGATTGAACAACTGGCCGAGCACAGCACATTCGAAGAAACGACACTGTTACTGCTCGATGGTGTCTTGCCGAGAGCCGAAGAGCTGGCTAATTTTGATGACCAGCTGCGTCGCAACCGCGTTGTGCAATACCATGTTCGCGAATTGATGAAGACCTTGCCTTCCAGTGGGCATCCTATGGAAATGCTGCAGACGGCGGTCGCCAGCCTCGGCATGTTTTACCCCGGTAATGAATGCCTGACAGGCAGTGATGTATGTGATGACCTGGGTTATGTACACAGTATGACAGTTAAGATCATTGCTCGGATGGGGACGATCGTGGCGATGTGGGAACATATTCGGAATGGTTATGACCCAATCCCGCCGCGTGATGACCTGACCTACGCTGAAAACTTCCTTTACATGTTAACGGGTAAAGAACCGGAACCACAGATTGCCCGAATCCTCGATATTTGCCTCATCCTGCATGCCGAACATACGATTAATGCCTCAACGTTTTCGATGTTGGTCAGTGGCTCAACGCTGGCAACACCGAACAGTGTAATGGCTTCCGCCATTGCAACCTTATCGGGCCCATTACACGGTGGCGCAAACGAACGTGTGCTGGAAATGCTGGATGAAATTGGCTCGCCTGATCAGGCAGAGGCCTTTGTTGAAAACAAGTTAGCCAATAAAGATGTCATCTGGGGCATGGGACACCGCGAGTACAAAACTAAAGATCCGCGTGCGACGATCCTGCAAAAGCTGGTGAAGGACTTGCTCGAGTCACGTGACAGTGAGGCGAACAGCACGTTTGAAACCGCAATGGCGGTTGAGAAGGCGGCAGAGGATCGTCTTGCCAGCAAGGGTGTATACGCCAATGTCGATTTCTACTCGGGGATTCTTTACAAGGCAATGGGTATCCCGACGGACCAGTTTACTGCGATCTTTGCGATTTCGCGTTCAGCCGGCTGGCTCGCACACTGGCGCGAGCAATTGCGGGGGAATCGTATCTTCAGGCCGACCCAGGTCTACACCGGTGAGCCACCGCGCGATTATGTCCAGTTGGATAAACGCTAACAATTCAGGGCATAATGGCAGCATAATAATAAATAGATTTTGCTATGTCTGCCAAAACCATTGCAGCCGTTGATCTAGGATCGAACAGTTTTCATCTTATTGTCGCCGAAGTGGTCAATGATGAACTCAGGATTATTGACCGTCTGAAGGAAATGGTCCGGCTTGGAGCCGGGCTGGATGAAAAGCGACGCCTTGACCCCGAAACCAGTGAGCGGGCAGTGTCATGCCTGGAGCGGTTTGGGCAACGCCTGCGCGAGCTTGATACTGGCCAGGTGCA
>Ga0316207_10005538_pt1 | contig 10411 bp, 8 predicted proteins | sample 6weekpyrite_MG_FD_204943 | JGI IMG/M metagenome (GOLD analysis project Ga0316207, IMG submission 204943) | Microbial mat bacterial communities from mineral coupon in-situ incubated in ocean water Damariscotta River, Maine, United States -... | ecosystem: Environmental > Aquatic > Marine >...
TTGCCCTGGGATGCGCTTGCCGAGGACCGACAGCAGCAATCTCTCGCCGAAATCGCGAATCAGCTGGTGAACAGTTTTCGGCCGCGCCTCGAGCGGGTGGAGGTCGAGCCATGAGCGCGGCTCCCGGATTGACGGTTGCGACCTGGAACATGGAATGGAAAGTGCCCAGCTCGCGCGAAGCAATGATGATGCTGGCAGATCTTGCGACACAGACGCCGGACCTGATCTGCCTGACCGAGGCGTACACGGGGCTGGACCTGCCGGAGGGACACCTCATCACGTCGGAAGCCGATCATGGCTACCGACTGGTCGACGGTCGGCGCAAGGTGATGCTGTCGAGCGCGACGCCATGGGAGAGCATCGATTGCATCGGGCATCCTGACATGCCGCCGGGGCGGTTCGTGTCGGGAAAGACGAAGACATCGCTGGGTGACACATGGGTCGTCGGGGTCTGCATTCCGTGGCGCGATGCCCATGTCCGCAGCGGAACCCGCGACAGACAGCCATGGGAGGATCATCTCGCCTATCTTGCCGGACTGTCCGATCTGCTCGCATCGCTCTCCGGACCGGTTATCGTGGTGGGCGACTTCAACCAGCGGATTCCGCGCCGATATACGCCCGAACCCGTCCATGCCGCGCTGCTCGATACCCTCGGCTCCCGGTTCACGGTCGCGACGGCCGGTCTCGTCGGCCCCGATGGCCGCATGGCCATCGACCACATCGCCCATACAGCCGGTTTCAAAGCCCGATCGGTCACGACCCTGTCCGATACCGCGCCCGACGGAACGAAGCTTTCGGATCACTTCGGGGTTGTAGCTTACTTGCACCGAAGCTGACGATTACGGGGATCCGTCAGGTGATCCATTCGGGCAGCGGGGGCAGGGGCGGGCGCCTTCCCCGCACAGGCGCGATCAGCCGGCCCCTCGCGTTGCGCTCCTCGCGCAGCCTCTTCCAGTGCAGGAACGACCATTCCAGCATCTGGGTCAGGCTGTCGACCTGGTCGTCGTAGCGTCCGTTGGGAAAGGCGCGCAGTTCGGACAGGAACGTGTCGAGGCCGTCAAGCTGCGCCGGCAACCAGACGCGGCCCTCCTCGATCTGGCCGGTCTGGGCGAGCAGGCGCTCGGCCTTGTCGAGCTGACGCATGCCGGGCGGCGGCCAGGAGACCGGGCGGAACGGTCCTTCGCGGCTCAGCTGCTGGACCAGCGCCAGTCCATTGCTCGAGCGCTCGATCACGACGTGGTCGGCATGCCACTTCGCACGCATGGCGATGACCTGTCGCTTGAGATCCGGGTACTGGAGGCGGGCACGGTAGATATCGAGGAGGAAGTAGCGCCCGGCGAGAACGCCCCAGGTCGTGCAGGCCGACCAGTCGCTGGTCGGCAGGTCGGTGGCGGCAGGGTCCCAGCTCTGGATGACGCGGTCGAACCGTCCCCGGTCGATCGAGTTCTCGAACCGGCAGAACCACTCCATGCGCAACAGGTTGCCTTCGGGCGCTACCGGGTCTTGCAGGTACTGGGCCGCATAGTCCTGCGGTCCGAGATTGAGGCGTTCCTGTTCGAGAACCACGGCAGGGAAGCGGACCGGATCGAGCAGTTCGCCACGCTTCCATAAATGGAAGTGGCCCGTGCCGATCTCCACCTCCATGTCGTGGTCGGCGATCGCGGGAAGGCGGAGACAGGCATAGCCCTTCTCGGCAAGATGCGCCGGCAGGTCGTCCTCGCAGATCCGCTGCTGGATCGAGAGGATCACACCCTCACGCTTGTCGTTGAGGCGGGTGCTGAGCGTGGTAGAAAACCAGTTGCGCACTTCGGTGCGCGCCGCCTCGCTGGTGCGGGCGTCGGCCTTCATCGCATCATCAATCACAATCAAATCAGCGCCGCGCCCGGTAACCGGACCGCCGACCGAGACCGAGCTGATCCGACCGCCGGCGCTGGTCAGGATGGCACCATCGCGGTTGCCGCGACTGGCCAGCCGGGTCTGCCTGAACAGCGCCTGGTACCAGTCGCTGTCCATGATCCGGCGGCGGGCATCGGCGTGTTCGGCGCCGAGAACCTCGCCGTAGGTCGCGACCATGACCCTGGCGCCCGGGTTCCTGCCGAGCAGCCAGCAGGGGAATACGACAGACACCGTGAACGACTTCAGCGTGCGTGGCTGGATCCAGATCATCGATCGCGGCAGTTCGCCTGCATCGGCCCGTTCGAGCCAGCGGCACATGGCCAGGAGGTACCATGCATGTGCCAGTGGCGGTTCGTCCGGGTGGATGAACGAGAAGGCGCGCAGCAGGAATGGGAAGAGGCGCGTGCGACAAAGGGCGTCGACGGGGTTTCCGATCATTCGCTGACATCCTTGGCGTCACGAGCGCGAAGCTCACCCTCGAACCAGGCAAGAATCGCCTCGTCGGTGGCGTCAGTCGTGACCGCCTGTTCGGCAGCACCACCCGGAGCTTCCTCGGGCAGGGCCCAGCGCCCCAGTTCGAGGACCGTCTTGCGCGCCTGTCGACCCCCGGCGAACGCAATTTCCACCTCCTTGAGCAGGAGGGCGTGGAACAGCGTTACCTTGCGCGACGCGCCCTTTTCCCGGATCGTCATCTTCTGCGACAGGACCTTGCGGACCATGGCCTTGGTGCCCTTGGCTCCCTTGGGCCGGCCATGGGGATTGCGGGTCTCGCCCTTCTTCATGCTCCCGGAATTGGGTTCGCGTTTGCGCCGCGACGACGGTGCGGGACTGGCGACAAGCCGCGGCTCGTCACCCGTTCCCGTGATGCGCGTCCGGATCCGGACCGGCTTCTTGCCGGGCTCATCCGACATCGGACATCTCCATCCCGGCGTTGGCGGTCGCAGGGGGCGAGACGCGAACCCGGTGCCGGACCGGCGGGCGGGTGCCGGTCTGGCCGACTCCCTCCTCGCCGCGCGCCGCCGCGATATCGGCAAAGCTGCGCCCATCGCCGTCCAGCGTGGCGACTTGGCCAGTCAGATCCTGCCAGCGGCGCACGACGGTATCGACATAGAGCGGGTCAAGTTCGAGCCCCCGGGCAACGCGCCCAGTCCTGTGTGCCGCGATCAGGCAGCTGCCCGAACCCATGAAGGCGTCCAAGACGATATCGCCGCGATCGGTGACGTCGCGGATGGCTTCGGTCAGTAGCCGAACCGGTTTGCTGGTCGGGTGCATGGCCAGCGCTGCCTCGCGGCCCTTGCCGAAGCTGCCCATGCCGGGCACCTCCCAGACATTGCTGCGGATCCGGCCATGCTTGCCCATCTTCACGCGGTCGCGGATCGGTGCGCCCGGGACCCGGAAGCAGACGATCAGTTCGTGCGCGGATCGCCAGGGCGAGCCGAAACTGCCGTGACCCTTGTGCCAGACGCAAACGTTCAGCAATTCAAGGCCGAGAGCGGTGCCGGCCGTGATCACTTTCTCGACGCCGCGCCAGTCGATGAACACCTGAAACACCGCACCCGGCTCGACGCAGGCCAGATTGCATGCTAGCTGAGTCTGGAGGAATTTACGAAATTCCGCCTCGGACATCTCGCCCGAGCCCATGACGAACTCGCGATGTTTCGTTTTCCCGGACCCGGAAATCGTCTTCACCGCAATGTTCCACGGTGGGTCCTGGCATACAAGAACCGCCTTTTCGCCCTGCATCAGCCGCTCGTAGCACCCCGTCTCCAGCGCAGATCCACACAGCAACCGATGCGGCCCCATCAGCCACAGGTCACCCGGCCGGCTGATCGCCGTTTTCGTCAGCGGGGGAATGATGTCGGCGGGGTCCTCTTCGTCCTCGCCGGAAGCAGCATTCTCGATCAGCACGTCGATCTCGGCACTGCTCCAGCCGGTCACTTCGATCGGGAAGTGGATGTCGATCGAGGCAAGGTGCTGCAGTTCGATGGCGAGGATCTGCCCGTCCCATCCCGCCAGTTCGGCGATGCGGTTGTCGCTGATCCGGTAGGCGCGGACCTGGTCGGGCGAAAGGCCCTCGATCCACAGCACGGGAACAGTTTCCATGCCGAGCCGGCGGGCAGCCTCGACCCGGCCGTGCCCGGCGATGAGGACATTGTCGCCATCCAGAAGCGCGGGATTGGTGAAGCCGAACGTCTTCATCGAGGCCATCAGAACCGTGATCTGGTTTTCGTCGTGAGTCCGGGCATTGCCGGGATAGGGTTTGATCTCGTCGATCGGCAGATATTCAATCCGCTCGTGGCGGAACGCCACGGCATCGATCCGCCTTGCGACCTGGGTATCGGGATGAAGGCGCACGGGCCCGGTCCTTTCTTCAAGGTGCCGGAAACCGGGAATGCGGGCGGGAGGAGCGATGAGGCAGCATCACGCACCGCACCGCGGGTTCGCGGCGTGGTTTGTGATCCAGGGTGCTGCCTTTGGGAAAAGAGTGCTCCGGAAGGATCGGCAGGCATAATCGGGCAATCGCGCCGGTCAGTCAACAACACATTGATTAGGCGCCATTTCCTTCGTCAAGGAGAATGCGAACAGGCTGGTTTCGAGGATGGGGGTATTTGACGCGTTGCAGGCAGAAATCAGCCTGTTCCTGCCTGTAAACAGCCTGTTTTACGCAGGCAGCCTGTGCGCTGTAACCGATTGGAATAACCTCACAAATAATCGAAAGAGTGGTGTTGGAATGGCGTGAATTTGCACACAGCCTGTTAAACGGGGGCCAAACAGGCTGTCGGGCGCTGCGGGAAAATGGCCCAAGGGTAGCGAACGCCGTTGAATTAGCCTGTTTCTGTGGAAACGCCGATTGAGACTGGTGTGCTTCGGACTGGGTCGCGCACCAAAAAGCCCGGCCCCGAGAGGCCGGGCTTATTCGTTTCAGCCCTGCGAGATTTGTCCCTGCGGGCTTCAGCCTCGCCCAACGGTCACTCGGCCACGATGGCCGTGCCTGAACAGCTGACCATCAGCATCGATCCGTTCTGGCCGATCACTTCGTAATCGAGATCGACGCCGACAACGGCATTGCCGCCCAGCTTCATCGCCTCGTCCTTCATTTCCGCGATCGCTTCGCGGCGGGCGCGGGCCAGCACTTCCTCGTACTTGCCCGAACGGCCCCCGACCAGATCGGTGATCGAGGCGAAGAGGTCGCGAAACAGGTTCGCGCCCACGATCACTTCGCCGGTCACGATGCCGAGATAGCTCTTGATCTGTTGTCCCTCGATCGAGGGTGTGGTGGTGACGATCACGCCCCCGGTGCTGTTTCCCCACGGACTTGCCATACTTTGCACGCTCCTTCCTTGTGCGTTGCCTTGTCTTGCAACGCTCTTAGTGGCCCAAGGTTGCGAGTGCGTGAAGAGGGTCAGTCCGCCATCAACTGCCGCATCAGATACGTGTAGGTCAGCGCATGAGTGCGCGCCTGTTCTGCCGGGTCGACACCGGCGCCGTGCCCGCCTTCGGTCTGTTCGAAGTATTCGTAGGGAAGGCCCAGCTCCTTCATCCGCGCGGCGAACTTGCGCGCGTGGGATGATCCGGTGCGATCGTCCTTGGTCGAGGAATAGAGAAAGGGCACCGGATAATCGGTCTTCGCGTCCAGCGCGTGATAGGGCGAGCGTTCAAGCCAGAAGGCCAGTGCGTCCGCATCGGTGTTCACGTTGCCGTATTCCCCCTGCCACGATGCGCCTGCGCCGATTTTCGATACGCGCAGCATGTCGAGCAGCGGGACCTGGATCACCGCCGCGTTCCACAGATCGGGCCGCTGGATCATCTGCACGCCGACAAGCAGGCCGCCGTTCGATCCGCCCATGATGCCCAGATGCCGCGCGCTCGTTAGGCCGCTGGCGATCAGGTCTTCGCCAACGGCGGCGAAATCGTCGAAGACAAGCTGGCGGTTCGTTTCCAGCCCGGCCTGATGCCATGCCGGGCCGAACTCGCCCCCGCCGCGGATATTCGCCAGAACGAATGCGCCGCCCTTTTCCAGCCACAGCTTGCCGCGCAGCGCGCTGTAGTTCGGGGTCATCGACACCTGGAACCCGCCATAGGCGTAGAGCAGCGTCGGGGTCGTGCCATCCATCGGCGCGTCATTTGCGCGCACGACGAAATAGGGAACCCTGGTCCCGTCGCTGGAGGTGGCCCATTTCTGTTCGACCACCAGGTCTGCCGAGCTGAATTTTTCGGGCAGCGACTTTACCGGTTCGACTTCGCTCGATGCCGCATCGGCGAGGTAGAGCGTGTCAGGCGCCGTGAACCCCTCGGCGTTCAGGAACAGGCGGTCGCTGTCTTCATCGCTCGACACGAGGTGGATCGACAAGTTGCCTGGCAGGGCGAGCGCCGATTGCGCCCATCCGCCATCGGGCATGGGGGCAAAGGCAAGGATGCGCCCGCTAACATTGTCGAGGATCGACACGACGAGGCGGCTCGCGGTGTTCGTCACGTTCTCGAAGGCCTCGCTCGGCCCCGGCGCCCAGACGAGCGTGGGGGAAAGGTTCGCCGGATCGGCGCGCAAATCGTCGATCGTGATCGATACGATGCTGCCTTGCGCGAAATGTCCGCCGCCCACGGCCCAATCCTGCGACAGGTAGACCACGATGCGGCCTTCGATCATGGCGACCGTGCTGCTTTGCGAGGGGAGCGCGATGGGAGTGACCGTGTCACCGTCCAGCAGGTAGAAGGTGCGGTTCCAGAAATCGGGCGCGCGCACGATCAGCGGCAGGACATGGCCGCTGTTGTCGCGCAGCACCGCGGCCGAAGAGGACACGTCGTCCTTTTCGCCCCGGAACAGCTCGACCGCCTCGGACAAGGTCTGCCCGCGCTCCAGGCGCTTGACCACGTTGGGATAGCCCGAACTGGTAAGGTCCGATCCGTCGCCGGCGAAATCGGTGGAGACGAGCAGTGTATCCTCGTCCAGCCAGATCGCGTCGGACTTTCCCTGCGGGAGGAAAAAACCGCCCTTGACGAAGTTCTTGGTCACAAGGTCGAATTCGCGGATCTCCACCGCGTCCTCGCCCCCGTCGGACAGTTTGAGCAGGCACCGCGTTTCTTGCGGGCGCAGGCACGTCACGCCCTTGTAGACCCACGAGCGCCCCTCTGCCGCGCCCAGCGCATCGATGTCGAGCACGGTTTCCCAATCGGGCGCATCGCTGCGATAGGATGCCAGCGTCGTGCGCCGCCAGATGCCGCGCGGGTGATCGCCATCGGTCCAGAAGTTGTAGATCATGTCATGGCGAAAACCGGGCTGTGCGATGCGGTCCTGCGCGGAAATGACGTCATAGGCTGCGTCGTAAGCGGCCTGATAGTAGGGCTCCGCCTCAAGCCGTTTGGCGCTGGCCGCGTTCTCCGCCTCGGCCCAGGCGAGCGCCTTTTCGGAATAAGTCTCTTCGAGCCAGATGTAGGGATCTTCGGGCAGGGACGGGGTCAAGGGGCTCTCCTCGGCCCCGGCAGGGGCACTGGCGATCGATGCGGCAAGCGCAATCGGGACAAGACGCGTGACAAGCGATGCCCATCGGGCAAAGCGGTGTGATTTGGGCATGGGAGGCTGCGACCTGTTGTTTCGTTTGAAACCATATCTAGGCCGCCGGGCGCGTCATGCAAGCATTGCTGCCTTAACCGTCCCGCCCGAGCAGGGCGCCGCGCAGGTCGAGCCCGCTCGGCTCCTGATAGATACGCAGGCCGAATTCCGGAAGGATCGCGAGCAGGTGATCGAAAATGTCGGACTGTATCGCCTCGTACTCGGCCCAGGCGACAGTGTCGGTGAAGCAATAGATTTCGAGCGGCAGCCCCTGCGGCGTAGGGGCAAGCTGGCGCACGAGCAGGGTCATGTTCGGCGTCACGCGGCCATGCGCCTTGAGATAGGCGGCGACATAGGCGCGAAACGTGCCGATGTTCGTGACCCGCCGGGCGTTCACCGCGTCGCAATCCGCCGAGAGCATTGACGCGTTCCATTCGCGCAGTTCTGCGTCCTTTCTGGCGAGATAATCGTCGAGCAGGCGAAAACGGCGCAAGTTGCCCAGCCGCTCGTCCTTGAGGAAACCGATCGCGTTCTGGTCGATGAACAGCGAGCGCTTGATCCGCCGGCCGCCTGCCTCGCGCATGCCGCGCCAGTTGCGATAGCTTTCCGAAATCAGCTTGTGCGTCGGGATCGTGGTGATCGTCTTGTCGAAATTCTGCACCTTCACCGTGTGCAAGGCGATGTCGATCACGTCGCCGTCGGCGTTCAGTTGCGGCATCTCGATCCAGTCGCCCACGCGCAGCATGTCGTTGCTCGACAGCTGGACCGACGCGACGAGCGAAAGGATCGTGTCCTTGAACACCAGCATCAGCACCGCTGCCATCGCGCCAAGCCCCGACAGCAGGAGCAGCGGGGACTGTTCCATCAGCGTCGCGATGGCAAGGATCGCGGCCCCGCCGAACAGGACGATCTTCACGACCTGCACATAGCCCTTGATCGGCCTGCTCTTCGCTTCGGGGCGGCGGGCGTAAAGCTCGTTCACGTAATTGAGAGCGCCGGAGATCGCAAAGGCGATGGCCACCACGATCAGCGCGCTGCACACATTGCCGACGACGACGATCACGCCTTCGGGCAAATTGGGCACGACCTTGATGCCGTACGACACGATCAGCAACGGCACGACATTGGCAAGCCGGGCGGCGGCCTTGTCCGCGGTCATGCTGCGCGTGTCGAGGAAAGGTGCGGCGGCGCGCAGCAGGACTTTCTTGATAAGGAAGTTCGCGGCCATCGCGGCCAGCGCCAGCATGACGAGCCCGATCAGGCTCTGCACCCAGAGCGTCTGGGCAGCGAAATTGGCTTGCAGGTCATCCATCGCGCTGCCCGATGCCAATTCGCGCGCGAAACCTCAACCCTTGGCGGCTTATCCATGCCGGGCCGTGCATTTCGCATGGTCGGAGGCGCCCGGCTTCCCAGGAAATTGGCACATGGCAGGGATTTGTTTCGAAAATCCGGGTTAGAGCGCGGTGAGGAACGGCAAAACAGGCTGCATTTTAAGCACTGGCCAAAGCGCTGGCGCGGTGCAAGAAATGCGCCCGGCACAAGGGGGAACCATGCGATACATGTGGGCCTGCGACTGATCATGACGCAGGAAAAAACGGCGCGCGGCGGCGCGGTAATGAGCAGGTTCGACGCGTTTTCACGTTTTCTGGCGGCATCGCCGGTGGGCCGCGCGTTTGAAAACCCGGTTTCCTGGGGGCTGATGATCGCGGCGGCCGCCGCGCTGCAGGTGACGCTGATCGCGACCCACACCTACTTCATCGACGAATGGCAGGCATTGCAGATCGCGGTGCAATCGCCGGACATGGCGATGTTGCTCGAAAACCTGACTTACGAGGGGCATCCCCTCCTCTGGTATCTTTTCCTGCGGGCACTGGCGGCCTTGTTCGGGCCATATGCCGCCTTGCCGCTGGCATCGCTTATCTGCGGGTTGGCGACGCAATACCTGGTATTGTTCAAGAGCCCGTTTCCGCGCTGGGCGCGGCTGATGATCGTGCTCTCCGCATTTCTGCTTTTCGAATACAGCACCATTTCGCGCTGTTATGCGCTGGGCGTCATGCTCATGTTCCTGACCGTGGCGCTGTGGGAGAACCGGCGCTGGGTCTGGTTGCCGATCGTGCTGCTGCCGCAGACCGATTTTCTCTTCGGGGTCTTCTCGGTCATGTTCGCGTTCATGTGCTGGCGCGATGGTAACCGCTGGCCTGCGGGCGTGCTACTCTGGCTGGCATCGGGGCTGTTTGCGACGTGGACAGTGCTTCCGCCCGATGACATCCAGACTGCATATGCACCGGCCCAGTTCGGCCTTGACGGCATTATTGTATGGCTGGGCCGCATATCCAGCATGCTGCTCCCCTATCAGGGCATCAGCGGGCCACGCTGGGACGATCCACTTCCCATACCATTTGCGATGACGATGTGGCTCCCCTTCCTCGTCATTGTTTGGGACCAGACGCGCGGGCGGGCGCTTGACCGTGTGATGATGGCATCCTTTCTTGCCCTGCTCCTGCTTTTCATCCTTTTCATTGCGCCGTTGATGAACCGCCACACGATGCTTGGCGCTGTCTTGTTCATGGTACTTGTGTGGCGTGCCAGGGATCAGGGCCATTTCCTTTCCGCAGGGTTCAAGGTGTGGCTCATTGCCATAGCCGTCTGCGGTCTGGCCGCGGCAGGAATCGTGCTTTCCCGGCCATTCGATACTGCGCCGCAAGCCGCGCGCCAAGTCCGGGAGCTGGGCCTGGCCGACCAGCATTGGACGACCTATCCCACGCAGCATGCTCAGAGCATTTCCGCCTTGACCGGTATTCAGTTCGAACGATTAGGGTCGGATTGCATGCAGGATTTCATCCGCTGGAACGAGCGACTGGGCTTGAATTCTCCGGAAGAGATCACCGCATGGCTCATCCCTCATGCCGAGAGACACGGAACTTTCTACCATCTGAGTTCGATGTCCTTGCCGACCGGGCCGGTCGT
>Ga0316207_10005539_pt1 | contig 10408 bp, 6 predicted proteins | sample 6weekpyrite_MG_FD_204943 | JGI IMG/M metagenome (GOLD analysis project Ga0316207, IMG submission 204943) | Microbial mat bacterial communities from mineral coupon in-situ incubated in ocean water Damariscotta River, Maine, United States -... | ecosystem: Environmental > Aquatic > Marine >...
ACTTGATTCCAGCCTTTTGTTGCTGGTCATTCATGATGCCCCATTTTTTGTATATTTCACCGAGTTCACCACTCTGTTTAAGTTTATTCAGGGCCTGATTGATGGCGTCAGATAATTTATTGTCTTCCCCCCTAATGGCGATCACATAGTGTCCTTCACCAAACGGTTTTCCAACGTTTTTGAGTTTAGGATTGCTAGCGCCGTAGGCAATTGCAATTGGGGTATCAAGGACTACGGCATCAACCTTGCCATCCTCAAGGTCCTGATAACTGTAAATAATTTCTGGATTGATGCTAACCTTGATCTCTGGAGTGCTTCTGAGAATATCTTCTGCTGCAGTTCCCGATAGTGTTGCAACTTTCTTACCCTTTAGATCGTCAAGACTCATTATCCCTTGAGAATTTTTTCTCACCGTAATTTGTTGGGTGTAGAGATAGTAGGGAGTTGAAAAACGAACTATATTACCTCGCTCCTCTGTATCCTCTATGCCATTCATAGCTATGTCGAAACTTTCTCTTTGGAGTTCTGGGATTAATGTATCCCAAGCCTTAATTACCAGTTCTTGTTTGACGCCCAGAGATCGGGCAATGCTTTTTGCGATATCCATTTCAAAACCGATATACGTACCTGGTTGATCGGGATCTTCATAAACGTAAGGTATGCCGCCAATAACGTCAGCCCCCCAGCGTAGAACACCAGCCTCTTTTACCCTATCAAGAGATGTATCAATATCTATGTTTGTGCCAGTAGGTTTGCTTCCGTTATCGCAGCCAGAAATTAGCAAAAGAAATGCCACAAATATATAAACCTTTTTCATGTCTGATCTCCAGTTAGTGTGCAAGGCTGTTGTTTTTGTTTTGTTGTTTTAGTTTTTCTCATCTCGGCATTACTTGCAAGGTGTACTGGCTTTGTTTTTGAGTTGAGATCATCGTTATGTTGTTGTGTTTCATCTGCGTAATAACCAAGTGTCATTTGAATCAAGTTCAGATAATCATATGGAAAGGTGCTAAGCAAGGTGCTTATTGATGGTCCGCCTTGTTGACCAAATATTCTACGCAGATATGGATATACCTTGGATTTATGCTGCTGTTCTTGCAGGTAGGTGGTTATGAGAGAGTTGATTGTTTCTTCATCTGTTTCTCTGTCTCGAATGGATATTGAGTAGAGGATGAATTCCTGAGCTGTTTTTGCCGTGACCTTGTCAGCGCTTTGTATGTTTTTTGCATGAGAAAGTGAAACCTGATATTCCTTTTGATAATAAAACCCGGAATAGCGATTACCATAATCGATTAATGTGCTTAACTCAATGTTTGCAGATAGACTGTCGGCGATAATGTCTATTTGGCTCGTATCACGGATTGCCAGCAGAGGCAGTTCCTGATTAACAAAATCCACGTAGCTTACGTCGGGCCGGATATAGTATTTACGACAAAAATGTTCGACGCTCTCTTTGTTCAGCGTAATGTCTCGACTGGCATGATCAGTGAAAAGCTGTTTCAGTATCTGAGGCGGAAGTATTTCGAGCAGTCTAAAACTAAGCTCGCTATTCATATTAACTGCGCCATATTTTATCGGCTCAGGGGTCTTGCCACCAAAAAAATTCTTTGAAATTAAGCTTGATATAGCCAAACTGCCGAGATCTTCTATATGCGCTTTAGAAAAGGTCTCTACATCAATATCATATAAATTCCATCTTGCAGCGCAATCAAGTTTCCAGCTCAATTTTCCTTGTAGTTCATTAATGTGCTTAGTATGTGAAGTGTCGCAGTGTTCACAGTTAAAACTAATATAGTCATTGCAGACCTTGTTGATATGGGTCGCGTCAAGACGGTTGCATTTTGGGCATTGGGCCCGAAAAAGGTTTTTCATTGAGTATGAGTCGAACCGATCAGCTAAAAGCTCCTGGATGTGTTCATAGTTATCGAAGGTCGTTTTGATATAGTCATCATAATAGCCTGATTTATAGGCCTTATATGCATCAAGAACGACCGGGTGTATGTCCAGGCGTCTTAATCTTTGTACCATGGCATCAGCGAAATGCTCCGCATAGCTCTCATGACAACCAAATGGATCTGGTATTTCAGCAATAGGTTGGCCACAATATTTTTTAAACTTCTGAATTAAAGTGGCGTCTTTGTTAACGGCGACTTTGAGTTGGCGCTCATTTAGTGGATCATAACTATCGTTAATAAGATAGAGGACAGCATTATCACCTTTTTTTTGAATATCCTTTGATACTGCATCACCAATTATAAATTCTCTTAGTGAACGCTCATCCCCTAGATAGGCAGCAGTAAAACCTGTGGCAATTACAACCGGTGTCTTTTTCATGTTGAGCTAGTGTCCTTTTTGAGAAGAACGATCGGCTTTTATAGGATTTACTAAGCGACTAATAATCCTGTGCAATGTTGACTGAGAATAACCAAACATCAGGGACTGCATTTGCACCTCTGAAGTCACCATTTTCCCATGTGTGGAAATAAGAAATAGATGGTGAGATGGTGAATGATCCTGCATCAAAGTTAGTGCTGGCATTGATTTCAAACGAAGGGATGCCGCTGGTGTCAAAATAATTGTTGTGATAGAAAAGGTTAGCTGCAAGTGAAAGGTTTTTTGTGGCTACCTCATAATCATGACTGACACCTAGTGCATAGTAAGCACCTTCTCCGGCATCAAAGTCATAATGAATACTCAAAGATGGGTTAAATTTATTGTCAACTGAAATGTCGAGATACAACTCTTGTGAAGCGTCCCAATCATCCCTATGGGGTTCATTTTGTGGGTAATCATAGTATGCATAGCCAGCACTTAAGGCATAGTTTTCCAGCGACCAGTCATATTGTAGATAAAGGTCAAGTTCATCCGTTTTGTTTGTGTCAATGTCATGATTGATCCAAACTGTAGCCGAGAAATTATTGACTGCTAGGTATGCTTCAGGCTGAAGAACGCTGCCGCCATCACTATAGTCAAAGCCTTGCCATATATATTTTGACGCTAGAGTTGCATCCCATCCGTATGATACGGAATTAGCTGTTTGAGGATTGTCATTGTCTGTTTCTGCGTCAATCGAGTCTGAAGCAATAGCCATGCTTGAGTTTGTTAAGATGCAAAAAAATAGGATAGAGACGTTCGTTTCCCTGATTTTTTTTTTCATGGTCGTCCCCCTGCGGCCTATATTAAAGCGTGATTTACTAAACCCTATTTGTATCGTTCAGAAAGTCTAAAATCTTTAGGTGTTTGCATAGATAAAACGATAAAAAACAGCCTGTTCTGGATGTTAATAGTAGATGGTTTGTCTGTTATACGAGATATTACTTAGGGGGTTTAGGGCTTGTTATATCAATAAAACAATAATTGCTTGCTTGTCTGGTCTGTATCAATGAGTGATGTTATATTCCGCAAACTATTTAGCTGCGTGATTGTGTGCAAGAGGCCACCAAACCTAGGTGATCGCCTAATAGCTCTAAGTTTGTGGCTGTTTTGTATGCGGGTTCATTACAGATAAATATAGCTGTGGTAATTCAGAGTTATTCACAGATGGTTTTGCATTTTTGGAACCGAATCCACATTGCAAATTGATAACGTATAAAAACAAAGTTGTGAGACTTGGAAGTAAATCTAGTTAATTTCTAGTAGTTGTTTAATGTTTTCAAATTCTTCGGCCAGTATTGCATTTTCCGTCTCGAACATCTCATCAGTGATGCCTGGCCACTGGAAGTTTGTAATGTGGAATGCGCTATTGTCTCCGGGTAGGTCAATGACCCGGCTGGGAAAATAGGCCAATTCATTTTCGCTATCGCCACAGTACATATCAATAATCCCGGTATTGATATCTGATTCCATTCGAAAAAATATCTCCCCATCGGGTGTTACGACTTTGAATTTTCTATCAACTTCTTTTACCTCCCTTGCAAACCCCGTCGCCCATTTGGGCAGGTTCTGAATATTCGATAAGAAAGTGAATAAAGTCTGCTTTGAAACCGTGAATGTTTGTGTCTGTGTGTGACTTTTCATCGTAGTCCTCAATTATTCGAGTTTGTTTAACTGTTAACAGATTAAGGCGGCCAACCATTTACAATGGTGAAAACAACAGATTCAAATCATCGGCATTCAGGCTGTTTTCTTCACCTTGTTTGCCTTTGTTATATACGGCCTCAGCCAAGGCCTGTTTTTTTGCCTGCATGGCAATGATCTTTTCTTCGACACTATTTTCTGTAACTAGTTTGTAAACAAATACGGCCTTGTCCTGGCCGATACGATGGGCTCGGTCAGTGGCCTGGTTTTCCGCTGCGGGATTCCACCAGGGGTCATAGTGAATCACTGTGTCGGCCTCTGTTAGATTTAGACCAACTCCGCCTGCTTTGAGGCTGATCAAAAACACATCGGCTTCACCCGACTTGAACTTTTCGATTGCCTCATCACGATTGCGGGTTTGGCCGGTGAGTTTGCTAAAGTTAATGCCGTGTTTCTTGAGGGCCGCTTCAATATGGCCAAGCATTTTTGTGAAGGCTGAAAACAGCAATACCCGCCGGCCTTCTTCAACCATCTCAGGCAGCATTTGCATCAATAAATCCAGCTTGGCGGATTCTTTTACGGTGCGTGCCTGTGCGAGTTGTAACAGCCGCGGGTCACAACATACCTGGCGAAGTTTAAGCAAGGCATCGAGAATGGTGATATGGCTGGCCGATAGGCCTTTGTTGGCTATAGCTTGGCGGACCTTGTGTTCCATAGACATACGAATGCTTTCGTATAAGGCTGCTTGACTTTTTTCCAAGGTTACGGTGCGAATGATTTCGGTCTTTTGGGGTAGTTCTAACACCACTTCACTTTTGGTTCGGCGTAACATAAACGGCGCGACACGCTGAGTTAGTTGTTGACGGCGTAGATCATCACCTTGTTTTTCAATCGGGATGCGAAACAGGTTGTTAAATTGTCGTGCCTCACCGAGGAAGCCAGGCATGAGAAAATCAAACAGCGCCCACAATTCACCTAGATGGTTTTCCATCGGCGTACCGGTTAGGCAGAGGCGTTGATCGGTCTTAATCCGACGAATCAGCTGTGCTGCTTTCGCCTTAGGATTTTTAACCACCTGGGCCTCATCCAAGATCAAGGTGTGATAGCGGTGCGAGAGCAGTGTTTCTTCATCGCGGGCCAGCAGGGGATAGGTGCTTAGTATCAGGTCATGTTCTGTAATTTGGCCAAATTTATTCTGACGTTCTGGTCCTTGCAATACCAGGACCTTGAGTGCTGGTGCGAACTGTTCTGCCTCGCGTCGCCAGTTGCTCATAAGACTGGTGGGCGCAACAATCAAACAAGGTTTATCCATGCGGCCTTGTTCTTTTTCCAGCAACAAATAGGCAAGTGTTTGAACTGTTTTTCCCAGGCCCATATCGTCGGCGAGGATGCCAGCAAAGCCATATTCACGCAGGAATTGTAACCAGTTCAGTCCTTGTTTCTGGTAATCACGGAGGCTGATTTCAAGCCCCTTTGGTGGCTCGACAGCAGTAATGCCTTGAAAGTCTTTAAGCTGACGCCCCAGTTTGCGCAGGGCATCACCACCGTTCCATTGCATGTAACTGCTACCTTGTTCTTCCAGTTCGTTCAAGCGGGCGGCATCAAAACGTGACATGCGCAATGTGCCATTTTTTTGCAGGCCGTTTTTGTCAAAAAGCTCATAAAGGGTATTGAGTACAGGTTTTAATTGCTCACTGGCAATGTTTAGAAACTGGTTGTCACCTAGATCAAGGGTTAATGAATCAGGTAGTTGATTCGGTTCATATTGAGTGAGTACCTGGGCGATTAATGGCAGCAAGTCCAGTGGCTGGTCGTTGATTTCGATTTCAAAGCGTAGCTCAAACCAGTCATTGCCATCTTCTTCTACTTCAACATTCCACTGGTCTGCTTCATGAAAAATCATATTAAAGTTGTTGTCGATTTCAATCCCCCAGCCTTGTTGCTCAAGCTGTGGCAGGGTGTCAGTCAAAAATCGATGCCAGCGGTTAATGTCTTCGTTGGAATTATTTGTGTTGAGGCTGTGAAAAATAAGCTCACCCTCATCCGCATTTATACGGCCTTCAAAATCATAAGACTCAATCAGTTCGATGGCGGCATCTTCTGCTTCCAGGTCTCGCCAGATTCGTATGATCGTATCGTCCTTGTTGAAGCTGTATATCTCTTCGTTATTGGCATAGGCTAGTTGGTGATCGCTATAGGCAAAACGAAGACGCATGCTATGAAGGTAATGATCGTCTAGTTCTTGTGCCGAAAGATAAAGCTGAGGGCAGGGCTGTTGATCTCTAATCTCTTGCACAGCCACCTGCTTGGGTGTTGGTAAAACCGTGCTTGGGATTTTTTGTGCCAGGCGTTGGCTAAATTCATCAAGCAGGTCGATAGGCACAGTGGGGGCCTTGAGTAGTTTCTCCAGCTGAGCCATGGTGTAGGGGGCGTTGTTCAATTGACCAATGCTATTCGTCTCGGTTGAGAGGTAAAGCGGCGGGGTAGTTAACAGCAACATACCGTCGGGTTCGATCTGCATATCCAGCCTGGCATCGCCTTCTGCATCTGTCTGCCACTTCAGTTTTAAATCACGGGCTGGTTTTAATTGCAGTGGTGTGTGATCCAAATCGAGCCAATAACAACGACCGGTGGGTAACATCTTGCTAAGCGCCAGAAAACCCAGGTCACCATAAAGCAGGGCGCCACGCCAATGAAGTTGATTGTTTGCTTCGATCAGGTCGCAAATTTCCTTATCAATAGTTTGAACATAGCTGGTAGATGAATAGCTATTGCTAATTTTATTGAGGTTGGTATTGTGTGCCTTATCCAGCTCGCCATTTTTCAGATAACGGCTAACACGAAACTCTACTTCCAGTTTGCCTGTTTGCTGGGATGGGCTGAGCAGGTAGAGCAAAAATTCGGTATTTGCGGTTGGCGCAGTATTTATGTCACCGGCGTTGTTGAACTCATCTATCCAGGCGATACATTCTGCATCGGCATGTGAAATCGATGCACCATCAGTCGCATATTCTATGCAGGCTGCGGCGACATGTTTACAGTTGTAGTTGACGGGGCAGCTGCAGTCGCCTTCGATGTCAATATGCCTTGAACTCTGATCGATGCTGATGGTTTGTGCATATAGCTGATTGCCACTGCCTTTCACCGAACTTCTAAGCTCGATGATGTCATCATTTTCGCCCTCAATTACGACTGATTTTACATAGCCCTTTTGGTAGTAGTCGTCACCACGAGCAAAGTAGGTGGCGCCGACATTTATGAGAATGTCTTTATTTGTTAGTGTTTTCATTCAATCTGGAATTTTCATTTAACTGATTAGGTGGAAATAGGTACGAAAAATCAATGTTACGGCAACAAGCCTATTATCGGAATTTTCAGATTAGAAGCTTCCGTCATTAATAGAGCAATTAGCGAGCTAGCGTTAACAGTCAGGACAATCACTTTATATTTATACCTGTTTCAAACTATCTGGGATTTTGTTGTGTTCTGAAATCCATTCCCTGACTGTCTGCTTACCCAGGGTCGAGGTGTATGCCTGATCCAGGCCTGTGAGAATGTCTTCGACTTCTGCTTGAGTTTGTGTGTTTTTGATAACGTCATCTTTAGCATAGCGGGTGATGCTGATCAGTTCGTCAAGTGTTATTGCATCGAGATCTTTCGCTGGGATATAGCTGCTATCTTTGTCGATAACCTCAAGGATCAGGCCATTGTTTGTTAGCTGATCAAGGGTGTTGCTCAGAAGGTCTGAAGGTACGCCTAACTGGCTGTTTAGGCTGCGCAGTGTCCAGGGCTTGAGTCCTTGGTAATAGTGTTTACCTATCCAATACATAGCCAATAAGGCCAGTTTCTCTTTTTGGCGACTGCTTAATTCAATATTTCCGCGAACCGGACGCACATATTCCGGGTGTTGGCGATAAAAGGCAATTTGAGAACCAAGCAAGAAGATCAGCCAGCTTAGATAAAGCCAGATCATAAACGTGATCAAGATGGCGAAGCTGGAGTATATAGCGTCGTACTTAGTCGAACCCGCAGCAAACGAGGCAAACAGCATGCCGCCTGTTTTCCAGAGGACGCCTGAAACCGTCGCCCCGGTCAGGGCTGGGCCGATTTTGACGCTGGTATTCGGTATGAACATGTACATGAAGGTGAAGGCGATGATGATCAGAACGTACGGGATCGTCAGGCTAAGGTAGTAGAACATGGTGCCAAAGGGTTCTATGGCAATCACATATTGAACAAGTGTTGAGCTTACCATTGAGGCGGTCATCGCTAATGCGCTGACAACCATCACCGGACCGATCATGAGCACGCTCAGGTAATCAGTCACACGTCTCAAAAAACTCCTGGGGTTTTTAATATGCCAGATATGGTTGAAGGTCTGTTCAATCTTTTGAACCAGCGACACTACGGTGTAAAAAAGCATGCCAAGCCCGACCGCACCCAGTACACCGACATTCATATTGTCTATGAAGCCAATTATGTTGGCGCCTATCTCTTCACCCTTTGGGCCCAGTGGTGTAAGGAACTCAAGCAGGAATGGTTCGATTTGCCCTTGTACGCCAAAGGCCTTGAGTACTGAAAAACTGACAGCCAGCAGCGGCACCAGTGAGATGAGGGTGGTGTAGATGAGACTCATTGCGCGCAGCGTCAATTGGCCGGCTATTAATTCGTGCATCACTACATACAGCAAACGCAATGTCTGGGTCAGCCAGCGTCTGCCTCTGCTGGCGTTGCTGAGCTCTGTCTCCCAAAGTTGTTGGTAGAGAACGTCTTTATATTTAGTCAGGGTGTCGTGCATTTGTGTTGCTATTCCAAATTTGTGTTCGCTTAAACAAGATTGAGAATGGCTTTGCGCTAGATCTCTGGGTACCTCTGAAGATCTCTGGTACCAAATCCACTTATAAGATTATCGGCTGAATAGTTTTAACAAATCAATGCCCGTGTCATATGGCACCAGATTGGCATTTTTGGTCTTTCGTTCGACCTGATCCAGGTATCCTGTCATCTTGTGGTGGTCAAGGTTCTCCAGGCTAGGTTTGGTATTGATTATCTTGGTGGCGCGCATCATGCTTTTCACTCCTTCTAGCCTGGTGTAGTCATGTCCGTCTAGCAAGACGATCTCTTCTCCCAGGTGCCAATAGATATCAAGCTTGCGTATGTCCATCACATCCAGAGGTGGCACCAATGGCACCAGGTCCTGCGCTGTTACAGCGCGGCTAATATCCAGGTGCCGAAACGCCTGCGCTCCACTGACGTTGGTGACCTTGGGTTGACCAAAGGTGATGATGGGGCCAAGAGTGTAGCTATCCATGTCGAGATACATTGCCAGAATCACCGCAACCGCACCGCCAAGGCTATGCCCCGTTGTGCTGATTTCATAGTTCTTATTGAGTCTAGGCAGTACTGCCTTGTAGACACCTTCAGCCGCCTGTGCGAAACCCTGGTGCAAGGCAATCTTGGTGTGTTCGTTGGGCAGCAGTTTCAGCGATATATCGACAATGGCATTTTCAATATTGGCAGTACCACGCACGGCAATTACATGGCGTTTAAGTGAGTTATTGGTGGCGATAAAATAGCTTACTTCCACCCCGGGTACGCTGCTGAACTGGTCGAGTTGATAGGCTTGAGACTCTACTACCGCTTGAGCTTCTTGTTCAGACAGATAAGCGGCATTGGCCAAACCAGCATAGGCTTTGATTTTGCTAAATAACTCGGTTGGCTCGTTGGCAAGGCTCGCAGCGGGTACGAGGCAGATGCAGAGAAACAGGTATAACGAATAACGCAAACGCCGTATTGCCATATTATGTAATTATTGTCTGTAGAAAATGACGATTGTACTGAAAATCCTGTCGTAATAGTTGCTTAGATGATAAAAGGAGAGACTCAAAACGTTAGTCAGTGCCTCAGAAATATTAAGCGTATTTTTTATCAGCTGCTTTCAACAGATACTGAACCTATTGCTAATAATGAATCATTATAAACATCTTATTATGTAGGGTTAGTTGTGGCGTCTATTGCGTTATTAGCTTGTTTGTATCGCCATGTCACTTTTGCTAGATACAGCCAAATTATTTATATTAAAAATATTGATTGCCAAATTACTCTAACATTAGATTTCAGATGGTTGGAGAGTCTTGAAACGTGATCATTTAGCCTGAGGTTCTCCATTAGCAAGAATCATCTCTTAATAAATAGTTATTCCAAGAAAATAGACATAGAAAAGGCGGAGACCACCATGGAAGCCAGAGAAGAAAAACAATCAGCGGCACCTAAGAAAGGTTTGTTGTCACAACTGTTTGGCCCGCGTTTACGAAGCAGTAAGCGTTTTTGGGGGCTGATGTTTCTAGTCTTTTATACGTTATTTGGTTTTTTTGCAGTACCGTATATTGCCAAA
>Ga0316207_10005540_pt1 | contig 10406 bp, 6 predicted proteins | sample 6weekpyrite_MG_FD_204943 | JGI IMG/M metagenome (GOLD analysis project Ga0316207, IMG submission 204943) | Microbial mat bacterial communities from mineral coupon in-situ incubated in ocean water Damariscotta River, Maine, United States -... | ecosystem: Environmental > Aquatic > Marine >...
ATTGTCGGTATCAATACCAATCAACATCAAATCGATCGAAGCACCACAACAAAAACTATTTTGCACGCCTTGCTGGAACGCCAACAGACGTGACATTGCGCCTTCAGCTGCTTTATTCGCATCACTGCCATGAGCAGCACAACCCTCGACATCCGGCAAGCTACTACTATAGTGGTAAACCGCCGCCTTAAGATAACGAGTGGGTTCAGAAGCGCTATTAGGCAGTGACTCGCTCAGACGCTTGTGCTCCACTTCTACCCATTTTTGCAGACTGCCTTCCACATCAAACATGGCACCGGCATAAGATTTACGTCGTACACCTTTGTATGGTAAGCGCAACACATAACTAATCGTGTGTGCCAAACGACCATCCGCACAAGGAGAAAAATCCAATGTATGAAATCCACAGCTTTCAATAAAACGCTGAAAATCCACATCGCTTTCTTGTGCTAATGGTTTTTCTCCATAAAATTCATCTGCAAATAGCTGGAACGTTTCAAACACACACCAGGCGTATAACTTGCCCATATCTAATGGTGCGATCCAGGTGTTTTCTAATAAATGTCTGGGCAGTTCCAGATTTAATAGCAGCTGACCAAGCTCTTGAGCCCTGGTGACAAAATTACTGTCGTGCTGGTATTGGGCAATCTCTTTTAATACCGGCTCGATTTTATCGAACGCCGCTTTACTACGACTTTCATAAGCAAGCAGAGCATCATTCTCTACCGCATTCGTTAATGGATGCGAGCCTGCGCGCATACGCGCCACATTACTCGTTCCAGAACGTTGGCGGCGCGCAACATCTGCAGCAGTCCGTACACGATTTGATCGTGTCTGCCCCAGTTGTCCTGCTTTTTTTTGTCTACCTGCCAACATGTTCCTAATTCTTTAAAATTCCAGTTCAGTTAAATATTCTGGATTCGGGAGCACAGTTAATTGTGCTCCCGGCACCGATTATTTCTTTGCTACATACAACACAAGGCTTAGCCGCGTGCACCACCAGAAACAGTGATCGCAGATACCCCTTGAGAACCACCACTACCACCCGTTACGTTAGCTGATTCGCGCACCACTTGTGGCTCACGCTTTGCAGCTACATCAGGCATGGCATTCATAGGACCACGACGACTTGGATTACGACGTGTGGCAGAACGACCTTCCGTTCCTGTCACATGATCGCCACGATCCCAATCATCACCCGTGATGTTCAGGCCTGTTTCAATACCTTCGCCAGTAATACGTGAAGCTGTCTCTGCCTTTTCTACTTTAGGTTCGGCCGCAACAACATTGTTAGAACGACCGCCGAAGCGAGACTGTTCCGTACCTGTTATTTTGCCTTTGCCCATAGAGAAAGCACCTGTTACAGAACCTTCACCTTCATAACCAGAACCCGTTACCGAGCTTGCACTGATTGATGAATCATCAGCAACAGTAGGCAGTACACTAAAAACACCGTCTGCTATTGGCTGAGGAAAATCAGACTCACCTTTAGAAGCAGGAGAAGCTGAACAAACTGCACTCATTTCAGATGACGCAACATAAGGGGTACCGCTAACAGCCTGACAGGCACCGCTTTCGGTTCCTGTTAGATTGTTACCGCTCAAACCTGGCTGCAGACCACTAATATCTTTGCCTGCACCCGGTGCACGCTGTGGCATCACAGTGCGCGTACGGTTTTTACGTTGATCTTCTGGCGCACAAAAAGATTCAAACGCTTCCTGGCCAGAATAAGGCGTACCCGTTACTGCCTTACAAGTACCTTTGTGATTTCCTGTGACGCTATCAGAGCGACTGGCTTTAGGTCCTGAAATCGCAAGACCACGTTGCGTCTGAGATAGGCTCACCTTGGCGGCTTGCGCCACAGGCTTAGTATCACAAGCTGCGAAATCTTCACGCCCAAGATACTCACTACCGGTCACGCTACGACAGCTACCCGCTTCAGCGCCAGTCATCACCGCAGAACCGCCAACCTTGCCACCACTCGTGACATGACTACCACTCAAGGTGTTAGTCGCTTCAACTTTTAGTGGCGCTTTAGGCGCTTCGCCTTGACAGAAACTGTCAAAGACTTCAGCAGACATATAGTTAGTACCGGTAACACCCGCGTGACAAAGACCCGCTTCATCACCCGTCAGCTTCTCAGTGTGTCCTACCTTAGTACCACTAATCGCTTTCGCTTCAGCTGCATTACGTGGACGACGACTGCGTGCTGGAGCAGCAGATGCACTACCTCGAGAACCACTTTTACTACGTGATTCACGAACAACGCGAGCCAGATCACGCCCTGAGATTTCAGGATTAGCCTGACGTGCTAGCGAAGCTGATGAATTGCCTTTGCTATGCGCTTCCAGCCCAGCCTTACCACGACCAGACATCGCAGCACGTCGTGCACGTGACAGCATGCGTCCCGTATCACTGGCGTTCACAACCGCCTTTCTTCTAACAGCTTTGGCACTGCTAGAGGCCGACGAACTCAGATTCGATGCTGGCGTCGCTGCCACAGCGGCTTTCGCCTCTGCATCCTGACAACAAGGGCCACCACAATCACAGTCACCTTTGCCCGCTTTAGCTTCTGCCGCAGAACGACGTTTCATCGCCATTGTGTTGTCACGCTTGCGATCACTACTTCTATCTGCCTGCTTACCACGTGCCGCCAGAGATTCACGGCGCAGACGCGACGCACTCTTCTGGGCTCGCTTTGGCTTAGGCAGGCTAGGCGCAGCAATGCTTGCCGCAACAGGAGCAGCAGCTGGTGAAGCTGGTGCAGAGTTCGCGACAGGAGCCGGTTTACGCTTAGGCTGACGGGTAGGCGCAGTAGCAGCAGCTGAACGAGATTTACCGTTCACCTGCATTTGTCGGCGTGCCATAGAGGCAGCACGACCTGATTGCTGTTGACTTGCCATATTATTTCCCATCCGTTCTTAAAACTAGAATCAGATTCGATGCGGGATGAACTCCCGCACCGAGATCACCCATTTACCAGGCGCGAGCAGAACCTTGCGCCTTGAATACTACAAAGTTTACGCCCTGAGACTGGGTGTAGTTATCGTAGCCGGTCAAACGGACATGGTGATCAGGATACTCACGACGGCAAGATTCCAGTTCATTCACCACATTGTTCAGATCAGTTTCACCGAAGAATGGTAGTTTCCACATGGTCCAGTAGTTGTCCATCGCATTTTCTGGCGCTTCGTGCTCGATGCCCGGCGTCAACCCCTGGGCCAGCATGTAGTTGATCTGCGCGTAAACTTCTTCCTGAGTCAACGGAGGTAGGAAACCGAAAGTCTCCAGCGTATTTTTAGTTTGGTAATCACCTATTACAGACATGATTTTTCCTCTTTAAAATTGGTATTGAATCGTTTGTTAATTCGAAGCGAGTCGCTTATTGAACGTCCAGTTTGTCAACTGTGTCGAATTCAAATACGATTTCTTTCCAGGTTTCCATCGCGATAGCCAGCTCTGGGCTACTCTTAGCAGCGCCTGCAAGGATGTCCTTACTTTCACGCTCCAGATCACGACCTTCGTTACGAGCTTTAACACAAGCTTCCAGAGCAACACGGTTTGCACATGCACCCGCTGCGTTACCCCATGGGTGACCCTGTGTACCGCCACCGAACTGCAGACATGAATCATCACCGAAGATGTTCAGCAGTGCAGGCATGTGCCATACATGGATACCACCAGAAGCAACTGCGAATACACCAGGCATTGAACCCCAGTCCTGGTCGAAGAAAACACCACGGCTACGATCTTCAGGTACGAAAGACTCACGCAGCTGATCTACGAAACCTAGAGTAGATTGACGATCACCTTCAAGCTTACCTACAACAGTACCGGTATGTAGCTGATCACCACCAGACAAACGAAGACACTTGGCCAGTACGCGGAAGTGAATACCGTGATGTGGGTTACGATCGATTACCGCATGCATTGCGCGGTGAATATGAAGTAGCATACCGTTTTCACGACACCAGTTAGCCAGACCTGTATTGGCAGTGAAACCACCCGTCAGGAAGTCATGCATAATGATTGGCTGACCCAGTTCTTTAGCGTATTCAGCACGCTTGTACATCTCTTCTGGAGTAGAAGCAGTTACGTTCAGGTAATGACCTTTACGCTCACCAGTCTCGCGCTCTGCTTTATCAATCGCTTCAGCTACGAAGTCCCAACGATCACGCCAGCGCATGAATGGCTGAGAGTTGATGTTTTCATCATCTTTAGTCAGATCAAGACCACCACGTAGACATTCGTATACTGAACGACCGTAGTTTTTAGCAGACAGACCCAGCTTAGGCTTAATGGTACAACCCAATAGTGGACGACCGTATTTGTTCAGACGATCACGCTCTAACTGGATACCAGCTGGTGGACCACCACAAGTTTTGATGTATGCGATTGGGAAGCGGATATCTTCCAGACGTAGCGAACGCAGCGCTTTAAAGCCGAACACGTTACCAACCAGAGAGGTCAGTACGTTTACAACCGAACCTTCTTCGAAAAGGTCAAGCGGGTAAGCGATAAACGCGTAGAAAGCGTCTTTGTCACCAGGAACGTCTTCAATACGGTATGTACGACCTTTATAGAACTCAAGATCGGTCAGTAGCTCAGACCATACGGTAGACCAGGTACCTGTTGAAGATTCAGCAGCTACCGCAGCAGCTACTTCCTCACGAGGAACGCCTTCCTGCCCAATTACCTTGAAACACGCCAACAGGTCAGTGTCCAGAGGCGTATAATCAGGAGTCCAATAAAGATCGCGATATTCTTTTACGCCGGAATCATACTTGGCCATTTTATTCTCCTACATTCTGTTAATCGAAACGGTTAAAAATCTATGGTTGAAGAGTATTGCGATTGGGTCATTAAAACAAATCGATAGTTTGAATACCCTTCATTTGCAATTATCTATACTGCAAAATCTCAAACGGTCACAGCTGGCTACAACCCCAAAGAACACCAGCTCAACCCATTGTTAAATAATCAAAAATTGATATTTTTACCCTTTATTAAGCTAGACCACTATTTTTTCTAATCAATGCCAGCAAGGTATTCTCTTTAATATTTGACCCATCATTAAAGACGTGAATTTGTCGCGCCTGATGAATGCTGCGTCACAGCTTGCCACGCCTACTCAGCAGTTAGAAAACTATCATGAGCGGGCAATATAACAGAACCGGCGACAAAATGTGAAAATCAATAACCTGATTAATATACTCTGAATTGAAATCTACAAAAGCAGCCAAGACCTTCAAGCATTCAACATCACCCCCTACACTCAAAAGGAATCCAATTCACTGCATAGCCATCAACCCATTTAATTCTCAGGATCCAATAACAATATCATCCCGAATCAAACTCAATACGCTTTGCACTCATCACTCGTCACCGGCAGCCATTCTTCAAACATCACTGAACGACAGGCGGACTCTGGCACCTTCTTTTCAAGTTTCAGGTAGTGATACATAAAGGCCGATACACGCCTGTTGCGCACACAGTGCACCCACACCGGCTTGCCCTCCACTCCTTTCAATATCCCGATAAACTGGCGTAGCTGATCAATACTCGGGGCATCAAACGGCACCGGGATATGGATATAACTCATTCCTAACGAAGTGACGATACTACCCTCTTCTGGAATAGCACGCTTCGAATCCGCCATCGCGAGATTGATAACCACGGCATAATCCTGGTCGGCAATCTGTGCGAATTGCGTGCGCGTTGGCTGGCCCGAGGTGGCAATTAGCCTAGTCAACTGGACAAAATTTGTCACCCCACTCATTACAACTCCTCAATACACACTTAAAAACAGGGCCGATGCAATAAGTAGCAGTCCTCCAATAATTTATTATCTTAGAATATTCTAATTTTGAATACTATCCGCATGCCCATTTAATATAAAGTAATACCCCATAGCGCCGTTACCATACACAAGGCCAATAACAAGACCAGCTACAATAACCATGGAAAACACTCCGGAAAACCCGATTGATCAAGAGGTCGAGTTCTTTAGAGGACTTTGCAGCGAACTCTGCAAAGGGGATGTAAACCTGCCCACGCTGCCTGATGTTGCACTGCGCATTAAGAAGGCCCTCAGTGACCCTGACTGCTCGACCGACAAGGTCTGCCGTGTGATCAGCGTAGAGCCAGTGGTAACGGCAAGCCTGATCAAACTCGCCAATTCAGCCGCCTTTGCGCCAGGCGCTCAGCCGGTCACCACACTCAAGACTGCGATTACTCGTGTCGGCTACGACATCGCACGCAATACGGCCGTGTCGATCGCCATCAAAAACACCTTCGATCCAGGCAAGGCCAAAAACTTAAAGCTGCACCTAAAACAGCTATGGCAACATAGCCTGAAGGTTGCAGCGATCGCCTATGTGCTGCCCAACAAACCAAAACATATCAGCCCCGATGAAGCGATGCTCGCGGGTCTGGTACATGACATAGGAAAGTTCTATATTTTAATGCGTGCGGATAGCAATCCCGTCCTTTTCGAAAACAAAGCGATGCTGGATGAACTCACGCTACTGTGGCATGCCGGTATCGGCAAGGTCATTCTTGAAACGTGGGGGTTTACCGAAGCGATTATTCAAGCTACCGATGAACATGAAATCATTGATGACAAATCACATCGTTCAGCCAATCTCACCGATGTCGTTATCGTATCCAATCTGCTATCACACATAGGAAAAGAATCTCCCTACAGTGATATCGATTATTCAACGCTACCTTCATTCAGACGACTCGGGCTTGATGCTGAACATATCGCGAAAATAATGACGCATTCAAAAGCTCAGATCAACTCAATGATACAGGCGCTAAGTTAACGTCAGTTGACACCCACCCGCAGCGATCTTTTTATGCTGCATCGATGAAATCCATCAATACAGAGAACGTTTGACCACCCCAATCTACTGACGTTGATGGCACTGCGCATGTGCTTTGTAATGATTGCTGTATTTATTGTGAGCGCCAACAAACAAAAGCACCAAAAAACAGCCTAAAAATTCATTAAAGAACGCCGAGTCCTTATCACTACTAAGAGCACCAGAAAACCCAGCCACCACATGGAACTCGTACCACCGCCACCGCCCCCACCCGAGGCAGCAACTGCCCTCGTTACGGTTACAAAGATATCTTGAGTATCGGTTGGATTACCCGCACCGCTATCTTCGACCATCACACGCACATGATAGACATTGTCGCCATTACTATCAGTGGGCGCTTCGAAACTTGGTGCTACGATGAAGGTAAGTTTACCAGAAGCACTATCGATCGAGAATTTAGTGGCATCATCACCACCAATAATACCGTAAGCCAATGCCCCATTATCAACATCAGAAGCCTTTACGGTTGTGACTGATGTTTGATTCGCGACAACATTCACCGAGGCAGAGGCACCACCTCCATCACTGGTAATCACGGGCGGGTTATTAATTGATACCAGCACACTATTCAATACTGGCGTACGAACCGGAGACAATGAATACATTTCCGCTTTCCAGCGAAGATCATTGCTACCTGCATCTGGAAATGTAAACACCTGACCCGACTTTACTTGATGCCATTTAACGCCACCAGTATTGGAAAGAAAATAATCAATTCCAGTATTACGTGTAGCGTCTGTATTAACGGTCGAAACCGCTGTCAACACGACACCTCTAATATTGGTTTCCGCATCATTCACCTTTAGTGAAACCACGCGTCCTAGATGTGATTGATGAATCACATTGCGATAGACTTTATTAGTCTGCCCATACTCTGCGGCAACCAGATCACCATCACCATCACTATCAATATCACCCACGGCAAGGCCACGTGTGATGGCGTTATTTCCTGGACTCAATACAGCACCAGGCACACTAAAAGAACCACTCCCGTTATTCAGGTAACGCTTACTTGTCTCGCCATAATTACCAACCAGCAGATCATCATCACCATCACCATCGACATCCATTAACACCATGCTGGTTGTTATATCCATCTCCACGCCGATATCTGTTCCGCTAGCAGGAAAACCACCACTACCATCATTAAGATACAGTTTATTCAGCCCACTACTATTTCCAGCAATAAGATCTAATCCATTCACACCATCTACATCACCCAGCACAATACTACGATTATCATCGACATCTGTACCGATATTTGCTCCAGCAGAAAACCCGCCGACACCATTGTGTGTGTACAGTTTATTTTCCAGCCCACTATTTCCAACGATCAAATCCAGGTCAGATGTACCTGCAATATCACCAAGCGCAATACTCCGTGTATTATCTGTTTCAGAACCGATATCTACACCAGCAACAGAAAAATCACCAGCACCAGCTACATCATTCACATAAAACTTATTAGTAACGCCCCAGTTGCCAACGACAATATCCAGGTAGGTATCACCATTCACATCCATTAATGCCAAACTGGTAGTGGCATCTTTATCCAGGCTACCTGGATCACCAATATCCGCCCCACTTGCAGGAAAACCACCACTACCATCATTTAAATAAAGTTTATTGGTCGCCCCCCAGTTACCAACAATAATATCTAGGCCACTTACACCATCGACATCAGCAAGAACAACACTATAGGTGCTATCCGTTTCCGAACCAATATCAACACCATCAACTGGAAAGCCTCCAGTGCCATCATTCAAATAAAGTTTATTGGTTTGCCCTGCATTACCGGTAATAATATCAATGTCATCATCGCCATTAACATCCCCCAGCACGACTGCCATTGTATTATCAGTCTCTGAGCCAATAGCTTTACCATTCACAGCAAAGCCACTGCGGCCATCACTCAAAAACCGCCTGTTTGCGCCATTATTCCCTGCAATCACATCGAAATCACCATCACTATCGACATCCCCAAGCACAAGACTGAAGGTCTCTCTCGCCGCGCCAACGTCCTCACCTACAGTTGAGAAGCCTCCCGCACCATCATTGATATAACGCTTATTTTCCTCGGCCAATGCAGAATTTCCAACAAACAGATCCAGGTCTCCATCACTATCATCATCTCGCAGAACAACACTGGTTGTCGTATCTGTCTCTGTACCGATAGCCACACCATTGCTACCAAAAACACCGGCAGAATTAAAATAGAGCCTGTTAGGTTGAGCGATATTACCAACCACTATATCCATATCGCCATCACCATCTACATCGCCAGCAGTAACACTGGAAGAGTCATCAGCATCAGAACCAATAGGCAACCCGCTCACTGAAAAGCCACCACTGCCATTATTTGTATAGAGCCTATTGGTCTGATTACTATTCACCGCCACCAGGTCTAGATCACTATCACCATCGACATCCACCAATACAGTGCCGGTGGTAATATCCGCGACAGAACCAATCGCCGTACCGCTACTAGAAAAAATACCGCTACCATTATTTAAATAAAGCTTAGTAGCCTGAGTATTGATTCCAGCGCCCGCTACCAGATCCAGATCACCGTCACCATCCACATCGCCAAGGTTCACGCTACGCGTATCATCAGCATCTGTACCAATTGCAATACTACCCAGAAACACACCACCATCATTAAGATATAGCCTGTTTGCCTGATTACTAACGCCAGTCACCAGATCCAGATCCCCATCACCATCTACATCGCCCAAAATGACACTACGTGTATCATTTGTATCCAGTGCCTGGCTCCAAGTAAAACTACCACTACCATTATTGACGTAGAGCACGCTTGCAACAGCAGAGTTTCCGGCAATCAAATCGAGATCACCATCATTATCAACATCACCCAAGATGACACTACGAGTATCATCCGCCTCAGAACCTGCATTTTCTTCAGCAGCACTCGTCGGAAAATTAGCACTCCAGGCCATAAAAACTGCCTGCTCTTCCGTCGACCAATTGGCATTTGTCAGGGTAGTATTATTTAAAGCAGTATCAGAAAAATCTTCGGTAAAAGGCAGACCAGCAGTAGCAGCATATAGCGAGGCCGAAGCCAGCATCGCAATCAACGAGGAAGCTGCGTGAATAAAACTGGCTTTACAACTCATACAGTAGATACCTTCAATAATGGTGGGAATAGCCTAAACTTAACATTCCCTGTATAACGGGAGCTGAGACACTTCATTATATCTACAATCCCGTATCAAAACCAAAGTCCCACCTAAAACTTCACTAATATTTTCAAAAAGATACCACATTTTGAAACTAAAATTTCAGGAGTAAAACTCAATCACATCGAGGCTGTAAATTAAATTGTGTAACTGCTCATTATTGATTAACGTCCTAATGGAGAACAATAATGAGTATGACAATGAAGCAAACAAAAATAAACGCGTTAGCCGCCGAGCTAGCCAAAGACCTTATAACACCAGAAGACCTGAGTGCACTCAGTGCACAGCTCACTAAAATCACTGTAGAGGCGGCGTTGAAAGC
>Ga0316207_10005541_pt1 | contig 10405 bp, 13 predicted proteins | sample 6weekpyrite_MG_FD_204943 | JGI IMG/M metagenome (GOLD analysis project Ga0316207, IMG submission 204943) | Microbial mat bacterial communities from mineral coupon in-situ incubated in ocean water Damariscotta River, Maine, United States -... | ecosystem: Environmental > Aquatic > Marine >...
GATGAAGGGTTTGGTCTCGTTTTTGTTGACTATGAATATGGTGGTGATCGTTTTCCGATGAAAGAGTTAAAGCCCATGTTGAAATCAGGAAGCATAAACTGAGCGTACTTTTGTTTTAACGTACCCTTACTGCTATAAAAATTTACATATTAATAAATATCACCGCTATTTCATTTGATAATTAATGAAATGCTTATATTGATGTGGTGATGTTTTTTTTAGCCGTGAATAAATATATTCAGCGATAACGGCTCTTTCCATTAATGCGCTTATTTGACAAAATAGCTAATACTTTCTGAACGGAACAGTTTCGCGAATGCTTTTTTTTCCTTTTCGAGTAGATCTTAATTTTAATCGTATCCCATTGTTGACGATTTTAATCTGTCTTGTCAGTTTATTTGTTTTTATAAAACAAGAAGCCAGTTTTGATGAAATGCAACGCGCCTCGAAAGAGTATTGCCAGCAAGAACATGAAAGAATGTTCTGGTTAGTTATTGAGAAGGTTTATGGTGAGCGTGATGTCGAAGCCTGTGCAAATATTTTTTATCATATCCATTCATATAAATACCCTGAAAAAAGAATTGATGAACTGGTAGAACAGGCGGACAAGTTTGATAGCCGTACAGAAGTTTCAAGTCGAATAATTATTCGAGGAATGCTTGAAGAAAAATACCGGGAGTTTCGGCTAAGCGGCGTTAATAAGGACTTAACGGCCAGCCTCATGTATGAACCACATTCGTATAATTTGCTGAATATGATTACAGCAGCATTTGCTCATGGCAGCTGGGATCATTTATTAGGTAACCTGTTTTTCTTTTTTGCTTTTGCCGCATCAATTGAAATGATTTTAGGTTTATTGAGTTATAGCCTGATTTTTGTCTCCCTTGCGATAGGTACACATTTAACTTATTCACTGGCGATGGTAAATGTGAATGAAGCCTTGCCCACCCTGGGTTTATCGGGGGTGGTTATGGGTATGATTGGCGTATTTGTGTTTTTAATGCCGAAAATAAATATTCGATGTTTTTTATGGTTTTTCGTTATTTTTAGAGTGGTTAAAATCCCTGCCTGGGTGCTTGCTACCTGGTATGTGGGTTGGGATGTATATGCACTCTATGTTTCAGAAGGGCAGTCCGCAATTAATTTTATCGCCCATATTAGTGGTGCAACTATTGGTTTTGGACTGGGGCTTATATTCCTGGTAGAACGTAAAGAAGAAATAAGAAAAGAAATGGAAGCATATCAACGAGAAGAAGACATGCGAATACAAACAGAGTCAGGGGATTAATTTTTATCCTATAATTAATAAGAGAGTATTTAACAATCGTTTTCTGGAAAAAGTGTAGCGGACAGAGTTTAATTAAGTTTAAGGAGGAATAAAAAATATGAACAAAAGGAAGCACCGTCGTACAGCATTTAAACGACAAGTGTTATTAGATTCTGTTGATGGTAAACAAACTTTAATAAAAGCGAATAATATTTCGACATCGGGTATTGGCTTATATGCAGATATGCCAAGGTTAAAGGGTGAATTAGTGCGTTTAAAATTTGACCTTATCCAAAATGGCCAAAAACGAGAAGTGAATGTTGCCGGAGAAGTGAAGCATGTTCAATTAGTTGATCATGGTTATAATTTTGGTGTCAGGTTTCTTTAAAGTATTTTATCTTTCCTGTTTTTTAAATTATGAATGAAATTATTCAGTTAAGTTTAGCGTTAGCCGTCGGTTTATTAATTGGTGCTGAGCGTGGTTGGCAAGAACGTGGTGCAAAAGAAGGAAGTAACATTGCAGGTTTACGCACGTTTGGCTTAATTGGTTTGCTCGGGGGAATATGGGGGATATTTTCTAACAAGTTTGGTGAAATTTTACTGGGTTTTTCCTTTCTCGCGGTTACTGGCTTGTTAGTAGCGGCCTATGCCGTAAGTCGCAAGCAATCAGAAGATCGTGGAATAACAACGCTCGTTGCAGCGTTAATTACTTTTTCAATAGGCATGTTAGCGGTAAAAGGTTTTGAAAATGTTGCAGCAACATGTGCTGTAGTAACAGCAGGTTTACTCAGTTTAAAAAGTCGCCTGCATCACTGGATAGAAACCCTCGAACAAAAGGAAATTCATGCCGCATTAAAACTCCTTTTAATTTCAGTTGTTATTTTACCGGTTCTTCCAAACCAGGGCTTTGGACCGTGGCAAGTATTAAACCCTTACCTGTTATGGTGGATGGTCGTGCTTATTGCCAGCTTATCTTTTGCAGGTTATTTCTCGATTAAATTAACCGGTACTCGTCATGGCATCATGTTAACCAGTTTTTTTGGCGGCCTGGTTTCTTCAACGGCATTAACACTTTACCTGGTTAAATTTGATAGCGTTAAAAAATTACAGCGTGTTCTTGCTGCAGGCGTCATCGTTGCAGCGGCGACAATGTTTCCGCGGGTTTTAATTGAGGTTGCCGTCATTAATAGTCAAATGTTAACGGTATTATGGTTGCCAATATTAAGTATGATGTTGATCAGTTATGGTTATGCCTACGTTCTCTGGAATAAGTCCAGAGATATGGGTAATGTAGAATATGAACCTAAAAATCCATTTGAGCTGGGTTCAGCCATTCGTTTTGGTATTTTGCTTGCCGCGATTATGATTTCCGCTATGGCAATCAGACACTGGTTTGGTGATACCGGATTGTATGCTTTGTCTGCAATATCCGGTGTTATTGATGTTGATGCGATTACATTATCAATCGCAAAAATGACAAACAATGAGTTACCTTTGGAAGTTGGTGGGCGAGCCATTATTATTGCGGTGTTTATGAATACAATTGTCAAAATGGGTTTTGTCGTATTCCTGGGTGACAAATTATTACGTCGTTATGCCTTGCCGGGTTATTTTTTAACCTTGTTGGCAGGCAGCATTATATTTGTAATCACTTAAGCTTATATATTTTGTGTTAATTAAATCCATAGTTTTTGTTTTGAACCAGCTCATTTAAAATCCGTACCTGACTTACTCGCCACTGATTGTTTTTTCAAGTTTAATAATCACATTAATATCAGTCGCGCTTTTTGTGTTGTCGACGGCTTCAATATGTTCAACCGTTTTATACCTGATCATTGGAGTTGTGGAGTTAAGTATTTTAAGGCCTTTTTAACCAATGAATCTCCTGGGCCGTTTTGTCGCCAATGATCACCTGATGTAATCCTTTAGGAATGGCAACCTCGTTTTCAGAAAGGGGAATTTTCCCACCCATAAGTTCAGCATATTCTTGCGGATAACGTGGGCTTCGATCAGGTTCTGCATAGCCATGCGGAAATACGGGTAAACCGGTGCTGAGGTCATATTTATCAGTCGCGCCTAAGGTATGCAGTATTTCGTGAGTGATGACCATCGCATTTGAGCCCGTCATTTTTCTTTCTGCAAAGGCATTGACGATACCTAACATACCTTGTTGTAAGCCGAGTGAATGTGCCAGTGGCTGCCGATCTTTGACATCAAAATATTTCACAAACATACGGATGTGAGGGCTGGGCCCTTGAAAGGTATTGGCCCGGTAGGCCCAGTAACGGAGTTTTAGACTCCACAGCATAATTTCCCAGGTTGCTCCCGAGGTGGGTGGGGCAGGGGGTAAGGATTTTACTTGAGGAGCCAGCTTAAGGGTAAACGGACGGTCAAGCCTGAGTTTAAATTCTTTTGCTTCTTCTGCAATGAAGTCTTCAATTGACTGGAAATCGTCTAATTGAAGCTGATCAATATATTGCTGGGTCACGCGACTGTTATCGGCATTAATGGGATAAATCGCGATCCAGAGTGGTTGCTCCCAATCTGTACTGCGTTTACTGGTGAGCCAACTCCCTAATGCAACACCAATTAAAATCATGGCAAGAATGAATATACGAACAGTTTTAAAAAGCTTTTTGGCGGACATCGTCTCGTCTATGCTCCATTCGGGTTTAACGGTTCTGGTTTTTCTACAGGGCGTAACTACTCGAATTTTTCTTTCAGAGTATCTTGCATGACATTAATTGGGAAGGCGTGATTTAACAGTTGTTTAAAATTGCCACGTAGAAATCCATTTTTTTCTTTATTAAACTATTTATAAAGCTACAATTTCAGTAAGGTTAAGAGGACGATTGCGAGATGGAATACCGGGTGGGTGAAAGCGGTTTATTGCCGTTCAGAACAAATCGTGTATTTAATATCGGCACGGAGTGGTATTTTGCCGTGCGCGATGGAAAAAATTGCGGCCCTTTTGAAAACAAGCTGGATGCAGAGTCTAATTTAAGCCTTTTTTTAAGCGATATTGAAAACCATACCCAACATTAATATATTAATGTTTTTCCCAATAAGAAAACTAGGAAGAAAGTCCCTTTCTAGATTGACAGGCGGCTAATAATTGCCGTTTGCTGACCGCTTAAGTAATCTTGAGCACGTTTTACTTTTTCTACACAGCCTGGATATTCAGCAAACTGCTGCTGAACTTCAGCCGCTACGAGTAAAGAATTGGCGCGACTTAAGTTAGCCTGGTGAACCTTGTGTGTGCCGGTATTTAAGTGCTGATTAAGACGTTCTATGCCTTGCTCACAGGCAGAGGCCACATCGTTGGTTGAGAGGGTGTTACAGCCTGAGAGGCTGCCAGCGACCACTAATGAGAATAAAATTGTCAGAGATTTTTGCATGTCGATACCTGCTTCATTAATCACAATATAGCTGTAAGGTTTTGATTAAACTTTGAACCAGGCCTCATTTTTTGAGGCTCTTGTTCATACCCAGGCTTTAATTCACAAAGTGTGATATTCATCGGATAATAGACCTGAATATAATTGTTTCTAAGCATATTTCGTGCCTGCTAACGAAATGAGTAAACTTGGCTATTTAAAATAAATGGAGGGCATATGCCATCATTTGATGTGGTTTCAGAAGTGGATTTTCATGAAGTAACGAACGCGGTTGATCAGGCTAACCGGGAGCTCAGGACACGATTTGATTTTCGAGGCGTTGAAGCGTCATTTGAGCGTGGAGATGATGTGGTGACGATGACAGCAGATGCAGATATTCAGCTACAGCAAATGCTGGATATATTGCAGAGTAAGCTGAATCGACGTGGGGTGGATATTTCATGCCTGGAGGTTGCTGATGCGGAGAAACTGGGTAAAAAGGTCAGGCAAAAGGTGACCATTCGACAAGGTCTGGATAAGGATCTGTCGAGGAAAATTGTTAAGTTGATTAAAGAGAAAAAATTAAAAGTCCAGGCGGCCATTCAGGGAGAAAAGGTGCGTGTTACGGGAAAAAAACGTGACGATTTGCAGCAAACTATTGCGATGCTGAAACAGGCTGAACTTGAGATGCCATTGCAATATGATAATTTTCGCGATTAGGAAAATCCACAAAAGGTGAAACAGAAAATTGTTGATTTTGCTAAAGATGAGCAAGGAGACTGGTTTGCCATTTTAAGCTGTGGGCATACCCGGCACGTGCGCCATAATCCACCGTGGTTTAACCGGCCCTGGGTGGAGCAGGATAAGACGCGTGAACAATACCTCGGAAGCGAACTTGATTGTAAAAAGTGTGATTTAGCAAATTCGCGATTAAATGATGATAGTTTTCATTAAATCAATAGCTTATTAAATTAACTTAAAGTAAAGAAACTTACTTTAATAAAAATTTAATCACAATAGCGCATATAAAAACTTGAAAGAGGGGTAGTGAGTAACTAGATTAATAATTAGTGAATTTCATGATCGAGTGCTGTTCAGCACTTATTTTTATTCACTAAGATATTTTCCTTATTTTTTTGATGTTTCGGGCACGAGTCATAGTTAATTTTTTCAAGCCTCTGTTAGCTTGAACCTTCCCCCGTTGAGCGCTGAGGAAGGTTTTTTTTTGCTAATTTTTACCCACCTACCATTTTACGGAGTTAAGCCTTTTTTTAACGGCGCCGATTTTATTTTGCTGTATTCAGCCATTGAACCATCATAAATTTTTACATTTTGAAAGCCTAGTTGGCGCAAGGTGAAGTAGCTGTGTGAGGCGCGATGACCAGACTGGCAATAGAGTGTAATCGGTGTTTTCACGTTATCTATCCCCAGGTTTTTTAATTGTTTTTTTAACGTGCCGGCATCTTGTATTTTAAACGCATTTTCAAAATTGACTGCTTGCTGCCATTCCCACCATTTTGCGTCTGGAATGTGCCCGCTTCTGGGGTAACGGGGGTGTCCTGCATATTCATCTTTGCTGCGTACATCAAGTAATATGTTTTTATTATTAAATTTTCCATTAAGTATTTTTTCAATGGCAACAGTGTTATCACGCCCTGTTTGTGTCCCTGCTTTATATTGAACAGGTTTTGCATACTGAGGATCGGCCGTCACTTTTTTTCCTGCAAGAATCCATTTTACAAGCCCCCCATTTACGATAGAGATTTTTTTGTGACCCATTTTTTCCAGCTCCCAAAAAAATCGACTGGCATGTAATCCGCCCATGTCATCATAAATCACGACATGATGTTGAGGTTGAATACCAAGTAAACCTAATATTTTTATTATTCGTTCTTTGCCAACACTTAAACTTACCCCTTTTTTATTACGAGTATTGATTGCGGCATAAGGAAGGTGGGTTGCACCGGGGATATGAAAGCGCTGGTACTGGGTATCGTCAGACATATCAATAAGACGAACTGTTGATGAGTTTAAGTTTTTTTCCAGCCAGTCTACTTCAACCAGAAAAGAAGGCGCTGAAAATAAAACAGTTGAATTCAGGAGTAATAATAAGAAAAGTGATTTTTTTAACATGAGTTCTCATCTTCTATTTTAAAGGTAAATCTTAAAAAAGATATTAAATATAAACATTATCAATATTTGTTATGTTTAACATATGTATTATATAAAATTAACAATAAAAGTATTGTGTTAATTTTATCGTTATCGCGATAAAGAAAAATCAGGTGATTTGTGATTTGTACCCAGTTAATTATTTTTCAAAGTTATTAAAATAAACCTATATTATCTAGCCCCCACAGAAAATCAGGAAAATATCGTAATGGATAAAAACGAGCACATTTACGAAGTCATTGAAAAAGCCATTGATAGTCAGACTGCTTTTGGTGATTTGTTAACAGCCGAAGAAAAACAGATATTTATTGATCATGGTGCTGTTCACTCTGCGGTAAGCGGTGAGGTGTTATGCAAGCAGGGCGAAAACGATCGCCGTATTTTTATTATCGTGATGGGTGAAGTTGAGATCAGTGAAGGCAGTGATGACAACCAGGTGGTCCTGGCCCATTTAAAACGCGGTGAAGTTTTTGGTGAAATTTCTGCTTTGTTTGAATCCCCGCGTATTTCAAATGTGACCGTGACCAAACCGAGTGTAGTCTTAATCGTGTCGGGAGACCTTTTTGAGAAAGTCATTACCGGTCGCGCAGAATTATATAGTGCAATATTAGAGCGATATAAAAAGCGTTTGAGTGAAACGGCTATTCGTAGTGTTGATTTGTTTCGTCACCTTGATAAAGCAACTTTAAATCCGCTTATAGAAGCATCCTCTATAGTGGGGATTCCTGAAAATGGTGTAATCGTAAGTGAAGGTGAAGCGGGTGATTATTTTTACATCATCATACGCGGAACAGCTCGTGTATCTACATCTTTAGGCGAAAGTACCCTTAACCTTGCCCTGATGCACCCCGGCGATTATTTTGGTGAATGGTCTGTTTTAACCGGAGCACCTCGTGCGGCAACAGTGACGGCAATGAATCGTGTTGATATGTTACGTATCGAACGAAAAGCGATGCTGGACTTTATTCAGCAGCAACCTGAAGTCGGGGAACGTATCGATCTGGTTGCACATAACCGGCGTGAGCGAGTTTCAGGTTCGGGTATACCTGATTCGCCTGAACAGCTTAAGCAGCTGGTAAAAAACATTGAGGATGTTATTCAAAAAGGGATGGCGGAATAAAAGCTTTTCAACTATTTCTATGCTTTCTCTTTATATTTAAGCTAACCTGAAATAAGTTTATTTAAAAACATTAAAACTGGTCGGTAATAAAAGAGAAAAGATGGATTCCTGTCAGGCATTAATATCAAAAATAAAAGCAGAACACGAAGCAGGCAGCCTGGTTTTACCTTCGCTTCCTGAGATTGTAGTGCGTGTACGCCAGGCTGTTAATGATGATGATGTTAATTTGGGCAATGTCGTAAAATTGATTCAGGTTGATCCCTCATTAACTGCACGTTTAGTACAAATTGCAAACTCCCCTCTTTATCGTAGTCCGCAAGCGGTTGAAAATTGTCTTATGGCGGTTAACCGGCTCGGTCTGACGACCACGCGTGATTTGGTTACTTGCCTGGTTTTAAATAATGTATTTAATGCTGAAAATAAAATGTTGCGTAATAAGGTTCAGGCGCTCTGGAAACACAGTTGCCATGTTGCCGCAATTGCTTCAACGATTGCCAAAATCACTCCGAATTTACATGAGGATACCGCGTTATTAGCCGGTTTATTACACGACATTGGCATTTTGCCAGTGTTGCACTATGCGGCGGAATTTCCTGAAATATTAGCGTCAGAAGAGAAGTTAAATTTTGTTATTCAGAAACTTCGGGTTTCTCTTGGGCAAAAAATTTTACAGGAGTGGAATTTTGATGAAGCATTAAGCCAGGTTTCAGCAGAAGCTGAGAACTGGTTAAGAGAAGGCACTGAAGTGGCAGATTATGTTGATGTTGTGATCGTTGCGCATATTCACAGCTATTACGGTTCCAGCAATCAACATGCGGGTTTACCTCCTTTATTATCAACACCCGCATTTCTCAAATTAGGTCTAAGTAAAATGGGGCCTGACGCCAGTTTGGAGGTTTTATTTGAAGCTGAGCAAGGTATCCGGGATATGATGGCGATGCTTGGATAAATGCAACGGAATCTGAGTATATACCTTGGCATAGCTTTCGCATAAAATAATGCTGATTCCATTTTGTTTTGAGGAAAACGTTTATGTACCCACGAATTATTTTATTGGCTTTTGCATTATTGATGAGTAAAACCGCTTCTGCAGAGGAGTTTAATATTCAGTTAGGTAGTGAAAGTGCAAGATTTATGTATCTTACAGAGGCTTTTGGGCAGGACTTTGGTCGACTTGAATTAGAAGCCGGATTTTTATACCTCGATAACGGAGATAAATTATTAAACGCAGGTTTATTAGTTCGTGGTGAAAGTGTTTCTGTACCTATGATTGTCTCTGTGGGGGCGCGTGCTTATTATGCAGAACTGGGGTCATACACCCTGGGAGCGGTCGCTATTGGCGGTGATTTATTACTTGCGCCAGAATCCTGGGGTGGTTTAGGTCTGGGTGCCTATTATTATACTGCTCCGGGTGTTGTTGCTTTTGCTGATGCAGACGACTTAACGGAATACGGTGCTTACGTGAATTATCAAATTACACCGCAAGCTAATATCGCCGTGGGATACAAAAAAATTGATGTTTCAATAGAAAATGCCGCGGATGCAACGTTTGATAAAGGCAGTTATTTTTCGCTTAATATAAGCTTTTAAAAGAGACTTAAGTGTTTGTGTTCAGGGTTGTTGCAGAAATGACTTCAGATTTGATTAAGAAAATACAGCTATAAAAGAAATTAATCGGGGGCAGAGTGAATACTTTTGCCCCCCATCAATTCAACCATCGTTAGATGGCCATATCTTTCAGCGCTTTCAAAGGTTGAACCTTCACAACGTTACGAGCTGGCTTCGCTTTGAAGATTGTTTCTTCGCCTGTGAACGGGTTTATACCCGGACGAGCTTTAGTAGCAGGTTTACGAACAACTTTAACTTTCATTAAACCAGGCATTGTAAATACGCCTGCGCCATTTTTACGAACATGGCCATTAATAATGTCAGATAATTCTGTAAATACGGCAACAATGTCTTTTTTCTTAAGTTCTGTACGATCTGCAAGTTCAGTGTACAAGGCTGATTTAGTCATTGGCTCTTTAATAGCTTTAACTTTTTTAGCGGGTGCTGCTGCTTTTTTTGCAGTTTTTTTCTTTGCGGCTTTTTTCTTGGCTTTCTTTTTAGCGGCCATGTCTGCTCCTAATAAGGGTCTGGTTGTGTTAAATAATAGTTAGATGTAATAAAAAATAATGTATTTCTAAATGCATCTTATATCTATTAAGGATGCTTTGAAGCTACTATACATGTATTTAACGACAAAAAACAATTATTTGAATATTTTTTAATAATTTTTTAAATATGTAATCATATTCCTACAGGGTGTGTAGTGAAGCAGAAAATTTGTGATTTAGAGAACCTTTCTGAACTGTTTTGTAAAGAATTTGTTGTAAAAAACGATTCAGAACAAAAAGACGCATTTCTCATTTATTTTAATCAACGCTGTTATGCTTATATTAATGATTGCCCGCATACGGGGGTAAATCT
>Ga0316207_10005542_pt1 | contig 10405 bp, 8 predicted proteins | sample 6weekpyrite_MG_FD_204943 | JGI IMG/M metagenome (GOLD analysis project Ga0316207, IMG submission 204943) | Microbial mat bacterial communities from mineral coupon in-situ incubated in ocean water Damariscotta River, Maine, United States -... | ecosystem: Environmental > Aquatic > Marine >...
AAGATATAAAACCAAAAGGGAATCGCATGTCTAAAAGAATGCTAAGTATAGCTGTTGTTACTCTTCTAGGATCAACTTCACTGTATGCTTCATCACAAAATATGGCTGAGTCACTCATGAAACTCCGCGCAGACGTAGAGCAACTTGATGCTTCTATAAATGACGAGAAAGATACATATAAAGCAGGAATGAAATCACTGCTTCGCCAAAAAAACGACCTTGAATCTGTAATAGCAAGGGAAGATCTTAAGATCAAGCAGATCGAACGTGAACTGGATAAGGTTCGTAAAGAGATCAAAGAAGCAGGGAAAAACACTGAAGGCTTAAAGCCACTTCTTTTAGACGCACTTAACCTAATGCAAGAGAACATAAAAGGTTCTATCCCTTTTAAGACACAAGACAGATTGGCTGATATTGAAAAGATTAAGTCACAATTGACAAATGACCTTGTTACTCCGCAAAAAGCACTTGCCTTTACATGGAATGCTTATGGTGATGCGATTCGTATGAGCAAAGAAAATGGGATCTTCAAACAGACGATCTCAATTGACGGACAAGACCGTTTAGCTGAAGTCGCTCGTATCGGAACAGTGACGATGTACTTCAAGCTTCCTGATAACACCGTAGGTAGTGTGGCAAAAGATACGACAGGTTGGTACTACAAAGAAGCAGTTGCTAAAAAAGAGCAAGAACAGATTTTAGCACTTTTTGATTCATTTAAAAAACAGATTCGCTCGGGATACTTTACCCTTCCAAATGCGATTGCTATGACGGAGGCTAAATAATGAAAAAGATTTTAGTAGTTTTATTCGCATTAAGTTTCACTCTTTTTGCAGCGACAGAAACAGAATTAGAACGTGCATACGCTAAAGAATTTGCTTACCTAAAAGCACAAAAACAGATGTTGCAAAAACGTCTTAAAGATGTTAAATCAACACAATCTAAAAAGATAAAAAGCGCTAAAAATGAGTTAGACGCTTTACAAAACGTTGTGTTGAAGAAAAATGCGTTAAGTGAAAAACTTGAGAATGACCTTTTCCGTGTTCGTCAAAATGCACAGGTTATGACGGATGATACTTCATTGATCGAGACAGTAATGATGCAATCGACATCAGCACTTAAGCCTTTTGATATTGATATCAATGTGGACCCTAACAACTATCAAGCGTCATTAAAAACTGTATTTGCTAAAGCCGATGCGCTAATTACTACACTCAGTAAAGTAAGAAGTGAAAGCGGTAAGTTCTATGTAAAAGACGGAAGTGAAAAGAACGGACGTATTATCAAGGTTGGTAATATCGCAGCTTACGGTATCTCTGCAGATGCATCAGGTGCTTTAGTCCCAGCAGGTGACGGAAAATTAAAAGTATGGACAGCAGAAGGTTCTGCTGAGACGGCTAATGCTTTAAGTAACGGTATCAGTCTTGAAGAGATCAATATCTTTTTATATGAAAATGCAGGTAAAGAGATCGAAGAAGCAGCAGAAAAGACTATTCTTAGTATTATTAATTCAGGTGGTGTTATCGGTTGGGTAATCATTATCTTGGGTATTGCGGCACTTTTACTTGTTGTATTAAGAGTTATCTTCTTGCTTTCAGCAACGAAGACAAGTGGAAACCTTGCTAAATCAGCTCTGGAAAAACTACTTGCTGAAGGTATTGATGGTGCTTTAGAGTACTTGAAAACACAAAAAGGCTCAACGGCACGTGTGATCAAGTCCACTATCCGTAATCTAGACCGTGATCGCGAACACATCGAAGATATCGTAGCTGAGTCTATCCTACATGAGAGTGGAAGACTTGACCGTTTCGGTTCAATGATCTTGGTTGTTGCTGCAGTAGCTCCACTTTTAGGACTTCTTGGGACAGTAACGGGTATGATTGCCACATTTGATATTATCACTGAGTTTGGAACGGGTGATCCGAAATTACTTTCAGGTGGTATCTCTATCGCACTGGTAACAACTGAACTGGGTCTTATCGTTGCGATTCCTGTACTGATGCTTGGAAACTTGTTAAGCGGTTGGGCTGAACGTATTAAAGACAGCATGGAACACTCAGCATTACACTTGATCAATGAGTATAACAAGCAGTCTTAGATGGAGTTTTTAATCCAGGGGTTTGAACAGTTTAATGCCTATATGAATAGCGGTGGATACGTAATGTGGCCACTTGCTGTCTCGGTACTTGTATTATGGTACGCATTGGGTTATCGCTATTACACACTCAATCGTGGTTCACAAGCAAGCGTTAGAAATCTTGTTAGAAAGTTCCAAGAAGGTATTCGAGTTAAACCAAACGGAATGATTGATGGTGCAGTTGTTGAAGCTATTGCTATTGTCAAAGAGCATGGACATGATGAGTACACACGTGAGTATATTACTGATGCTTTTAACAAGTACAGAGTTGAGATTAGCAAGTACTCTCGTCTGATTCAGACTATTGTCGCAGCAGCACCTTTAATCGGTCTTTTAGGAACGGTTATCGGAATGATTGAGACATTTGATTCTTTAGCAGATGCGGCACTCTTTTCACAAAGTGGTGGTATTGCCGGAGGTATTTCTCAGGCACTTTTCACGACACAGCTCGGTTTGGTTGTTGCTGTTCCTGGTCTGATAATCGGTCGTATTCTAGATCGTAGATCAGATAAGATGATGATGGATCTTGAACAGATCAAAGATATTTTATGTATAAAAGAAGAGGGAGAATAGATGCGTTTTCGTCAACGTAAATCTCAAGAAATCGGCGTAGATATGTCGCCACTAATTGATATGGTTTTTATATTGTTGATCTTTTTTATGGTAAGTTCTACCTTTGTAAAAGATATGAAACTTGATCTAAATCGTCCGGGTGCATCGTCTGCGTCTAAGGCATCATCTAAGGTTATCCGCGTGTATATCGATAATGCAGGTGACTCTTATATTGACGGTCAACCGGTTAAGACATGGGCTATTCAAGGGAAGTTACGTGATATGCTGCGTACGTCTGCTGAAGGTTCAGTTCTTGTTGTTACCGATGATGGTATAGAAGTGAACAAGTTAATCGAAGTTGTAGATCAGTGTCGTATGGCTGGGGCAAAAGATGTAGCGGTTGCTACTGAGAAAGAGGTAGGATAAGGTGCGTGCAGTAGCAAAACACCTTAAGGCCGTCTTTTGGATGATCTTTGGCCTTTTTTTTGTTTTTGGTCTTGTTATCTATATGAATGCCAAAGGCGGTATATCAGAGCCGAAGGTTAAAAAACAGAGTATGGAGTTTTCAGCGAAAAAAGTTGTAAAACCAAAGCCAAAACCAAAGCCAAAACCAAAAAAGAAGCCAGAACGGGCTAAACCAAAACGTACAGCTCCATCACCGACACTCGACTCATCGTTAAGCGGGATCGATACAGGGCTGGATGCGTTTATGTCAGAAGATATGAATATGGATGATGCTTTACTCGGTGATGTTGGAAAGAACATGGTCATGAGTGAAGACTCTGTTGATGTTGCGCCTCAACCCAGTGAACGTTCAGCTATGGAATATCCGAAAAAAGCCCGTAAGATGGGTGTATCCGGGTATGTAGTAATGAACTTGCTTATTAATAAACAAGGTGGGGTTGAGAAGGTTAAAGTACTTGAATCTCAACCTGCTAATATTTTTGATGATGTCGCCGTTACCGGCGTGAAGACATGGCGTTTTAAACCGGCCCAATACAAGGGTGAAGCGGTTAAAGTCTGGGCGAAACAAAAAGTTCGCTTTGATTTGCAGTAGGAGAAGATAATGCAAAAATTAATAATTTTACTTTTGATCATTTCTCTGAATGCTTTTGCAGCTGAGAAAAAAAGTTCAGACGAAGTTGATCATGTTGCCTTGGCAGCCCTCTTACTCAAAGATGGGTTTGTCAATCGTGCGAATGATGAGCTTAATCAAGTCGATAGAGAGAAAAAAGATCTTGATCTTGGCCGTTTTTATACGCTTAAGGGTCTTGTAGAAACAAAGTTGGGTAAATACGCGGAGGCCAACGGCTCTTTTCTTGAAGCGCTAAAGTTTGAAGATGTTGATAAGGCGCTTTATCTGTATATCGCACAAAACAGCTTCAAGCTCAAAGAGTATAAAGAGGCTCTGGACGCGATTGCAAAGGCAGGTTCGATTGCAACAGAGAAAGCTTCTGTATTTGCTTTGAAGGCAGAATGTAACTGGAAGTTGAAAAACAGTAATGAAGCCTTAAGTGTTTTAGCTGCTGGAATTGAAAAGTTTAAATCACAATGGAATTTTTATAAACAGCGTTTTAACTACCTTGTCTCTTTAAAGTTGTACCAGTCGGCTTTGGCAGACGCCGAGACATATCTTGTTAATGCAAAGCCGACAGAAAAGACGGTACTTTCGTTTATCTCGGCTTTGAGAAAAAGCGGGGATACGGATAAAGCGATTGAACTGGCAGAACAAGCGAATATACGTTTTATCACAAGTGCAGACATAACAGTCATGTTAGCCCACCTCTATCTTGATAAAGAGATGATCCAAGCTGCTGCCGACCTTTTCGATCAGGCTTCTATAGAAGACGATAAGTACACAAAAGAAGCAGCAGAGATGATGCGTCGTGCCCATGAGTTTATTCTTGCCCTGTTTAAAAATTCTCAAATGCTTGAAGCAAAAGAGAAGCTCAAACAGCGTGTTGCGATCTTTATCGAGTTTGGCTCATACGAACGTATTATCGCAAGTCAAAAAGCCTTATTACGAAGCGGGTTGATCGAAGACGAGAGTATCCGTTATGCTTTAGCGTATTCTTATTATATGGTCGGTGAGCATGAGAAATGTGAAGCCGAGTTAAAAATGCTGACGCGTCCTGACCTTTTTAACAAAGCAACAGAGTTGAGAAAAAATATGCAAAAGTGTAAAAATAATCATTGGGAGTGTGAGTTATGAGAAGTTTTATACTCTTAGTGAGCTTAGTCGCCTCGTTATTGGCTATAGATACGGGAAGTCTGTCATTTTTCTTGATGAAAGACGGAACACCATTGGCACAGCAACAGGTTGTCATCTTTAAGCAATCCGACGTAGCCTTGATCAATATGCCAAATATCTATAAGCACCATGCCGAATTTATTACCGATGAAGATGGATATATTAACACTATTTTACCGGTAGGAACATACCAGCTGCAGGTTGTGGCTAAAGAGAAAAATGTACCCCAGGCCTTTGTTAAAAAGCCTTTTGCTGTTGAAAAAAATAAAGAGTCTCAGATCATCGTTTCTTTGAAAAAAGATGATAAGGTAGCCTTTGAAGACAGCGAAGCACCGAAAGCACATGAAGTCGCAGTCGTAGACGAAAACCAAAGTGTAAAAGAAGAAGGCCAAGTCGAGATCAGTCTTATCTCATCAGAAGACAAGTCTTTTGTCAAGGGTGCACGTATCTTTGTTCAGGGACATAGTATTGATGCTAAAACAGATAAAGACGGAAAAGTTAGTTTCTCTTTATTAGAAGGCGAACATACGATCTCTATTATTCATTCAAAATACAGTGCGCAGACAATGAAATTAACCGTACTGGCTAAAGATACAGTGCATAAGAGCTATGAATTGACGCCGGCATCTATGGAGCTTGAAGAGTTTGTTGTTCTGGCACCACAGGTAGAAGGTTCTGTGGCATCTGTCGTTGCGGAAGAGAGAAACAGTGAGAGTATCGCCAACATTGTCGGTGCTGAGCAGATGGCAAGACAAGGTGATTCAAATGCTGCAAGCGCACTGAAAAGAGTTGCAGGGATTACCCTTATCGGCGGAAAAGATATTTATGTTCGCGGACTGGGTGACAGATACTCGGCTACAGAACTGAACGGAATGTCGTTACCATCTCCAAATCCAATCAAAAGAACGATTCCTTTGGATATGTTCCCTTCAAGTATTATCGGAAGTCTTGAGGTACAAAAAAGTGCTTCAGCTGATATTACATCTGCCTTTGGTGGAGGGTATGTCAATATCCGTACTAAGAAGTCGACAGATGATGACTATATCAAGTTTAAAATCGGTCTCACTGCCCATGATTCTATTGGAAAAGATGCGATCAGTTCATCTCAGGGTGATTATGATTTTACAGGATATGATAACGCTTATCGTCCTTTTCCTGATAGTTTTGTAACAGACTCTAAGCCTGTTGTCGGTCAGCCTCAACCGGGTCTGACTCTGAGTAACCAAGAGTTGCAAAAAATGATCCAAGGCAGAAGTGTCAACCGATTTTCAGAAGCGGTTCCTATTGGTGCCAATTTTGGAGTAGAGGTAGGTAAAAGTTATGTATTTGATGAGGAACATGAGTTAAATGTCTTAGCAACATACGAATATAAAGCCAATGCAAACTTGAAAGCATATACGTCGAATGATTATCTTATCTCAAGTAGCGGAGAGATCCAAGACAGAGACAATACATCTGTGAATAATCTGTACAAAACGACGATTCAGCATGGTGGTATCATCAACGCAACGTATAAGTATAGAAGTTTTGATCTGGGCTATACCTTTTTGTATGTCTTAAACACCTTGGATCAAACACGTGATATCTCAGGTACATTCGGTGAGAATAATTCAGACGAACAGCAGACTTATTTTGAGTGGCAAGAGCGTGAGTTAGCGGTTAATCAGATCAATGGTGGAGTTGATTATGACTTCTTTGTCAAAAATCGTTTTAACTTTGGTACGGAGTACGCATCTGCAAGCGAATATGTTCCAAATGATGTTCAATATAATTATCTACGTAACTCGCCGACAGAGGATTATCAGTTTAAACGACGTGAAAGTCAACTTGTTTATGATAACAGGGAGACAGATGACAGTCTACTTAGTTTTTATCTGAACAATCGCAGTTTTGTTCCTATGTTAAGTGAGGATGACTACATTGAAGTCGGCGCACTTACCGAGAGTAAAGAGCGTGAATATAGACGTGTACAGCTTTTGGTTAAAAGTAATATCAGCAATAACGATCCTGTAACAACGACGGCGATTAATAATATTATTAATAACGGCGACGGAAGTGAACTTGACTTTAGTCTGACCTCACAGGCAAAAGACCAGTATGATGCAGACTTTACACGTAATGCCCTTTATGTGAAAAGTCTTGTCAAACCGGTAGAAGCCTTAGATGTGACACTGGGTCTTAGACAGGTCGATATTGAACAAAATGTTGATCAGTTTGGTACAAAAAGTAGTGTTGTGACCAGCAATAAAAATACGCTTGCCTTTAAAAAGACTTTGCCAAGCTTATCAGCTAAATATACGCTTGATGACAAAAATCAGGTCAGACTTGCGTATTCAGAGACTTATGTCTATCCTGACTTTAGAGAGTTTGTAAACTCAGAGTTTATTCACCCTGTCTTTTTAGCCAAGGTCTCAGGTAATCCGGATCTGATTGAGACAGATATTAAAAATATCGATGCACGCTATGAGTACTATTTTACACCGACAGATCTGTTTAGTTTTGCACTCTTCTATAAGGATATGAAAAATCCGATTGAAGATACACGAAAAGATACAACGGGAACGATTGCCCGTTTCTCTTTTCATAATGCAAATTCGGCAGAGTTGGCAGGTGCAGAGTTGAGTTGGTACAAGCATTTAGGTTTTATGTCAGATTATTTCGAACACCTTATCTTTTCGGGTAACTATACACATATTCAGTCTTCTGTAGAGTTGTCAGCATCTCAAAAAGAGCAGTTTGTTACTTCTGAGAGAGACCTGCAGGGGCTGTCACCAAACGTGATCAACCTTGCTTTAAGTTATGAAGATATCGGTGAACGTATTATTACTATGTCGTACAACAAAATGGATAAGCGATTGATGCGTGTTGCGATTAAGAATGGTGATGTTATACTTGGTCTAGATGATTATGAGATCCCGCCTCACTTAGTTGATTTTACCTGGATCGAAAAGTTTAGAGTAGACGCGTTAGACAGCACTATGGCATTGACCTTTAAGGCTAAGAACCTTTTGGACTCAGAAACACAGTGGCAACAAGGCGGTAAAACGACCTTATTGTATAAAACAGGTCGCTCTTATTCAATGAGTCTTAGCTCAAAGTTTTAACAAAAGGTCGCACCTATAATGTTCGCCAGCTTCTTAAAAATGCTTTTTATCGTTCTCGTGTTGTCTATGGTGACAGTTGAGGCCGATATCCGCATCGATGAGAAGACCTATCTTATGTGGCAGGACAAGGGCGAAAACAAGGGTACGATTTATACCTGGAACGAAGCAAAAGAGTACTGTGAAGAGCTTGATGACGGTGGCTTTGAAGACTGGTGGCTTCCTAGTGAACAAGAGCTGGTCAGTATTGTCGATACTTCGCGTCGGGAAGGTCGAATGATACAAAAAGGGTTTATCTATTTTAAGCCCCGATATTATTGGACCTCTACGACTTATGCTTGGAATGCACCGCATGCCTGGGCAATCTCCTTTAAAAATGGTTTCTCTATTGCCATAGAAAAAGAGAGACATCTGCACACACGCTGTGTTCGATGCAGTGACTTCAAGCTCTGTTTAGAGTATTTTTATGATAGATGAATCTTTTTAGAAGGATTTAGCCAAAGTATATCCTTGGCTAAGTTGAGTTCTATATGGTGAACTCTGTTACCCATAAGTCATGCAGATTACAAAAGCTTAGGGCATAAAGCGTTTTGTAATTACCTTTGATATCAAAGGTGGAGATGGCTTTTTTATCATCAGGAAAAAATACCTGCTCTCCAAGAACTTCCCCGGTTTCGGTTACAAGAGAATGTTTAACGATATAATGTTTTTCTGCCATGCCGTGTTTTGTCTCTACCGTCACCTTACTGCCTTTTTTACTGACTACAGGTGCATGACTTCCAGCCTTGCCTTCCCATCTTCCTTGATGATCTTTGGAATAAGTAAAGATATTGGCTTTGGTGTTTTTTGATGCAGAAGCAGGTAGTACGCTGGCTGCTAACAGACCTGTAGAAGCTACTAATGATTTTTTCATAAAATCTCTACGATTGTTCATATAGATATCCTTTGTGTGTGTTTTGAATTATTTTTACTAGTGATTGAAATATTATTATAGCGGGCAAAAATCAATATTGACTAAGATATTTTTATAGGAGTGTTTAATTAATATAGTTTAGTCATTTAGTTGCATAATGAGAAGGCATAACTCTCTTTATTTTGAATATATAAGGGAAAAATTTTCTTAAAAGCAAGTTGACTTTGATGTAACCAAAATGTGCGTATTAGATGTTTCTTCTGTAATAATCGATATATATAATTTCGCAAATTTTATATATGGAGAATCAAATGTACAAGGTTTCGATAGCGGCTAGTATAGTACTGGCATCTTTAACAATGATTGGTTGTGGCTCAGAAGATAAAACAGTAAGCAGTATCGCTTTTGCTCCTGTAGAACTTTCATCTAATGATACGGAAAAACAGTCGATGAGAGTTTCTAATAAGCTCACAGTATCTTATAGTGATAATACAAAAGAAGAGTTTCCGTTAGTCTATAAAACCTTGGCGAAAATGGGTGATACCATCGGTACGGGAAAACTAGGTCTTATGACGGATAAAAATAACACTCCACTTTTAAAATCTGATGGTTCAGAGGATATTTCAGACGGACCTGATGGGAACTCACTTATAAATGTCGGCGGAAAGTCTTACCTTGTGACACACATGGAAGAACGCCCTGGTGAACTTTACAATACTGAGGTCAAGCTTGATAATGGCAGTTTGGTGCCTGTAGAAACAAAACCTGTTGATCTATCGGCAATGGGTGGAACAATCATCAATTGTGCAAGTTCTAAAACGACATATGGTTCGCATTTAGGTGGTGAAGAAGATTACTCACTCAACTCTATCTTTGCCGATATCAGTTCTCCTTTTTATGCTGAGTGTGCATTGGACGGTACGGACAACGATACTTCGGGTGCATCAAATTACTTCTGTTCTTATGTAAACGGTATGCAAAAATATCTTGGTGATACTAATATCGATAAGACAAATGGGTATAACGGGGATGCTTTCTCTCCCTATAATTATGGCTATATTGTGGAGGTTCAGCCACAGGCAGACGGTACAACAAAGTCGGCTAAACACTATGTGACAGGTAAATATACACCAGAGTTAGCGACAATGATGCCAGACGGCAAGACAATTTATATGTCAGATGACGGTACGGCAAAAGGTCTTTGGAAGTTTGTATCTGATGCAAAGATTGATGGATTTAAAGCAGATTGGGAAGGTACTCTGTATGCAGCAAAAGTGAATCAGACTTCTGCAGTGAATGCTGGTAGCTTTGATCTTTCATGGGAAGAACTAGGGCATGCAAAAGACAGTGAGATTAAAACTTTGATTGATTCAAAGATGAAGTTAACAGATATTTTTGAGATTGCCAAGCCTGATGCTAACGGAGCGTGTGCAGCAGGTTTTACTAGTATT
>Ga0316207_10005543_pt1 | contig 10405 bp, 8 predicted proteins | sample 6weekpyrite_MG_FD_204943 | JGI IMG/M metagenome (GOLD analysis project Ga0316207, IMG submission 204943) | Microbial mat bacterial communities from mineral coupon in-situ incubated in ocean water Damariscotta River, Maine, United States -... | ecosystem: Environmental > Aquatic > Marine >...
GAAGTCATAAACATACAAGGCCATCAACGCATTCGTCCTCATTATAACTATCCAAATGATGCGATGTATTTGCCAGATGAAAAACGTCAAAGTAATAAGCTATTGTCAGAAATACTGGATTTTTGCCTTAAAAATAATTATAAAAAGTCTTACTTTCCCACACAAATTGATTTAACGATCAAATAAATATAACACCTTTACGTAGTCTAAATTATTTAAGACTCGCTCGAAATTCTTAATCCAACAAATATTAGGTTTCCTCGAAAAATGAGATGTAGATCACATTTTTTCGTCAAGTGCTTCTTAAAAATTGTCATCACAGGACGAAAAAGAAACTGATACGACATGTGAATCTAAGATTTATGGAGCGACAGTCATGGGTAGAATTTTGTACGAAGATACGTTAAAGAAAAATTTAGATGGAATGAATGCCATGGATGACAAGCCTTATAATGAGCCAAATTCAGTCCATATTGGTGATGATTGGGATACAATGATCGAAGATTTTATTGATGATTTTGATGATTATCAAGATGTAAATTTCCCCAATGTGGATGATGATTATTAAACAATGAATAAATAACCACTTTGTTGGCTATTTGATTCTCATATTCATTGTTTTTTCTAAAATTGTCGTCATGGCAGATGCAGCATTTGATAAGGTACGATGTTTGTGTTGAATTACACCGAGTTGTCGGTTAAAACTGATTCCTGGCAGATTAATGACAAATAAGTCTTTGTCTATCAGTGTTTCTGGTAACACACTCCAACCTAAACCCACCGATACCATCATTTTTATTGTTTCTAAATAATTAGTGGAGAATTTAGATTGTAATTTAAGTCCGTTTTTTTCAAATTCTTTTTCTATGATTGAATGTGTATACGTGCCACGTTCGGGCAAGATTGCATTAAATTCAGTGAATTGACGAATATGATATCCGCTTTGTTGAGCGAGGCTATGTTGTGTATCGACAACAAATCGCATTTGATCCCGCCAAAGTACTTGCGTTGCAAGATTTTCAGGCACTACTAATGGTAGTGTGACAATCCCTAATTCTAAATCTCCTGCAATTACCATTTCACAGATTTTTTCAGAACTTTGAAAATGGATGTCCATCTCTACATCGGGATACCGGCGAACGTATTGTCGAATCACAGGCGGTAAATGATGCAGGCCAATATGATGGCTAGTTCCCATGGAAAGTGAGCCGGTCACTTGCCCGGATAAGTTATGAATGATTTTACTTGTATCATCGACCGTATTAAGGATTAAACGGCATTTGGGTAAAATGGTTTGACCCGCTTCAGTTAGCATAATTCGTCGACCGATTCGATCGAACAGTTTTGCAGATAATGCACTCTCCATGGCCGCCACACGTTTACTCACAGCCGGCTGGGTAATGTACAAAACTTCGGCGGCTTCACTGAATGATCCCGTTTCTGCAACGGTCACAAATGCTTTGATATTATTTATATCCATATTGAGCATATATTGGGTCCTTCGTATTCCATTTGGGAATGATATATATGAAAAATATGAATTTGCGTAATACTTGTCAAGTCGCTATTCTTTCATATGACTAAAAAAACTTGCTGAGGAACCTGAAATGGCTGGAAAAACACTCTATGACAAATTATGGGATGCCCATGTGGTGCGAGAAGACGAAAATGGCACAGCGCTATTATATATTGATCGCCAATTAGTCCATGAAGTGACATCTCCACAAGCCTTTGAAGGTTTACGTTTAGCAAATCGTAAACCTTGGCGAACCAATGCCACTTTGGCAACTGCGGACCATAATGTCCCTACTACGGGATTAGAACACGGTATTACTGATCCCGTGGCTAAATTGCAAGTCGAAACTTTGGATAAAAACTGCAAAGAATTCGATATTGTGGAATTTGGTATGGGGGATAAACGTCAGGGCATTGTCCATGTAATGGGGCCTGAGCAGGGCGCGACCTTGCCCGGTATGACAGTAGTCTGTGGTGACTCTCATACTTCGACTCATGGTGCATTTGGCGCATTAGCTCACGGAATTGGTACATCTGAAGTTGAACATGTATTAGCTACGCAATGTTTAATTCAGAAAAAATCAAAAAATATGTTGGTTGAAGTCAAGGGTGATTTGAATCCTGGCGTCACGGCAAAAGATGTTGTGCTTGCTATCATTGGTGAAATTGGTACTGCCGGTGGAACGGGATATGCCATTGAGTTTGCTGGTGGTGCAATTCGTTCGTTAAGTGTTGAAGGTCGAATGACGGTTTGTAATATGGCCATTGAAGCCGGTGCACGTTCGGGCATGATTGCGGTAGATGATAAAACGATTGAATATTTTAAAGATCGACCTTTTGCCCCCAAAGGAGATTTGTGGGATCGCGCTGTTGAGGCGTGGCAAGATTTGCACAGCGATCAAGACGCTAAATTTGATCGTGTTGTAAGCTTAGATGCGAGAACAATTCAACCACAAGTTACCTGGGGTACTTCGCCAGAAATGGTGGTGGCGATTAATGATAAAGTACCAGATCCTAGTCAGGAAAGTGATCCCGTTAAAATAGAAGGCATGAAAGCGGCTTTGGCCTATATGGGTTTACAAGCAAATACGCCTATATCGGAAATAAGCGTGGATAAAGTCTTTATCGGTTCTTGTACGAATTCGCGGATAGAAGATTTGCGTGCAGCTGCAGTTGTTGCTAAAGGCCGAAAAGTATCGAGTGGGATCAAGCAGGCTTTAGTTGTTCCTGGTTCTGGTTTAGTCAAAGCACAGGCCGAACAGGAAGGACTAAATAAAATATTCGAAGACGCTGGTTTTGAATGGCGAGAGCCCGGATGTTCTATGTGTTTGGCTATGAATGCAGATCGATTAGAGCCTCAAGAGCGTTGCGCTTCGACATCTAACCGAAATTTTGAAGGACGGCAGGGTAAAGATGGACGAACACATTTAGTGAGTCCTGCAATGGCAGCCGCCGCAGCAATTGCTGGCCATTTCGTTAATATTGATAATTTGTAGGAGAGGATTCATGAAGGCATTTAGTACAGTTGAAGGCATTGTTACTCCTATGGATCGCGCCAATGTGGACACCGATGCAATCATTCCCAAACAATTTTTAAAATCCATTAAACGGAGTGGATTTGGTCCTAATTTATTTGATGAATGGCGCTATTTAGATTTAGGTGAGCCAGATTCGGACAATTCAGGACGACCACTTAATCGGGATTTTGTATTAAATCAAGCACGATACCAAGGGTCTAATATTTTATTGGCGAGAGATAATTTTGGTTGTGGTTCAAGTCGTGAGCATGCGCCTTGGGCTTTGGAAGATTATGGTTTTAGGGTTCTTATTGCACCAAGCTTTGCAGATATATTTTTCAATAATAGCTTTAAAAACGGTTTGTTACCGATCGTGTTAGCGGAGGACATTGTTGATCAATTATTTAGCGAAGTTGAAAGCATAGAAGGTTATCGGTTAAAAATTGATTTAGCCAAGCAAATTATTACAAAACCCAATGAGGAAGAGATACCATTTGAGGTGGACGCATTCCGAAAACATTGTTTATTGAAAGGTTTAGATGATATTGGCTTAACCTTGGAACATATTAGTGATATTAAAAACTACGAATCTCGTCGAAAAGCTGATGCACCGTGGTTGTTCTAATTTAAGCATACTTTATAATATGCTTAAAATGATTATGATTTATAAGTAGGATAGGAAAATGACAAAGAAAATAGCAGTTCTTCCGGGAGATGGGATAGGCCCGGAAATCGTTGCTGAGGCGGTTAAAGTGATAGAATGCCTGCGTCGAGACTATGATTTTAATGTTGAGTTGGAACAAGGGCTGGTTGGTGGAGCAGCTATTGATGCTACAGGTGGCCCGTTACCTGAGGAAACATTAGCGCTGTGTAAAACATCTGATGCCATTCTACTGGGTGCTGTAGGCGGTTATAAATGGGAATCCCTGGATATCGCCATACGTCCAGAAAAAGGATTGCTGGGCTTACGTTCTGGGTTGAGTTTATTTTCTAATTTGCGTCCGGCTATTTTGTATCCTCAATTAGCATCTGCATCTTCCTTAAAACCAGAAGTGGTATCTGGCTTGGATTTAATGATTGTTCGGGAATTAACAGGTGGTATTTATTTTGGCCAGCCGCGAGGTGTTCGAACGTTAGATAATGGTGAAAAGCAAGGATATAACACTTTAATTTATAGCGAATCAGAAATCCAAAGAATTGGTCGTTCTGCATTTGAGATCGCGCAAAAGCGTGGTAAAAAACTTTGCTCTGTAGATAAAGCGAACGTGCTGGAATGTACCGAGCTTTGGCGTGAGGTGATGACGAATCTTAGCAAAGAATATCCTGATGTCGAATTAAGCCATATGTATGTTGATAATGCCGCAATGCAATTAGTGCGTGCACCTAAGCAATTTGATGTCATGGTAACTACAAATATGTTTGGCGATATTCTATCGGATTGTGCGGCAATGTTGACAGGCTCTATCGGTATGTTGCCATCTGCTTCTCTGGATGCAAATGGTCGTGGTATGTATGAACCCATTCATGGCTCTGCGCCAGATATTGCTGGACAAGATATCGCAAATCCGATTGCAACCATACTTTCTGTTGCCATGATGCTACGTTATTCATTAGACGAACCAGAAATGGCGGCTAAAATTGAAGATGGTGTCAACTCGGTATTAGATGAAAAATTAAGAACTGCAGATATTTATACAGAAGGAACGCGTAAAATTGGTACTGAAGAAATGGGCGATGCCATCGTTGCAGCAATTACCCGAAATATGTGGAATGAAGCTGGTGGCATTACCAAACCAGCACATGAGTGTGCAAATAGTGGTTTTACCAACGACGCAGATTAAATTAAGGACAATATAAATGAATAAAAAGTATAACGTAGCCGTTGTTGGTGCAACAGGCGCTGTGGGTGAAACGATGATCTCCATATTGGAGCAGCGTGATTTTCCGATAGAAAATTTATATCCGTTAGCAAGTGAAAGATCTGCAGGTAAAAGAATTGAATTTAATGGCAAGCAGGTTAAAGTTCAAAATTTAGCTGATTTTGATTTTAGCCAAGCCGATATTGGGTTATTTTCCGCCGGAGGTAGTATCTCAAAGGAATACGCGCCTAAAGCTGGAGAGGCGGGCTGTGTCGTTATCGATAATACCTCTGAGTTTCGCTACGATGATGAAGTGCCTTTAGTTATTCCAGAGGTAAATCCTCATGCTATAGATCAATATAAGCGACGCAATATTATTGCAAATCCGAATTGTTCCACCATTCAAATGTTGGTTGCTTTGAAGCCCATATATGATTCAGTTGGTATAACTCGTATTAATGTTGCCACTTATCAAGCGGTTTCGGGTACCGGCAAAAATGCAATTGAAGAATTAGCCACGCAGACAGCAAGCTTATTGAATTTAAAAGAAATTAAAACCGAAGTTTATCCCAAGCAAATTGCTTTTAATGCTTTGCCGCAAATTGATGTGTTTATGGATAATGGTTATACCAAAGAAGAAATGAAAATGGTGTGGGAAACCCATAAAATTTTCGAAGACCAAAAGATTGAAGTTAATCCCACTGCCGTCCGGATCCCTGTTTTCTATGGGCATTCCGAAGCTATTCACATAGAAACTCGGGATAAGATAACCACGCTAATGGCGCGCGATCTATTGGAAGACGCTCCCGGAGTTAAACTAATGGATACTCGATCGGATGGTGGATATCCAACTGCAGTAACCGAGTCAGCGGGAGAGGATCCAGTTTGGGTTGGTCGAATCAGAGAAGACATCTCTCATCCGACTGGTTTAAACCTTTGGGTTGTTGCTGATAACGTACGTAAAGGTGCTGCCTTGAACAGTGTGCAAATCGCTGAAATTCTTATAGAAAAACACCTGCAATAACTGAGTGTAATATTCAATAGAGTGTTAGTGGGCTAAGTTTATCTTTCATTAAAGTCGTGTTTAAGAATGGAAAGTAATAATGGCAAGTTATTAACAATTTGATTGATTTCCATCAGATATGAAAGTGTTCTATGCATAATTTTAAGAATAAATTACGTAGCGTATTATTGAGTGTAGCGATTCTTATCTTGCTTAGCCCGGCGCTAAGTTTTGGGTTTGGTGTGGGTGGTTTGCAATTAGATTCCACGCTAAATCAAAAATTAGACGCAAGTATTGAGTTAATCGGCGTTCAAGAAGGCGAAGCTTCAAGTATTGTTGTCGATTTAGCGCCCAATGCAATTTACGCACGTATGGGCATAGAGCAAACTCCTGCGCTACAAAAGTTAAAATTTTCGCTAGAAAAAACACCTGAAGGTGCACCCTACATTCATGTTTTCACAGACGAAGTCATTACAGAACCTTTTTTAAATTTTTTAGTTGAAGTTAATTGGAGTCATGGTCGACTTTTACGAGAGTTTACATTGTTGCTTGACCCACCTGTTCTGCTTGATGAAAAGGCCACAGCAATAGAAGCGCCACAAGCTGATTTACCGCCAACCTTTACTGTTACCACGGATTCTCCTGATAGTGATATCCCGGAAACAATTAAAGCCGCTAAACTGCCTGATCAAGAGCCAGAAGAAACCCTGGAATCTGAAGTTGAACCAGAAATTAGCGAAATTTTAGAAGAAATATTAGCATCTGAAAATTTAAACGATACGGAAAATCTTGAAACACTTTCTGAAGAAATCAATGAGCCGATTTCAGAACCTGAAATACAGCAGCCCACATCTTTGGTACACGAAAAAGTTCAACAAAATGAAATACTTTGGCACATAGCAGAAAAAATGCGTCCGGAAAATATTTCTGTTGAACAAATGATGTTGGCATTGCAAAGAGAGAATCCAAATGCATTTTTTCGCGATAATGTTTCATTTTTGAAAGCAGGTGCGGTATTACGGATTGAAGATACATCTACCTTAAATCAAATTTCTGTTGAAGATGCGATTGATGAAATATCGCGTCAACATCAAAGTTGGTTGGATTATCGAAGTGAACGCCAAGCGCGCAATGCGGTTGCTGCTGAATCTGCTGCTACGCCTAAACAGGGTGGAAATGGAACGACAACACCGGACACATCAATTGTTGAGACAATTGATGATAACCAATCTGAAGTACGTTTAAAACTTGTATCACCTATTGAAGAAGAAAACGGTGACACAATCTCACAAACAAATGCAGTATTAGAAGCTGCAACAGAAAAGTTAAGCCAGTTGAACATTGAATTAGCTATTGCCACTGAGGCAGTTGAAGCGGGAAAACATGAAAATGAAGAATTATTGAATCGTTTAGCTGCATTGGAAGAGCAGATGTCAGCAATGCAAAGTCTAATTCAGTTAAAGGATGCCGAGTTACAGCGCTTGCAAGGTGATGAAAGTATTGGTGAACAGGAATTCTTAAAGCCGATAGTGGTAGATACTCAGATTGAGAGTGAGCCTGTTTCCGTTGCCAATGATGTTGAAGTTAATCATGAAAAACATCAGTCTCCAAGTTTGTTTAGTGATCCAATTACTATTGCTGCTGGTATATTTGCAATTATTTTATTGTCTTTACTTGTTTGGTTTGTCCGAGGACGAAAAACAAAAACGGTTGAGCGGGAAGAGCTTGTGTATTCTGATGAAAAACAAAAATCATTAGATGAGCTGTTTCCAGAGGAGTCAATTGATAGTAATGATTCAGAGACAAGTGTTATCAAGTTTAATGAATCGAAAGCTGCAGAGCCGGACTCTGAAATTGGCGTAGAACCTCTGACAGAAATCAGTTTTGAGCATTCTGAAATGCTCGATTCAAATGAAAGTTTGTTAGATCCCATTGCAGAAGCAGATGTCTATTTAACATATGAAAAATATAATAAAGCTGAGGCTTTATTGCATGATGCTATAGAATCGGACCCTGATCGCCAAGAGTTAAAACTAAAATTATTAGAAGTTTATGCCTTATCAAGAAATATAAAAGCGTTTGATAAACAGGCAGAAGAATTATTCGCAGCCGTTGGTGGCCTTGAAGATAATATTCTATGGCAACACGCACAGCTAATGGCAAAAGACATTGCTACCACGAGTCCGCTATTTACTAAGGACAAAGTTAAAGATGATGTGCACGTTAGTACAATTGAAAAGGCATTGAGCGCCTCTTGGTCGCCGGAACAAGTGACAGAATTTGATGCTGAGCAGGATAAATCTACGATTACAAATTCTGAATTGGAAATTGGTGAGAGTGAGATCTCGGCTGCTGAAGTCATTGTTGATACTGATCAAGTGGCCAACACTGAAGAACGCGATATCGTAAAATCTGACGAAGTTATTATGAGTGACGCTTCTTTGGACGAGGCTAGTAAGACAATATTGCAAGATGACAAGGTCAAGTCTGAAGCGGAACCAAAATTAGAGTTAGAACCAGAACCTAAAACAGAGGCTGTTGTGTCGGATGCAGAGCTGGAAAAAGCCATGGATGCGTTTACTGAGTCTGCTTTAGATAAAGAATGGGATGAGTCGGCTGGTGAGGAAGTAAACGAAATTGTAAATGAAGCGATTGAAAATGCTGCAACATTTTCAACCCATCCTGCAAAAGCTGGAAGTACTGGCTCTGATACTAGTATGTTTTTACTTTCAGATGAGGTGGGCACCAAGCTTGATTTAGCCAAAGCTTATATTGAAATGGGTGATCAGGAGGGCGCTTTTGATTTGCTTGGTGAAGTATTGGAAGAAGGTACTACTCAACAAAAAACTGAAGCCAAAGAGCTAATGGAATCTCATTAATCTCGCTATTAAAAAAATATGTAAAATCTATCGATAAACACTCAGATTCGAGTGTTTATCATTCTCAATTTTCTTTGTACTTTTCCTCTTGAATCGATAGAATAAACGCCAATTTTATTCTGGAAAGCATTTATGACTGCTAAAACTCGATTCGCTCCAAGCCCTACAGGTTATCTCCATATTGGCGGTGCACGCACAGCGCTTTTTTCATGGCTACATGCTCGTCGTCACGCGGATAAGTTTATCTTGCGAATTGAAGACACCGATAGAGAGAGATCTACACAAGAATCAGTTAACGCCATATTGGAAGGTATGACTTGGTTAGGTTTAGAATATGACGAAGGGCCTTTTTATCAAACCCACCGATTTGATCGTTACGATGAAATTATTGAAAAACTATTAAAAGAAGACAAAGCTTACCATTGTTATTGTACTAAAGAAGAATTGGACGCAATGCGTGAGCAGCAAATGGCAAATAAAGAAAAGCCACGTTACGATGGTCGTTGCCTTGATCGTAAAGAACCGAGAGAAGGTGTTGAGCCTGTTATTCGATTTCGTAATCCACGAGATGGTGAGGTTGTCATTAATGATCTTGTTAAAGGAAAAGTGACGATTAAAAATACCGAATTGGATGATTTAATTATTGCCCGTTCAGATGGAACGCCAACTTATAATTTAACGGTGGTTGTTGATGATTTAGATATGGGGGTGGACTTTGTTATTCGAGGTGACGATCATCTAAACAACACGCCACGTCAAATTAATATTTTGAAAGCTTTGGGCGCGAATATTCCAACTTACGCTCATTTACCTATGATATTAGGTTCTGATGGTAAACGACTTTCCAAACGTCATGGTGCCATGAGCGTGATGCAATATCGTGATGATGGTTTTCTACCAGAAGCGGTTATTAATTATTTAGCACGTTTGGGCTGGTCTCATGAAGACCAGGAAATATTTTCACTTGATGAATTGATTCAGTTATTTGATGTAAACAATGTCAATAAATCTGCGTCTACTTTTAATCCAGAAAAACTTACCTGGATTAATCATCAATATATTATGAATTGTGAACCTAGCCATGTGGCTCATCACTTGAGTTTTCATTTATCAAATCTCAATATCGATCCGACCAATGGGCCAAATATTTGTGATGTTATTATTGCTCAGCGTGAGAGAACCAAAACGCTGATTGAATTAGCAGAAGGCTGCGCGTTTTATTATAAAGATATTGAAGAATACAATGCCAAGTCTGCAAAAAAAGCCTTTAAACCCGAGGCAATACCTGTACTAGAAAGGGTAAGAGATGCGCTAGCCGGACTTGATAGCTGGGAACGCGAGGCCATTCACAGCATATTTGAGTTGGTTGTTAAAGAACTAGATATTGGCTTTGGAAAGTTAGGTATGCCATTGAGGTTGGCGGTGACGGGAGGAGCGCCATCTCCTGATTTAGATCTAACGATACATTTAGTTGGCCAACAAGTGACTTTAAAGCGTATTGATGATGCGGTTAGATTTATCGCACAAAGTTAACAATAATTGGATAATTTTCTGATATTTATTTAACCTCAAATGCTTAAATATCGAACATTTATATTTATTGAAGTAAAATCAACCAGATGTGCGACAACA
>Ga0316207_10005544_pt1 | contig 10404 bp, 8 predicted proteins | sample 6weekpyrite_MG_FD_204943 | JGI IMG/M metagenome (GOLD analysis project Ga0316207, IMG submission 204943) | Microbial mat bacterial communities from mineral coupon in-situ incubated in ocean water Damariscotta River, Maine, United States -... | ecosystem: Environmental > Aquatic > Marine >...
CAGAATGGCAGCGAGTACAACTAACACAAACAGCAAGCTCAGCATTTGACTCTTAATCTGCGCCACTGCCACTTTAGCGTAGCGTGCCGGCATCGCGATAATGACCTTCCAGCCGGTATCCGGCATCGCGAACACGCTGACGGATACCGGTTCATTTAAAACGGGGTCCAAAACTGAAGAAAAGTACTTATTGCTGCTTGGTAAGTAATGTCGGCCCAACAGTACTGCGGCGATATTGGCCGCTTCGTATTCATCAATTTGATAGGAGGCACTCGCAATTTTCTGACTCAAGGCCCGCAACTTTTCGGCACTGCTATCTGAAACTCGCGCCTGGTATCGGTCATCCAGCTCATTCAGCACAGCCTCAATATTGCTAAACTCAGGATGACTCAATGCCAACTCTTGGACTGTAGGGTAACGAGTATGATCCGTGCCACGAAACCGTGCGGAAACCGACAGACCATTGCCTGCATCAGGAAAAGACAACAAACGATTATTTCGATCCACAGCAAACGCATAGCCACCAATCAACTCTGCCTGCTTTGCCATAAAGTCAGACAAGCCTATCAGCTTCAAATCGATGGTTGCGACACCTTGAAAACCCTCGTCGTTCCACATAGGAACAGTACATGTAACCATCGGCTCAAGTGAATATGGATCCCTATACGACTTTGACCAATACACCTCGCCTTTACGGAGAAAGCGGGCAGGAACATACCATTCTTCATGATGGTAGCCCTTGCCAGCCGGATCATTATAGTTATCATAAAATTCAAGCTCTCCCTTGCTATTTCGGCCCCAGAAAAAAGACTGTCGATCAACACCTTTGATAAAGGCACCCGGCTCGGGCCATATGCCACCGCCTGCAATCAGCTGCTCCATTCCCGCCTGGGCAATCAAAAATGGTATCACCTGATGAAATTCGGTGGTGTTTTTTTGCAGGGCGATACCGAGATTTGCCAAGGCCGTCGTCAATGACTCTGTTGCTGCCAGCCGCTCCCTTAATTTAAGGGTAATAGTCTGACCTATTTTTTGATTTAGCTTGTCCGCCTGTTCAACGATGACCTCGCGCCCACGCGTTTGCAGAACGTAGTAATTTGCGGCCATCACCAGAATAATAAACAGAACGACCCCTAAGCCCATTTTGAAAGACAGGCGTTGTACAAAGCCTATTTTTTTTGATGGATTCACCTCAGTATCGGAGCGCAATCTGTCATGCATGATTTTCCATATGTCGGTCAGTAATCACGAAAAAAGTATAGCAGTTATTCCCTCTGCCGTTACCCTGTCACCTGGATTCTGCCACCCAATCAAAGCACTGAGAAACTTAAACCGGCATTCGCCTGAAGGCGTTCCAGCAGTGCCTCACCCATCGCCGTTGAAGGAGTTAGCATGCCCGCCGCTTCGGGCGATTTATCTTTATCCAGGGCCAAACACACCGCACTCTCGCCCAGCATTTTCGACGTTGAACCGTAACCCGGGTCCCGGTCACCGGTTATACGACCTACGATCTTTTCACCATCAGCAAATTTACCCACCACTGTAAAATTGAAGAAACCCGCTTCGCGCTCTGCCTGAGAAGGCCCTTCACCTGGTTCCGGGAAAAATTTATTCAACACTTTTTTATACAGTGAATCCGGTTTTCCGGCCATCATTGCGCCGATGGCAACTAAGCCGGCATAGCCTTTGAGTCGCCCAAGCAAACCTTTGCCACTGACCATCGATTCATCATAGATAAAATCTATGCCATAAGGATAGCCAGCAAGCGCATGACTCCGTCGTACCACCCGGGTATTTATCGCAGCCATAATAAAAGGCATGATCCAGGCGTCAATATCGGCATCAAATTTAACGCTCTGCAAATCAGCTTTATCACGTCCGGTCTGCTGTCCCAAAGGATTTAAGGCATAAGGATCGAATAGCATTTTAAAGACAGACGGGTCTTCGTTCGCTTCAACCATCACATTATTCATGCTGGCATAGGTGCCACCACTAAAGCCGCCTTTTGCAGATTTCAAACGCATTTTAATGTGCTGGCAAAACTCACCACGGCGCTGTTTTGCTTCGCGCTGTAAAAAAAATGTGCCCATATCCGAAGGAATAGAGTCAAAGCCACAGCAGTGAACGATACGACTGCCAGACTTTCGTGCTGCCTCATCGTGTTGATCAATCATGCGCCTGATCCAGGGTGTTTCACCGGCAAGGTCACAATAGTCCGTTCCGTGTTCGACGCACGCAGCCACCAGTTCGTCACCATATTTGGCGTACGGACCCACCGTCGTACAGATCACTTTGCTACGCCGAACCATAGCATCGAGGCTGGCCTTGTCGTGGCTATCGGCAACAATCAACTCGATCGGGTCATTGCCCAACAAAGATCTGACCTGCTCCAGTTTCTGTCGACTGCGACCCGCCATGGCCCATTTCAATTCTCCATCCAAACCATAGTGATTCAAATAGTATTCCGCCACCAGACGACCGGTGAATCCGGTTGCGCCCCAGATAATAACGTCAAATTCCCGTTTCGTGCTCATGTTGTTTTCCTTTAATTTTGTTCAAACAGCAAACTATATTGCCGACATACCACCGTCTACGGGAACAGCAATACCATTCATGTAGGTATTTGCAGGAGACAGCATCATTACCATCACGTTGACAATTTCTTCCACCTTGCCAATACGTTTCATCGGGCAACCACGTGCCAGATTTTTATTGAGATCGTCAATCGATCCCGTCGGATTCAGTAAGGGATTATCGACCATTGGCGTCTGGGTAAAAAACGGGCAAACCGCATTCACTCTGACGTTAAAACTGGCGCACTCTACCGCGGCGGTTTTTGTCAGTCCGATCACGGCATGTTTCGCGGCACCATAACTGCTACCCATGGGAGTCCCCCCCAAACCGGCCATCGAGCTAACATTCAAAATAGCGCCGTTTTTCTGTTGTGCCATGACCCTTAACTGATATTTCATCCCAAAGGCAACCCCCTTGGTATTAACGGCAAATTGTCGATCAAGTGTTTTCGCATCGAGTTGAGTGATGGGCGACAACTGAGGTGCAACGCCCGCATTGTTAACCGCAATATCTAGTTGGCCAAAGCGCTCGACTGCACTTGCTACCAGTTGCTCAGAATGGCCTTCTTCAGACACATCACCGACCAAAAAAACGACTTGCGCGCCTAGCGCCTCAACGTCATTCACTGTCTGCGCCAGCCCTTCAGCATTAAAATCTGCCAATACCAGGTTAGCGCCTCTTTTGGCCAGCTGCTGAGATAACATCTTGCCAAAGCCACTCGCGGCGCCGGTTATCAAAGCCGTTTTACCGGTAAAATCCAATAATACATCCATCACATTTCTCTCTGTATTCTTCTGTTTGCATTAAGTCAGCGCTAAATAGTAAAACCACCATCGACAACGACACATTCGCCTGTGGTGTAGGAACTGGCATCTGATACCAGATATAACACCGTTCCCGCCATTTCGTCGGGTTCTGCGTGACGATGCATCGGAATCATTTGCATCGCGGCTTTATGCATTTGCTCATTACTAAACAAGGCGCCTGCAAACTTGGTTTTGGTCAAACCGGGCAACAGCGCATTGCAGCGAATATTGAAAGGCGCGCACTCTTTGGCAAAGGCTTTGGTCATATTGATCACAGCAGCCTTGGTAATGGAATAGATGCCCTGCATAAAACCAGGCTGCAAACCATTAATCGACGCAGTATTAACGATGCTGCCCCCGCCTTGTTTGCGCATCAATTTTCCGGCTTCGACTGACATAAAGAAATAACCGCGGATATTGACGTCGACGGTCTTGTTGTAAGCACCCAGATCGGTATCGAGAATATGACCAAAATAGGGGTTTGCAGCCGCATTGTTCACCAGAATATCCAGGCGACCATGTTTTTCGCTAATCGCGTCAAAAGTCTGTTTGATCTGATCCAGATCACCCACATGACATGCCAGCGCCTCAGCCGAACCGCCAGCTTCAATAATCGCGTCAGCGACTAACTGACAATCATCGACCTTACGACTGGATACAATCACATGTGCACCCTGCTCAGCCAACAGCTTTGCAATCGACTCGCCAATACCACGGCTGGCACCGGTTACCAGCGCAATTTTCCCACTTAAATCAAATAATGTTGTTGCCACGTTTTCCACCTGTTTAGAAATTAATTTTTGTACCCAGCGCCCAGCTCCTAGCGCCTAGGAATTCTGATCAAGCAAATCGTCTGGAACGACCACAACCTTTCCCTTCACCTGTCGATTCATCACCTTTGCCAGCGCTTCGCTGGTTTTCGATAAGGGGAAAACCTCATCGGTCACCAGGCTCACTTTTCCATCTCGATACCAGGCAAACAGTTCTTGCATATTCTGCATAAACACCATCGGCTCATGGCCGACAAAACTGCCCCAAAAAACACCGAGCACACTGTATTCCTTTACCAATACCAAATTGACCGGCAACTCAGGGATTCGCCCCGACGCAAAGCCGACAACCAATAATCGGCCATTGCGGGCCATCGCACGGGAGCAGGCATCAAATGCATCTCCGCCAACCGGGTCATACACAACATTCGCACCCTTGCCTCCGGTGAGCTCTTTGATGGCCGATTTTAGGTCTACATCGCGATAGTTAATCAACGCATCGGCGCCATTTTCTTTGGCTATTGCCAGCTTTTCATCGGAAGAACAGACGGCAATGACGCGTGCACCCATCGCCTTGCCGATTTGCACGGCGGCAATACCGGTGCCACCCGCCGCTCCCAGCACCACCAGCGTTTCGCCACTTTTCAGACGAGCGCGCTGTTTCAATGCGTGATGAGCAGTACCATGCGCACACATGATATTGGCCGCATCGATATCCGAAAAATCATCTGTTACCGGCATCACCAGGCGTGCATTGACAATCGCCTTCTCCGCAAAACCGCCATAGTCTCGACTGGAACAAATCAAGCGCTGACCTATTTTCAGGTGCTTAACACCTTCGCCCAACGCTTCAACCTCACCACAAAATTCCAGACCCGGAATAAACGGCCGCTCAGGCTGAACCTGATACAAACCCTGTACTAACAGGCCATCTGGAAAATTGACGCCAGTTGCCTTCACCTTAACCCGTACTTCACCTTTGCCCGGTTGCGGCTCATCAATTTCTTTGTAGACCAATGATTCGATCGGGCCAAATTCTTCGCATACGATTGCTTTCATGTTGTTATCCTGATAGTGAGTTAAGTCTTATGACTCGGTCTTAATAACACCGAGCGCGGCCATTGCCAGTGGTGCAACATAAGCTCCGACCTTCATTGCTTCTTTGTTAGAGGCATTGCCATCCAGCGCACGCTTGGCGACACCTTGTGCAATTGCTGCCAAGCGGAAAAAACTAAAGGCCAGATAAAACGCCCAGTTATCGATCTTTTCAATGCCCATTCGTTGGCAGTAACGGGCGACATATTCCTGCTCTGTCGGAATACCCAGTTTGCGCCTATCGCAACCCGCCAAGCCACTCATCTTACCGGAACTCGCCGGCATTCTAAGCTGCATACACTGATAGGCCAGATCAGCAAAAGGGTGACCTAAGGTAGATAACTCCCAATCCAGTACCGCGACGATCTCTGACTCAGCCGGAGCAAAAACCAGATTATCCAGACGATAATCGCCGTGCACCAAAGACACGCGTCCATCATCTGCTGGAATATGCGCCTCAAGCCATTTAATCAGTTTGTTCATCGGCTCTATATTCTGGGTTTCTGACGCTCGATACTGATCGCTCCAACGACTCAACTGACGCTCAAAGTAATTACCCGGCTTACCGAAATCACCCAAACCCACAGCATCGACATCAACACGATGAATAGCGGCAAGCACTTTGTTCATCTGATCATAGGCCGCTGCGCGCGCTTCATTACTATCGATCTCTGGAATCGCGGCATCCCAGAATATGCGGCCCTCACAACATGCCATGACATAAAACATCGAGCCAATCACTTCTCGGTCTTCGCAAAGATGGAACACCTTCGGTACCGGCACATCGGTGTCCGCCAATGCCTGATAGACGCGAAACTCCCGATCAACAGCATGCGCTGACTTCAGCAGTTTTCCCGGAGGCTGCCGACGCAGCACATAGCTGCCCGATGTGGCATCAAGTTTAAATGTCGGGTTGGATTGCCCTCCCGAAAATTTAGTTGCCGTTAAAGGGCCTTCAAAACCGGCGATATGCTCAGATAAATAATTCGCCAGTTTTTGTTCATCCAATACATCAATCCGTTCACTCATTTATCGCTAGCCTCTCATTTTCATCAGTTGCATGGCTGAATAACCCGCCGCGACACCTCGCCCTAGCTGCATCATATGCACCTGATCCGGCCCGTCTGCCAAGCGAATGGAACGTGCCATCTGGTAAGCCATGGCCAGAAAATGATCCTGACTCAAACCGGCGGCTCCATGTATTTGAATCGAGCGATCAATCACGGTGCAGGCCAGCTGAGGCGCGACGATTTTGATCATCGCGATCAGATCTTTCGCCCCCTTGTTACCCAAGCGATCCATTTGATCAGCCGCTTTCAGCGTCAACAATCGCGCCTGTTCGATCTCACAGTACGACTTGGCAATATCTTCACGAACCGAGCCCTGCTTGCTCAAAGGGCGACCAAAGGCAATACGCTGCTCTGCTCGAACACACATCATCTCCAGGGCACGCTGTGCGGCTCCCACCAAACGCATGCAATGGTGAATGCGCCCTGGGCCCAATCGACCTTGCGCAATTTCAAAACCGCGCCCTTCACCCAGAAGAATGTTCTCTGCTGGCACACGCACATTTTCAAAGGTGATCTCTGCATGGCCTTCCGGTGCGTCATCGTTGCCGAACACTTTCATTGCGCGAACGACAGTAACCCCGGGCGTGTCGATGGGCACCAGAATCTGAGACTGCTGGAGATGGCGGTTCTTGTGATCCGGGTCTGTTTTCCCCATGACAATCAAAATTTTACAACGCGGATCACAGGCGCCCGAGATGTACCATTTACGACCGTTGATGACATAGTCATCGCCATCGCGGGTAATGCGGGTTTCGATGTTAGTGGCGTCACAAGATGCAACATCGGGTTCGGTCATCGCAAAGGCCGAACGAATTGTGCCTTCCAGCAAGGGCTTCAGCCATTGTTCCTTTTGTGCTTCAGTACCATAACGAACCAACACCTCCATATTGCCAGTATCCGGCGCGCTGCAATTAAAAATTTCAGAGGCAAAACGGGTTCGCCCCATAATTTCAGCGAGTGGTGCATACTCAAGGTTTGTTAGCCCATAGCCATATTCACTCTCTGGCAGAAACAGATTCCAAAGGCCTTCCGATTTCGCCAGTTCTTTTAACTGCTCAATCTTTTCGGGTATCTGCCAGCGATCTTCAGCCGTTTCAACCTCCTCGTTTAAAGCCTGTTCAATGGGATACAAATAGGTATCAAGAAAGTCATTCACTTTTTTAATCAGTGATTGTACTTTGTCAGAGTATTCAAAGTTCATACGCTTCATCCTGCCTGGGAAACATGTCGAGATGACGGATTATAGGCAAGACCACAAATATCATTGAAGTTTATTTCATTTATATGAAAGAATAACCAGTATTTATAGTGAAGCCTTTAAGGCAGACAAAACATGCAGCTCAATAAAATTGATCTCAATCTGTTTGTGGTCTTTGACGTCATTTACCGAGAACGCAATCTGACCAAAGCAGCCGAGTCACTTCATATTACCCAACCGGCGGTCAGCAACTCACTGAGCCGTTTACGTGTCGCCTTCGGTGACAAGCTTTTTGTCAGGCAATCTGGCAGCATGGTGCCAACCCCTTTGGCAGAAAATATTATTGAAAGAATAAGAATGGCCTTGGTGAGCCTGGAAAGCAGTCTCAACGAGTATGATAATTTTACGCCCGGCACCTCCAAACGTCGTTTTTCATTTGCGATGAATGATACATCAGAGGCCTATCTGCTTCCCTTGCTGATGGAATACCTTCAACGCGAGGCGCCGGGTATTTATGTCGAAAGCTACCCGATTCAACGACATGATCTGGCGCGTGAATTTGCAGCGGGACAACTGGATTTTGCGCTCGATGTCCCGCTCGTAAACGAGCCCCAAATTACGCATCAGGCGTTGGCTCAAGACCGCTTCGTCTGCGTTGCACGACGTGACCATCCAGTCGTTCAAGGCAGTCTGAATCTAGAGCAGTATCTAACGCTCCCGCACATTCATGTTTCCAGCCGTCGCCGTGGGCAAGGCTACATTGATGTCTATTTGAACCGACTGGGTTTGCAGCGAAACATCGCTTTGCGGGTACAACACTCAAAAACAGCCCCACCCATTGTTGCGCGAACCGATATGCTGTTGACAATTCCTGAAAAACTGGCGAATAAGCACGACTTGCAAGTATTCGAGCTCCCATTCGCAGTACCAAATCTCGACTGGCATTTATACTGGCCGTCAAACTACAGTAATGACCGAGCCCACCAATGGATGCGAGAAGTCATATTCACTATTTTTCAATCTGGAAAGGTGTAAGCCGATCGCATAACGCACCGACATGCTCCGATCACGATCAAGACTCGCCACCATGATGATGTCTCCAATAAGTGAGACACAAGGGAGGCAGATCTTTTCAAAAAACCGCATCATAGTTTTTTGAATCAACCTCAATACCATTCGATTTTTCTTCTATTTTATTCGACAGCAACCGTTCTGGAATTCGATCCCGACTAAACACATCGGCAACGGATTCAGCCGTTTTAATCACGTCCGCCTGGTGGCCACTCACCATGACCATGGCAGGTCTTGGCAGGGCATTAAAATTTGAAGACGAGACTTCCTGATACGCCCCCATATCCAGCAAGGCAATCAGATCCCCCTCTTCCATGTCAGGCACTTTGACCAAGGGCAAGATTCGGTCTGCGTAGCAGGAATGACCGACCACATCGGCGACATGTTTTGGCTGGGCATTGACTTTATTTGCGACCCTAAACTCATGAAAATTGTATTCATACACGCCACCCGTCAAAAAGAAATAAGTGGTGTCAGTCAACACCCAGTTCATTTTTAGCGGTCTTGTTTGCTGTTTGAATTTCTTAACCCGTGTTAAATGAATTCCGGTATTGCTGTAAAAGCTTCTACCAGGTTCAATCTGCAATCTAACGCCCTTTAGATTCATGCCACCGTCTAGCAAGGTTTGACGAAAGGTTGTGACCGATGCTTCCGCATATTCCTCTACCGTTGGCGCGCGCTTTTTGCCAGGCATTTTCACCATCATTTTTTCGATAAAGGCAGATAGCAATGTATAGCGGCCACTGACAGACAAGCCGTATGCAGCCAGTTCCAGCGGATACGTTAAATAAGTCATCAGAGTTTCGTCGCGCTCGCCCAGTTTACTATGCGGGTCACGCTCTGTGGCGAAGCCACCGCCGATATCGAGTTCTTTTGGCTGATAGCCACCCCAAGCTTTACACAGATGCAGCACGAGCAACGCGTAGCGTTTCATCAGGCCACGCCAGTACCACAAACTGTTTGAATGCCGACCTCCGTGAAAGTGAATACCAGTCAGTTCCACGTGCTCCATTTGCAGAACCTGCTTTCCCAGCGTCTCCAGGTACTGAGCGGGTATTCCCGACTTATAGACCTGAATACCCAAATCAATAGAAATTGATTCCAGTGCAAAATCTGTTTTCTTCCAGAGGTTTGGGAAATCGGGTTTAACGCGAAAACGAATTTTGGCAACGGTGTTAAGTGATTTGGCTATTTGATTGATACGCTCCGGCTCATCCAGATCCTCGACGGTAATTCGCACACCGGCTTCAATACATTTTCGAAGCATAGCGTCCGGTTTGCCGCCACCATTAACGGAAATAAAATTCGGATCGGTATTACATTGCAGCGCCGCGTGCAGTTCACCTTCCGAATAAATATCGGCGCCCGCGCCTTCCTGGCTTAAAACAGCTCTGACCGCAGCGTTCCAGTTCGCCTTACTGGCCGGAAGCACATCGAGCGGGCCATCGGGCCAGTAACGACTAAAGGCGGCTTTGAAGCGCCGAAAATTTCGCCGAAGCTGGTCTTCGGAGACCACAAACACCGGCGTACCAAATTGATCCGCGAGCGCGACGGTATCACACGCCTCAATAAACAGGTGGTCATTGTTAACACTTAAACAAGCATCAATTGGCTGACTTGGCTCTGTCATGGTCTTATCTCCCAAAGAGAAAGTTTATTATCAGATAGAAACAGCAAATTTGTCACTAGTACTCCAACAACTTTGCAATGATGGTTAGATGACAACCAGAATGTTCAGAACAAGGCGCACTTGTGCCGGCATAGTGGCGCTACGTCAAGCAAGTGCAACGCTGTGCTGGGCTTTCTGGTTGTCACCCGGA
>Ga0316207_10005545_pt1 | contig 10401 bp, 7 predicted proteins | sample 6weekpyrite_MG_FD_204943 | JGI IMG/M metagenome (GOLD analysis project Ga0316207, IMG submission 204943) | Microbial mat bacterial communities from mineral coupon in-situ incubated in ocean water Damariscotta River, Maine, United States -... | ecosystem: Environmental > Aquatic > Marine >...
CTGAAAAGCGCGCGTGGAAATCATCTGATACCACTGTTGACCACAAAACACAGACATTCTTCGGCATATTCGCGTTTGCACCGTAAACCCAACTCCGACTGTCTCTTTCCACATCCGTATCAAAATGCACAACCTGTTCAGCACCATGAACACCAGTATCGGTTCTTCCTGCGCAAATAACACAAATACTCTCGTTGGCAACCGAAGACAGTGCTTGTTCCAATGTTTCTTGCACTGTAATTACCCCTTCTTGCTGCGCCTGCCATCCGCTGTATTCGTGGCCATCATATTCGACACCTAGTGCGATTCTCATAAACTCAACATCTCCATTGAAAGTCGTGAGACCAACATAAAAGCACTCACCAATGCAACAGGAAGCAACCATTGCTGCCAACTCGGAAGGGTCTGTAAATTTACCGTGATGGGTTTCGATATTGCCACTGAACTATGCGATGCATGATTTATTTTATCTGCCAAGCACGAACTCATCAGGTCAATGTATGATGTAAACTTTTTAGTGGGTTTCTGTTCACTGTCAATATTGAAATTATTAGAATCCGCATAATCCATCGTTAATAGTACTCTTATTATAAATCGTTCACGATCAACACCCAAAAAAGTAAAAGGCCACGAAAAATAATAAAGGCCAACTATCAAGGAGGATCGACTTGTCAATCTCAATAAACACTCAACACCCAACACCAGAATGGCCAGAGCAATAATGCGTTGTGCCGCAATAAATAAACCTTCAAACGTTGGTGACCAATCAGCAACGAATGGAAAAATAAGTTCACCAGGTGTAAACCAAAGAAACATGACACCAATTGAAATATAAAAATAGCGCATGCGCTTTATCATTTGCCATGCATTTCTTCCGGGACTCTGACGTGTGTAGAAATAGACACCGAGTAATAGAAAAAAACCCAAAATAATAGAGGCACCATCTCCTGTAGAAACGAATGCAGCAAATATTAGAAAACTGAGTAAACGGATCAACGGATGGAACACGTAACTAATAACTCTTCCGCCACTTAAGAAGTAAAAATAACAAATTGCAATGGATACTGAAATATTGCAAAGAGTAAAACGAAACTAAAATAAATACAGGAGTATTTGAGAAATTTCAAAGACAATGAGTTCTCGGCAACATGCATCATTCTTATTTGATCTCGATTTTGCAAACGCCAAGGCTTGCCCATAAGCCGACGTAGAATTCGCCGTGAAATTCTTGCGACGATAAATGTGATTGCAAAGACAAACCACGCCATGCCACATAACAACAAGAAATCGTGAAGCAGACGCTCATCGTGAGCCCATTTTAAGTTTGCTAACTCTGGTAATTGGGCCAAACCAACGGCTAAATAAGGATACGAGTACCAGAGGGATTGCACCAAAATCGCTAATAATACTATCAGCAATAAAACTAAGGATCGTTTTTTATTCGAAGATAGCGAAAGAGACCTATTCGACTTGCTCGTCTTTTCGCCAACCAATATGTGATTTTCCACAGGAATCATCGTCTATATTTATGCCAAGAACAAAGCTAATCTTACGCGAAAACGTCTGATTAATCGAAGATTTATTGCTTTTTAGGGAGATTGGACTAATATTCAGTTGTAGTTCAGTGATATTAAAAGATACTGTCTGCAACTCACGACTAATAAGTTTGAGCAGTTAAATAAGAGAAACATTATAAGTTTCCAGTGAAAAACGAATAAACGCACGTCTGTTTCAGTTGAGAATTCGAAATAAATGGATTCTTAAGATCGAAATTGCCTAATAAAAATACGTTTTCACCTATATTTATTAATCAGTGGGAAGAATTACCATGAAAAGTAACACTCTAAAGAAGGCACTATTGCCTTTGGCTTTACTCACCTCTACATCCTCATTCGCAGCCGATCCAAGCCATCTCGAAATGGCGCATAACAAAGGTGCGTTTATGATGGAATATCGATATATGCATATGTCGATGGAAGGTCTTCAATCAGGTACATCCAGCGTAAAAGATGCAGAAGCCCTCAGTGCAAGCAGCTACAACCATTTAATGATCCCAACTAAAATGACCATGGATATGCATATGCTAATGCCTATGTATAACATCACAAAAGATACCAGTGTTATGTTGATGGCAAATTACGTTTCCAACAAAATGGATATGGAAATGCGTAGTGGCATGAAAATGGACATGGAAACCAGCGGATTGAGTGATACCAGTGTCAGTGTAAGCCATAAGTTTTTCGACGACATGTTTGCTGCTAGCTTTAACGTCAGTGTTCCAACCGGCAGTATTGATGAAAAAGCGACAATGATGATGTATGACGCCATGATGGATATGAACATGCTTATGGAAATGACAGCACCCTATGCCATGCAACTTGGGTCAGGTACCTATGATATTACACCGAGTTTAACTTATCTTGGTGCATATTTTGATCTCCGTTATGGCGCTCAAGTCAGCTATAAACTCCGTACCGGGGAAAATGATAATGGTTACACGCTTGGTGATTCGGCAGAAGGCAAGGCATGGGTTCGTAAACCGGTAATGGGTGTATCACTTGACGCAGAATTGTCTGTAAATAAGTGGGGAGCTATTGACGGAAAAGACTCCAGTATTGGTACCATGGCAAGCATGAAAATGCCAAACAATATGGTAATGACAGGGACTGCGCCTCCTACCTCATTGACTCAAAATACCGGTGGAACAATGGCAACATTAGCCGTTGGCGCAAGTGTACCGGTATCGATGGTTTCCATTGGACTTGATATGCAATTTCCGGTTTACCAGGACCTAAACGGTTTGCAAATGACTCGAAAAATGGGGTATTCGCTTAGTTTAATTAGTCACTTCTAATCATAATTGTGCGTTATACAAGGCAGCACAATATTGCTGCCTTGTAGCCCCTTCCAATTCAGTTTTATACCTCCCGCACTACTCTCAAATACTCGCCAAAAATAAATTCTTACCTCATCGCTTCATAATTTTAACCAGCCCGAAAAACACCAAAAAAATCAAAAACCATTTAAGAATTTCATCTGAATGACGATTACAACTATAGCTAATCACAAATCTTGCGTTACCTATAAATGCTATGAGAATGTAATGAAATTAAACGAACCCGTCACACAAAAAGAAATTAAAATTACAGAAAATCAGATACTTATATCGACTACAGATACAAAAGGTGTGATTACCTCTGCAAACAGAACGTTTGTGGATGTCAGTGGTTTTGACGAAGAAGAGTTAATCAATAGTAGTCACAATATTGTACGGCATCCTGACATGCCTGAAGTAGCATTCAAGGATATGTGGGAAAACTTAAAGCAGGGAAACCCATGGATTGGAATTGTCAAGAATAGGGCAAAATCAGGTGATCACTATTGGGTTAAAGCATACGCGGCTCCAATGATTGTGAACGGTGAGCTCACGGGTTATCAATCTGTTCGCACCCAGGCAAGCCCGGAAGAAATTCAGCGTGCCGAACATATCTATAAAAACCTATCCGAAAAGAAAAAAACAAGACTTAAGCCACCCACAATTAATCAGAAATTGATTGCGATAATCGCCAGTGGAGCGCTATTCGCGTTCGCTGGACAATGGCTTGCGGAATCTTCTGGAAGCTCTCTCTTTGCACTGGCGGGTATAGTTTTGGGCGCCATCGTTGCCTTTGGTATTTCTCGCTCAATTACCAAACCCATTCAGATTGCGGGAATTGAAGCAAAAAAAATCATTGATAACCCACTCTCCCAAGAAATTATTATTGGTCGTGTTGGGGTGTTCGGCAGTATCTTATTCGCAATTCAACTCCAAAACGCCAAATTAAAATCATTTGTCTATCGCGCCGCTGATACCAGTAATCAACTGGATAAAACAGCCATAGAAACTAACCAGTCATTTGAAGAAACCATGGCAAGCATTAATCAGCAAAAAAATGATATTGATTTGGTCGCCACAGCAATAAACGAGATGACAGCGAGCATAGAAGAGGTCACTACAAACACCAATGATGCGGTTGGTTCTGCTCAGACGGCGAAAAACGAAGTAGAAAAAATAAATTCTGAAATCTCGGAAACGATAGGCATCATTACTAATTTAGAAACAGAAATGGAAAAAGCGGTGTCTGTCATACACAATTTGGCCAAAAATAGTGAAAACATTGGTGCTGTGCTCGATGTTATTCAGGGCATTGCCGAGCAAACGAATTTGCTTGCCTTAAACGCCGCCATAGAAGCAGCGCGAGCGGGAGAAGCAGGGAGAGGTTTTGCGGTGGTTGCAGATGAAGTGAGAACCCTCGCCACACGAACCGCGGATTCGACGCTGGAGATCGACAAAATAATCAGTCAAATCCAAACCGGTGCCAAAGATGCGGTATCAACAATGGATATAGCCAAGAAAAGTGCTGAAGAAAGCTTTGAACATGTGGAAAATACTGCGGGCGCAATTTCCGGTATTTCGAATTCAATCGATAATATTGAACGTATGAGTAATGAAATATCCATCGCGACCGAGCAGCAAAATGAAGTATCACAAGACATTAACCGTAGTATTCATGACATTTCTGAAAAAGTAGCCGACACCGTCACTACAACGGAAAAAACAGTCGAAAGAACCCAGATTTTTTCTACTTTATCCAAAGACTTGCAAACACTCGTCAATCAAAATAACAAATAGAACAACTGGCACATCTTCTGATTGCAATAGTCGAGAAGCCGAGAAAAACGTATAGCACGTTCTCGGTTAGGTCTAACGCCAATTAGAAATATTTGTGAACGGTTGTGTTGTCAATTCTAACTACTCCATTATTTGCTCACCAAAAAGGTCCAGCGCTAATAGCTTTGCTATTAATATTGATTTATGCCCATCCATTGGTTGCGCAATCTGTTAGCGACAAGTCCGTGGTCTTTGATGTCAAATCAACCATAAGCTTAAGCACAATTTCAAGAACTCAAGCAGCGAATGCAGCACTTATTGATTCGAATAATGGTGGCAGTAGACAAGCTGCAATAAATTCAGACGATGGAAACTTAAATTTTGAAAAAGGTCTGATATCCGGGCGCATATCTTTAAAACATGATTCAACAGTTAGATACCGAAACCATGGGGGTGTACTCAAGCTATCATATTTTTATGATCCAATACTCAATAGAAATAAAAACCTATCAAGCCAATCAAGGGCCGACTTATCCCGTCAGTTCTCCGTAAAAGAGGCATTCTTATATTCGTCTTTATCTAGGCATAATAAAAATCTCGACATAAGCATAGGGAATCAAATTATCAATTGGAGTGAAAGTAATTTTTATCCACAACCATTAAAAAATATTAATCCAATGAATTTCGATCAGCTCAGAGACCTCAGCAACACATATACTGACGCGCTTATCACTCTTCCAATGCTGAGAATATTCAATCAATTGCACGCCAACCTATCGATCGAAGGATTTTATTCACTAAAATTCAAAAAAAGTGTATTAGACCCCAAGGGGAGTTATTTTAGTCATAATGATGTACTGAGTCCAAATGCGGAATATCTTGTTTCTGGATTTGGTTTTGCGAATGAAACAGGGACAATACAGGGAACACCGATACCCACTGGTTTTTTTTATATTCCCCGAATAGCGGATAAAAGTGTGAGTAATTCCCATGAATTTGGCGCAGCATTTCGTTGGACGATCGAAAGCCTCAATCATTCAGAAATAAGCTTGTACGTACTACAACTTAATAGTCGCATGCCTATATTGAGTTTTATTGCCGGGAATGGCGCCCCAAATTCGGCAAGTTATTTTGCCGAGTATCCGGAGAAGATACGAAATATTGCTATCAGCATAAATACGACAAATCAAAATGGTGATATGGCTTTTCATGGCGAATTTTCGTATAGCAATAACACACCATTTCAAATAGAAACAACGGAACTTGCAATGGCGGCCAATCAGATAAAAACAACAGATGATAATGTCGCAAGTCAACTCGGACTATTTTCCCCCGGAGAGACGATTAATGGATTCCGTACTTTCAAGGTTAGTCGGTTATTATTATCGTTAACAAAGCTTATGCCTTATCACAAACTCATTCGTGCAAACTCTTGGCGATTCACCACTGAATTATCTGTCATGCGTATCCATGATCTGAGTCACCCGCAGGAACTAAGATTTGAAGCGCCGGGTACTTTACTCCCTGCTCGAAATGACATAAGCATTAATACGGGTAATGGACCATTGCCTGTGCCTAGTCAGGTGTCGGGTATTGCGGATGATTTTTCGTGGGGATATCGGGCGATGACCCAAGCGAATTACCCTGTATCTTCTATTGGCGGAAGTGTATCACCTCGTTTTATCTTCTATCATGATGTGAAAGGAACATCTCCAGAACCTGGTGCTGATTTAGTTGAAGGAAGAAAGAAAGCAGTGGTAGAAATGATAGTTGACTATAATAAATCTTTAGAATTCAAGCTATCGTACACTAAGTATTTTGGAGCACCAAACAGAAACATGTTGGCCGATCGAGATTATTTATCTTTTAATGCAAAATATCCATTTTGAATATGAAGACGCTATCGTTCATTATCCTTTCAATATTCATCTGTCATTCAACAGGAGCGACTGATAAATCAGATAGAATATTAACATCTACAACCGCGATGGGAGCAACTAAAAAAGGTAATGCTGACGCGAGTATACCTGATTGGCAAGGGGGAATCATATCTCCTCCCAAAGCCTATCGTAAGGGCGAGCATCATATTGATCCCTTTAAAAATGATGCTGTCTTATACACCATAAACAAATCGAATTTCCGCCAGCATGAGAAAAATATGACTGCTGGGCAAATTGCCATGATAATGCAAAATACAAATTATCAGATCCCCGTTTATCCTTCCCGGCGCTGCGCATCATTTCCGCAAGCCATTTATGATGCCAACAAGACAAATATTGAAGAAGTTAAGATATCAAAAGATGGCAATGCCATCACTAACTATCGCTTGGGTATTCCTTTTCCAAAACCTAAGCTAGGTGAGGAATTTATCTGGAATCATATTCTCCGATATCGGGGAGCCGGTGGAATCCGTCATCTAACGCAATCCATTTTCTCTCCAAGCAGTAAAACGCTCGTCACTAAGTTTGAAAACAATATTATATTTACAAATGATGCACTGCAATCGCCCAGCAACAATACATTGTTCAAACTACGACGATCAGTCACATACCCGAGTATATCAGCGGGAAGGATATCGTTAATCCATGAACCGATTAATCGTGCTCATCAAGCACGTAACATTTGGACATACAGTCCCAGTCATCGACGTGTACGACGAACACCAAACATCGGATACGACTACCCTGCTTTCGCGACACAAGGTTTAATGACTTCAGATCAGCTCGACATGTTTAACGGTGCGCTAGATCGTTACCATTGGAAGCTAATCGGAAAAAAAGAAATTATCGTACCTTATAATACCTACAAACTTCATAAAAAATCTATCAAACATAAAAACCTGGTTGCTGATGGACATATTGCCGCCAAGTACTTACGCTATGAATTACATCGCACTTGGGTAATAGAGTCCACCCTAAAACCGGGTAATTCTCATTACTATCGAAAGCGCACATTCTATATTGATGAAGACTCATGGCAAATTGTTGCTGTTGACATCTACGACGAGAATTTAAATATTTGGCGTGTTTCTGAAGCACACACAATCAATTTTTATGAAATACCCATGATTGGTGTGACGCTGGAATCGCATTACGATTTGAAAACAAAACAACTGTTATTATACGGTTTAGATCACCAAAAAGGCTTGGCGGACTACTCTAATACTGATAATCCAAATTATTTTTCGCCCTCATCTCTTAGAAGACAAACCAACAGGCTGCGATGAATTATCCAATCAGTATCACATGCTCTCTAATAACCGCACTGGTTTGTGCTTCGATAAGTGCGCAAGAACAAAAACCCATTACGAATAATATTCTATATCTTGATTTTGCCCATACATCTAAGAATCTAGTCGCCGTCGGCGAACAAGGCACAATTATACTTTCTGAAGACAACGGGGCCAACTGGATAACCGCAAGCACCCCAATCAAACCATTGCTGACGAGTGTGTTCTTTATCAATGAAAACGTAGGATGGGCCGTTGGGCATCAATCCACCGTATTAAAAACTATAAACGGAGGAAGTAAGTGGGAGATTTCTAAAACGAATATTAAGGAAAGCGCACTTTTCGACGTGTATTTTTCTGATCCTGATCACGGTGTTGCGATTGGGGCTTTTGGCAGTTTTTACCGAACAAGAAATGGTGGAAAGTCATGGCGAAAAGAAAAGCAAATGTCAGGCGATAAGCATCTGTATAAAATACGCAAAATCCATAACACACATTATGCGATAATAGGCGAGAAAGGATTGATGCTTCGGTCAAACAATTTGGAAGAATGGCATCAAGTAAAACTCCCAACATCAAATAACCTATTAAATATCACAAGCAACGGAAATGACATTCTCATCGTCGGTACTCGTGGCACTATTATTCAATCTGAAAATGCGGGAAAAACCTGGAATAACATCCCTCCAGTCTCCATTGCAGCGCTTCAAGCGGCAGCTACTTTATCTGACGAAAAAATCCTTATTGGTGGAAGTAAAGGCACACTACACATTCTTGAGGCAGGTCAGAAAAAATATTCACAAATATTTTTTGGGAAATTTGAAACAATCACATCAATTACTCAGTTACCAAACTCGGAGTTAGTTTTCACAGGAAAATTCGGCATCCGAAAATCGCCAGTAAACATGACTTATCTTACCATTGAAAACGATGAATAAAACTTTTACTCATCGTCGTTATTTTATCGGGATAAGCTTATTAGCTTATGCAGCACTTATCACATTTATGGTATTCACCCTCATTGGGAACAAGTTTCCAATCAATTACAATCTAAACAATATTCTCGATCAAAGCCATTATAGCAACTTAACAAAACAGAAAATCGACTTTCATCACACCCAAAATCTTGATATTTCGGTGGCATTAATCGCAAATAGTGGCGACATCTTCAATACTGCCTATCTAACAACGCTCTTTAATATTCAAAAGAAAATATACAGTCTTCCAAATATAAATCGCTCTCACTTTACTTCTTTGTTCAGCCCAAATACTCGCTACCCCAAACTTATGGATGGAGAATTAGTATTTGATCAAGTGTTAAAACTCAATGACATTAATAAATCAAACGTCCCATCAAACTTAAATAGACGAATAATGAGTTCTGAAATAGCATCGCGCATCGTCTCAGAAAGTTTCGAAACCAGCCTCATAAAATTTCAAGTGTTATCGCATAAAACATTTGAAGCAACACAACAAAATAGCGAACAAACATTAATCCAGATCAATGACATCCTAGAGCAACATCTCGACCAGGAGCTATACAGTTTTCGAATAATTGGAGAACCCTTAAAAAATAAGGAAGTACATCAGACTTTTATTGAATCACTGGGTTTTCTCTTCATTTCGTCGCTCTTGGTTTTTATTACATTATTCATTTTTTTTCATAACAGACGACTTGTTTTCATTTTGCTCATCAATAGTATGACCACAATGTTGGTATTCTTTGGCTCGTCCATCATCTTAAGCTTGGATTTTCATCCGCATTCCCTCGCCGTACCCATTTTTATTTTTGTAATTGGAATATTTCATGGCATTCAAACCATTCATTCCATTCTTTCCGGCAGAATTGAAAATCAAAACCTCACAGAATTAATTGTCATTGCATATCGAACGACAATAAAAACCATAACGATAACGCTAATTTCCATCTGTGTATTATTTGCATTACTATCGATACCCCATATCCCCCTTCTTTTTGGGATCGCAAAACTAACCGCCCTAGGGTTGATCATCTCATTATTTTCACATTATGTTTTCTTGCCATTGTTAATTATGATTGTTCTCCCGTGGATTAAAAACCCCAAAACCCAAAAGGCATCGTCAGCAGAAAAAACTAATACAGAAAAGACTGATAGCGCTTATAGTATTCGTTTCAAACAACAATCAAACCGACGTTTTAAATTTATTATTTTTATATTGATTGTCGCTATCTATGCATTCTTTCATACCAACTCAAACCCAGTGACAAGCAAAAGCAAACTATCGTTGAACACACCATCATATGATGAAACATTGGAATTTTTCACTCATCATTTTAACTACTCAAAGGATAACTTGACCATCTATGCAAAGACCTTTGAAAATGGCTGTACCAATGTGGAGATCATGCAAACAATCGATGCGTTTGTTTGGCAATTATCACGTTTAAAACTAGTGACCAATGTGAAGTCTCTATCAAAATTGATCAAACAACAAAATGTCGCATGGCATGAAGGAAACCTGAAATGGTATTCCACAGGAA
>Ga0316207_10005546_pt1 | contig 10401 bp, 6 predicted proteins | sample 6weekpyrite_MG_FD_204943 | JGI IMG/M metagenome (GOLD analysis project Ga0316207, IMG submission 204943) | Microbial mat bacterial communities from mineral coupon in-situ incubated in ocean water Damariscotta River, Maine, United States -... | ecosystem: Environmental > Aquatic > Marine >...
TATCGGCCAGGGTGAAGAAGTAGAGCCGGCTCGTGCTAAAGCTGAAGCAATGGGTATCAAGGAAATTTACATAGAAGATTTACGTGAAGAGTTTGTACGTGATTATGTTTTTCCTATGTTCCGTGGCAATGCCATTTATGAAGGCGAGTATCTGTTAGGCACATCTATTGCGCGTCCTCTGATTGCCAAGCGTTTAATTGAAATAGCTAATGAAACGGGTGCTGATGCAATATCTCACGGTGCTACTGGTAAAGGTAATGACCAGGTAAGATTCGAGTTAGGTGCTTATGCATTGAAACCCGGTGTTCAGGTGATCGCTCCCTGGCGTGAATGGGACCTAAGCTCTCGTGAATCATTAATGAATTATGCAAAAGAGCATGGTATCGAAGTTGATTTCGCAAAAAATAAGAAAAAATCACCTTATTCAATGGACGCTAATCTCCTGCATATCTCATACGAGGGTGATATTCTTGAAGATCCATGGGCTGAGGCTGAAGATGATATGTGGCGCTGGTCTGTATCACCTGAAAATGCACCTGATAAGCCAACTTACATAGAGCTAAGTTATGAAAAGGGCGATATCGTGGCTATTGATGGTAAAGCCATGACACCAGCCACTGTGTTAGAAACCTTGAATAAATTAGGTGGTGATAATGGTGTTGGTCGTCTGGACATTGTTGAAAACCGCTACGTAGGTATGAAGTCACGAGGCTGTTATGAAACACCAGGCGGCACCATCATGTTAAAAGCGCATCGCGCAATTGAGTCGCTAACACTGGATCGTGAAGTTGCTCACCTTAAAGACTCATTAATGCCTAAATATGCCGAGTTAATTTATAACGGTTACTGGTGGAGTCCTGAGCGAGAAATGATGCAGAAGATGATTGATGAATCACAAACACATGTAAATGGTGATGTTCGTCTTAAGCTTTATAAAGGAGCTGTTTCGGTTGTTGGAAGACGTTCTGAAAATGATTCATTGTTTGATGAAAAAATTGCCACATTTGAAGAAGATGATGGTGCATATGATCAAAAAGATGCAGCTGGCTTTATTAAGTTAAATTCATTACGTTTAAGAATTGCAGCAAAACGAAAATAATAAGCCTGTTGTGTTACATAGCAATTGCTCTTAACATTAAAACCCCTGTATGTTATTCAATTTACAGGGTTTTTTTTTGAGATCTTGACTATCTCTCTACTAAAATAATCCCTACAAATTGCCTAATATCGACATTAAGCCATTCATACATAGTCTATACTCAGATTAGTGGAATCATTGTATAAATGGAGGACTGGTTTGCATTCAGAACCTAAAATCATCAAAGCACTTAATATACTGAATGTTTGGATATTAATATTATTCATGTCTTTTGTGTCTGCAAGTCAGGCAGGTGAAGTACTGGTTAGTAGTCAATGGTTGGTGAAGCATCAGCATGATCAGGATCTTTTAATTGTAGATGCGCGTAGTGAAGTAGAGTACCGGAAAGGTCACATTAGTGGCGCAGTGAATATTCCAGTGAAGGATACATTTAATCCGTTAATCAATACTGACAGGGTAGGTAATTTAAAACATATAAGTGAATTATTTAGTAATGCTGGTATTCGTAATGAGCAAACTGTTGTTATATATGATGGTAATACTTACATTGATGCTGGCAGAGTCTTCTGGGTTTTTGAAGTGTATGGGCATAAAAACGTAAAATTACTCGATGGTGGAATAAAAGGCTGGGTAGCTTATTCTAAACAATCTCTAAGTCAGGTAAGCAAGAGACCTGAAAAGACGCGCTATATACCCACCATAGAGCCAGAAAGACATGTTACAAAATTTAGTATGCGGCTTGCGCTTGAAGATAAAAATAAAGTTATTATTGACGCAAGAACAGCTAAAGAGTTTAAAGGTGAAGCGTCAATTGCAAAACGTGCCGGACATATACCAAATGCGATTAATATTTCCTGGGAAGAGAATTTTGTAGAAATTAATGGTATTAAAATGCTTAAGCCTGTTGAGAAGCTTAGAAAGTTATATGATGGCAGAGTTAAAAATAAACAGGCTCTTCTTTATTGTAATAAGGGTAAACAGTCATCCTTAAGTTACGCCATATTACGGCAATTAGGACATAATGCAGCTCATTATGATGGTTCCTGGTATGAATGGGGAAATGATGAAAAGCTGCCAATTAATAAATAGTAATACTAGTCAAAATTAAAATGCGATTTAATCTAAGCAATATGCCAATTAATTACAAACTGACTTTATCAGTTTATATTGTTTCATTTTTGGTTATTGTTGCCAGCTTTAGTTTCATGATTGCACAGGAAATAACTCATAGACAAAGCGAATTAATTGCAGAAGCAAAAGTTTTTAATGATTTACTTGGCCAGGATATGGTGTCAATTGTTTCTCTTGGTGATGTTGATAAAGTTTCAGATATCACTGCAAAATTAAGAGCATTAAAAAAAGTTCAGGCCCTTGCAGTGTATGATAAGAATAAAAAAGCCGTGTATTCTTATGGTCAGGACAAGTTTTATATACCCGATCTTTTTAAAAATGACTGGTTGCTTAATCACGAGCTACTAGATGACTCGTTATTGTTTTATGAAGCATTAAAGTATCAGGGAAATGAATATGGATATATTTATATTCGACTCTCAGCGGTTGAAATTAATGAAATAATAAATAATAAAATTCAACAGGCTATAATTGTTCTTTTTATTTTACTAATAACATCCTTTTCACTTGCCTGGCTAATTCAGCGCTATTTCACAAACCCAATTCAACAGCTTGCGGGTGCGTTACGAAAAACAGTATCAGAACATGACTATTCTTCGAGATTGCCTGTTAATCGGGAAGATGAAATTGGTGATCTATTTAAAGGGTTTAATGAATTTCAAAACCAGATAGAAGATGAGAAAAAATCGTTACAGAATCAGCAATTTGCTTTTGATCAGCATTGTATAGTTGGCATCACGGATGCGAAGGGGACTATTACTTATGCCAACGATATGTTTGTTAAAATAAGTGGTTACGAGAGACATGAATTAATTGGAGAAAATCATCGGATATTGAACTCTTCCTATCATGATGACACTTTTTTTAAAAATATGTATCAAACGATTTCATCTGGTAATGTTTGGCACGGGGATATATGTAATAAAGCAAAAGATGGATTTGAATACTGGGTATCGACAACAATTGTGCCATTTATGGGACCTAATAAAAAACCCATTAGTTATATGGCCATGAGAACAGATATTACAGAACAGAAAAGTGCAAAATCAAATTTAACTCGTGCTCAAAAAATGGTGCATATCGGAAGTTGGGAGCTGGATTTAGTTAGAGAAAATCTTCACTGGTCTGCTGAAATATTTAATATATTTGAAATTGAAGAAGACGGTTTTTCTGTCTCTTATGAAGCATTCATTGATGTGGTGCACCCAGATGATAGGGATATGGTAAATGAAGCTTATGAAAATTCAGTTAAAAATAGACGGCCATATGAGATAGAACACCGTCTGTTAATGAAAGATGGTCGAGTAAAAATTGTAAAAGAACAGTGTGAAACATACTATGATGAAAATGGTAATCCTTTAAGATCAATAGGTGTGGTTCATGATATTACACATAGGAAACATACTGAAGAAGCATTGAGACGTTCACAAAAAATGGATGCGGTAGGGCAGTTAACAGGCGGTATAGCCCATGACTTCAATAATATAATGGGTATTATTTTAGGTAATGTGGAGTTGCTGGAGTTGCAGGATATACAGGACGAAAAAATCACTAAACGGCTTGATCCGATTAAAAAGTCTGCTGAAAGAGCGGTAAATTTAACCAGGCAGTTATTATCTTTTTCACGTAGAAAATCGGATCAGCTCATCGCAACAAATATTAATGATCAGCTATCTGAAATGAAGAGTTTAATTGTTCATTCAATTACCCCTGAAATAGAAGTGGTCTATCAATTTGGTGAAGACCTGTGGACAACAAAAATTGACCCAGGTGATTTTCAGGACGCAGTAATAAATATTGTTATAAATGCGAGAGACGCGATGGATCGATGCGGGCATTTAACTATTGAAAGCACTAACTGTCATTTAGATGAAAAATATTGTATGCATAATCCAGAAGTTAAACAGGGCGATTATGTTCAGTTAATTATTAGTGATAACGGAAAAGGAATGTCGCTTCAGCAGCAGGAACGCATTTTTGAACCGTTTTATACCACTAAAGCAGAAGGTAGTGGTACAGGTCTGGGTTTGGCGATGGTTTTTGGTTTTGTTGAGCGCTCCAGAGGGCATATTAAAGTTTATTCGGAAATTGGTATAGGCACGACATTTAGAATTTATTTGCCCAGAGTCTTTAAAAAAGTTGAGCTTGTGTCTGAGCGTAATGGGGTCAATAATGATTCCGCACCACACGGGAATGAAACGATATTAGTCGTCGATGACGAAGAGGGATTGCGTGAATTAGCTCAAGATACGCTAGAAAATTTAGGTTATAAAGTTCTGGTATGTGAAGATGGAAAAAAAGCATTACTGGCTTTAAAAGAAAACACCGATATAAATTTATTATTTAGTGATGTTGTTATGCCGGGTGGAATTAATGGTTATGAACTTGCAGAGCAAGCTGCAGAGTTGTATCCAAAGTTAAAAATATTATTAACATCAGGTTATACCCAGAAGGCAGTTGTCAGGAACGGACAGGCTAGGTTTGCAAATAATTTGTTGAGTAAGCCATATGGTCGACAGGACTTAGCTAAAAACATAAGAGCTATTCTTGGTGAGGCGGAATAGTATTATGACATTACAAAATACAGTTTATCTGATTGATGATGAAGCGGAAATGGTTGAGCTTCTTTCAGAAGTAATTGGCTTGATTGGTCTGCAAGCAGAAGGCTTCACACAGGCGAGTGTTTTTTTTGAGCAGGTAAAAACATTTGCAATTGGTTCTGTTTTAATTCTTGATTTAAATATGCCGGAAATGGATGGGATTGAAGTTATGCGACGTCTGGCGGGCATGGCTAATCCACCTGCATTGATACTGGTCAGTGGACACGATGCGGGGGTATTGCATTCAGCCGAAAAACTATGTGAAGCTCATAAGCTGGAATTGATAGCATCACTGGGTAAACCTTTGCCTTTAGATATGGTGAGGTCACTTTTAAAACAGTATACGAGTCGCTCATTATCAGATGATAATCAGATAGCTAATGCAAATGTTGTAAAAATAAGTCCAAATGAAATTGAACAAGCGATTGAAAATGACGAATTAGTTATGCATTTTCAGCCGCAAATTGCTGTGGCAACAGGTATGCCTACTGGAGTTGAGGCGCTTGTGCGTTGGCAGCATCCAGTGCATGGACTAATTTACCCAAATAGTTTTATAGAGCTTGCTGAAAAGAATGGTTTGATCGGTTTATTAACTCAATGGGTAATTAAATCGGTTGTTAACCAGGAAAAAGAATGGCTATCGAAAGGAGTAACTATTACGGTATCAGTGAATATTTCGGCTGAAAATATTACTAGTTTAGCATTGCCAGAACAACTGAGTAAATTATTGGAAGATAATAAACTTGATCCAACGCGATTAATACTGGAAGTAACTGAAAGTGCATTAATGGGAGAGCTGGTAACTTCTTTAGATATTTTAACGCGGCTAAGATTAAAGGGGTTACAATTATCAATTGATGATTTTGGTACGGGATATTCTTCTTTATCTCAATTGCACAAAGTTCCGTTTACAGAATTAAAAGTTGATCAAAGTTTTGTTGGAAAAATATCTGTAGATGACGAGGCTCGAGCTATTGTAAAAACATGCATTATGTTAGGACATGAACTTAATATGAAAGTGGTTGCCGAAGGTGTCGAAGATGAAGAAACGCTTGATAACCTACGTAGTATGGGTTGTGATGTTGCTCAAGGTTATCATATAAGTCGACCAATACCCGAAGATGAGCTTTTGGTCTGGTTAAGGTCAAGATTCTAATATATCTAGAATCAGATGAATCAATGAATAAATAATTGATGGCTTATTAATGAAAGAATTTGAAAATAACATAGAGCTAGATAGCGCATATAGAGGTTGTGTAACAGGTAATATTTTGCTGGTTGATAATGATATCGATGACCAGGAGCTGATTTCACAATATATAAGAGCAGCAGGCGCTAAAGTCGATGTGGCAAGTAATAAAGAACAAGTAGTAAAATTGAGTCTACAGGGCCATTATGATTTAATAATTATAGATTTACCTGTTGTTGATGGTTTAGAAAAGATTGAGGCATTAAAATTAGAAAATCAAAAAGCGCCAGTTATTTTGCTTGCAGCTAGTGGTTTTTATGATATCGAAAAAAATGATTGTATAAAATATTGTAATGATTTTTTAACTAAACCAGTTAATAGAGAACGTTTTTTTAAAATTTTACAGCGCTACTTGCCATTGTCTATAGATGAAATCACTCCACTTAAATCAAGTTTATTAGAAAGTGAGCCTGAATTATTCGACTTAGTAAAAAAGTATGTTAATAAATATCCTGAAATGATAAGCAGGCTTAAAGTTGCATTCGATAATTCAGATTTTAAACTGTTTGAAATGTTGCTGCATGATATTAAATCAACAGGTGGTACTTATGGTTTTATGCTGATAACTGATTCAGCCGTAATGATAAAAATACATCTAAATAAAGACAATAAACAAGAAATAGCGCTTTTGCTTGATGAGCTAGAGGCTTTGCACCAGAGAATGGTATTGGCGCTGAAATAGCTTTTTTTAAATAATTAGATGATTTTTAATGATATGATTTAATTTGTATTAATAAATGTATTTAATAATGAAATTAAAATAAAAAATATAGTTTTCGAGCTTATAAAAAAACAGGCTGGAAACTAGCCTGTTTTTTTATATTAGAGAAATGACAGGATTTCTGATTCTATATTTTCTTTATCAATAACTGTTTTTTGTGCAATTTCTTTTTCAAACAACTCACTGATTACCTGAGGTATTTCTATATTAGCTTCTTTTGAAATTGAATTTAATGCATCAAGGTCATGAGCATCGACTTCACCGGTTAGTGCGTTAGCAATAACTGGAGAGAATTTGGTCCACTCAGCAGTAGAATATACAATCGTTTTTAGTGGTTTGTCACGACAGGTGTCATAAGCTTTAAAACATGTGGCCGTATGCGGGTCCATTAAATAACCTTCAGAAAATGCATCCTTTATATATTTTTTACCTTCTTCATCATTGCAGTAATCAGCCATAAATATATTTTGTATGGCTTCTAACTCATTATGAGTTAGTTGATAATAGTTTTCATCATCTAATTGCTGCATGAGCTCTTTTGTGCGTTCTTTACCAAATAAATCAAATAAGATTCGTTCAATATTTGATGACTTTAAAATGTCCATCGCTGGTGAAGTCGTGGCTATAACTGATTTATTACGCAGATCGTAAGCACCAGTCTTGATTAATTGCGTTAAAATATTATTGTTATTAGAGGCGATTAATATTTTTTCAACAGGTAAGCCCATTTTCATTGCATAGTAACCACCTAATGCATTACCGAAATTGCCACTAGGCACATTAAGATAAACTGATTCACCCAATGTGATTGCTTTCTGGCGAACCAGTTCAAGATAAGAATGAATATGGTATATAGTCTGGAAAATAATGCGCCCAAAGTTTACTGAATTTGCTGCAGACAGGTAAATACTTTTTTCCTGTAACTTCTGTTTAAATGTTGCAGATCCAAGTAATTGTTTCAACGCGCGCTGAGCGTCATCAAAATCACCGTGTATACCGATTACTTTAAGATTCTTAGCGTCTTCGGTTACCATCTGTAAACGTTGTACGTCAGACGTGCCTCCATCAGGATATAAACAGGCCACCTGAACATTTTTCCGGTTTTTAAAGGTTTCTAATGCGGCTGGGCCGGTATCGCCTGAAGTTGCTGCCAGTATCAGGTAATTGTCATTTCGTTTTTGAGCCAGTGCAGAAAGCACTATTCCAAATGGTTGTAGTGCCATGTCTTTAAATGCGCGGGTGGGGCCGTGATATAGCTCACTCACATACAGGTCATCATAAACCTTATTGACTGGAACCGGGTTATGGCTGTCATCAAATTCATCGTATAGGCTCAGGGCTTTTTCAATAACATCCTGCTCAATATCTATTTCAAATGCGGCAAGTAAATCTCGTGCAAGGGTTTTGTAATCTGAATTCAGGTGATCCTGTAGGAAGTTTTCTCCTAAATCAGGTAGTGACTCCGGTGAATATATCCCACCGAAAGACGAAATAGGCCCCAGAATGGCTTCAGAAAAATTAACATGAGTTGGACGTTGTCCATCGTTGCCGCGGGTTTCAATAAATTTCATATGATCAAGATGCTTTGTGTAAGGAGCCGTGGATTATAACGAAAAATATAGTCTATTTCATATTGTTTCGTATAAGCCTGTACAGAAGTTATTAGCTGCTAATACTATTCGTGGTTTTCGTTATATCTTTCAGGCGTGAAGGTTTATAGGAGAAAAAGCGTGGCTAGACCAAGAAATGCGAGTAAACCCACAATATCTGTAATGGTTGTTAATATTACGCTGCCCGCAATTGCTGGATCTATATGAAATTTCTTTAAAATTACGGGTATAGCTACACCAGATGCGGCAGCAAAGATTAAATTAATGATAAGTGCCGCCGCAATCACTAGACCTACAGAATAGTCGTTAAACCATAAACTGGCTATGAGTGCGACAACGACAGCCCAGATAGCGCCATTAAATAATGCCACCATGACTTCTTTATTGAATACCCATAAGCGATTGCTACGGCTGAACTGGCCTAACGCCATACTACGTATTACCAGCGTAATCGTCTGACTGCCGGCAATTCCTCCCATACTGGCGACTACGTTCATTAAAATGGCAACGGTTACGACTTTTTCCAGTGTGGTTTCAAAATTACTGACGACCCAGGATGCAAGAAAAGCGGTGAGTAAGTTGATACCTAGCCAGATAGTTCGGCGACGTGAGCTTGATAAAACAGGTGCAAACAGGTCTTCCTCGTCATTTAAGCCCGCCATACTCAATACTGAGTGATCAGCTTCTTCACGAATTACGTCAACCACGTCATCTACGGTGATACGCCCCAGTAACATATTATTGCCGTCAACCACAGGTGCTGAAATCAGGTCAAGGTCTTCGAATAACATGGCTACATCGTTATCTTCCATATCAGATGGGACGGCAGCAATCTTGTCGTCCATAATGTTTTCAACTGTATTTTCGGGTTCATTGATAAGCAATTGTGATAAAGGTAGTACCCCTAGATAATGGTTTTCTCTATCGACTACAATCAGATGATCTGTTTGTTTTGGGATATCACCTAATAGTCTTAAGTAGCGTAAAACAACATCCAGTGTGACTTCAGGGCGCACTGTTATTGTGTCGGTATTCATCATACCGCCAGCGCTATCCTCAGGGAAAGAGAGGACGGATTCTAGAAGCTTGCGGTGCTGGCTATCCAGAGAGTGTAAAACCTGGTCAATGACAGTGTCTGGCAGAGATTGTACAAAGTCGGCAGAATCATCTACCTCAAGGTCTTCAGCAACTTCAACAAGTTGTTGTGGTGACATGTCTTTAATAAGGCCATTACGAATTTCATCGCCTAGATTAATTAATACTTCTGCTTCCAGATCTTTTGAAACAAGAGGCCAGATAACGAGGCGTTCGTGTGATGGTAAGGACTCGAGTAAGTGAGCTATTTCTGCCGGGTGAAGGGCGTTGAGCATACCTTGTGCATGGTGAAATGTACCCGATTCCAGTGCATCAGATAAAGCCTGTAATTGCTGTTCGGTTTTTTCAGTGGTATCTATGCTATCTACCATGTTTATTCAGCCCGGTGCATGGTTTTATTTATAGCTAGGAGTTTAACGAAGTATTGCTGCCAAGCATAGCCGTAAGTGGTCAGTTAAATTTAGAAAGTGATTATTTTATAGAGAATTTATTAGTGTATGCGCAACTTGCTTTACGATTTAAATATTCAATCAGGTAAAGCGTCGATTAAATTCTTCAACAGCAAGATTAATTTCAGCTGGATCTGTTAATTTCATTATCTCTTCAGATTGTGGACGAAGCCTGGCTATTTCACTGCTGTTAATTATGTGTTTTATATCTAATAAACTATTCGCCTGTACGCTAAAACTTTGCAGGCCCATGCCTAATAATAAGCGTGTGTATTGTGTATCAGAAGCCATTTCTCCACACATGGAAACAGGTATGCCCTGAGCCTCGCCTGCATTTAGTGTCATTTGAATTAACTTCAAAACAGCAGGGTGTAGTGGGTTATAAAGATAGCTGACCTCATCATCAATACGGTCAAACGCCAGAGTGTACTGAATTAAATCATTTGT
>Ga0316207_10005547_pt1 | contig 10400 bp, 4 predicted proteins | sample 6weekpyrite_MG_FD_204943 | JGI IMG/M metagenome (GOLD analysis project Ga0316207, IMG submission 204943) | Microbial mat bacterial communities from mineral coupon in-situ incubated in ocean water Damariscotta River, Maine, United States -... | ecosystem: Environmental > Aquatic > Marine >...
TGCCGCCAAGAGGGCAGACATCATAGCCCAGATAAAAATCATCTGATCTGCCATGCCTGAGGGATCAATAATGCCTTTACGGATCGTCGACACAACATCACCGCCCGCAATTAAAGCACCGGCCGCCTCGAAAATAGCGGCAATGATCAAAGCCCCCACCATCGTGAGTGCCCGAGAACCAACCGCAGGGCCAATATTATTAGCAACATCATTGGCGCCAATGTTCATGGCCATATAAGCGCCGATCACCGCAGCCGCGACAACAAATACGCCGACACCACCGTTACCGAACGAGAAAGTTGCGTAAAGAAATACTGCAATCAAAAAGACAACCGCCAACCCCATGTTCGCGAGGGTCTTATTTTGTTTGCGTGCTCCGGCCATAAAGCCCCGCACTTTTTTGAGGTCACTATCAACCTTATGATTTGCCATTCCCTACCCTTTTAACAATTTGCACAGCCCTAAAGGTGCCTTTGCCGCCCTATAGCGCACACCGTCACAAAAATGCAATGAAATCGCAACAAAAATGAAACAAAACTTGTAGGAGTTAAAAACTGAGTTAGGTAAATGCTAAATCATCTGAGTTAGTCGCGAGCACAGCATCTTGCTGAGCTCGGTACTATTCACATGAATATTCTGATAAAAGCCGCCAGTGTTCTCTCTCGACCATCTAACGGCTCAACGCCAAAAGCAGTCACCTTATATGTTTAGAATTTGATTTTTGGAAAATCCGCGGCGGCCTAATAACCACGTAAGCACCTAACAGGTCCCACCAGATAAGTTCTTTTTTAGTTCCATTGCCCCGAATAAAATGAGGCCAGACAACCACAGGCCGTTGCAGGTTTTTAACTGGCCTGTGCAGCTTCTTTTACACGCCTGAATTTGAGCACAACATAACGACAATTTTGACAATATGTTTCTGGATTACTGCGGCGTTTATAGTATTCAATTCTTTTAGAGAATCTCTCGTAGGGTTTCCTAAAGAAAAAATGGAGAAACTTGTATTTCATCCCGCCATTTTTCTTCAAATAAAAATGCCCAATCTTTAACAGCTCAGACATCTTACTATCCAGTAAATCATGGACAGATTCCATGTTTGGTGCCGTCCGCTTAGTTATGTCCTGACATTCTTCCAATTCGAAGTCATACTTGCTTGCCAATTTGATAAAATCCAGGTCTCGTATATTGAAATTGTCGGCGTATTTTTTCTTGCCCTTCAAGCGAAACATATTGGCAATCAAGAGCGTCTTTCCCGGCTCAACCATCTGACGACATTTTTCGAGTGCATTATTGTGGTCCATGTAATTCAATGATTCACTAAACAAAACAGCATCGAATTTTTGACTAGAGCGAAATTCTTCAAACTTTACATTGTGGAAATCTATTCCGGAATTTTGCTCATTATTATAGTATTGCGCGTGATTTTTGTCTGGGGAAACTGCCGTCACGGCCATTCCCTTTGTCGCGAGAGCACGCGCGTTATCTCCGATACCAGCCCCAATGTCGGCGACTGTATGGACATCATCTGGCAAATGAGAAAGAAGGTTTTCTGTGAAAGCAGTCTGAGCCTGTCGTAAATCCCCTAAGCTAAACTCTCCTTTAAACCCTTCAGGAAACAGGCCGTAATGTAGCGAGTTGAGCTGCAACACTTCAGTCGCAAAATAGAGTTCCAGGTTGATCCCTTCATATTCGAAAGTCGATTGTTTCGACTTTGAAAACATGTTCAGCATTCTAGCTTCCAATAGAGTTAGATTGATTGTCCGTCTTCAAGGAAAATTGCATTCAGTCTAATCATTCAGTAACAGGTAGCCACCTTGTATAAAGAACCCACTCCCATGCCAAACGCTAAAGAACCTGTCATGAGAGCTTCTTTCGTAACGGTATAGTTATCAAATGAAACCGCCATTACCAACATGCCAATAATTGTAGTGAGCTATGCGTTTCTAACTACCCCCCAAACAACAACCATGTGTGCTTAACATACGCATTTAACGATGCCACAAGCAGCGAAGGCAATGCCTTCCTTGGTGATCTTGACACACCACTCAGAATCCAAGTTATCAGCAACGGCGGTCACACTGAGTTATGAACAGAAATTTGAGGAATGAACGCATTAGTCATCTACTGGTTCACTAAGAAGGCCGAGACAGCACTAGGTTAAACAGTCGATCAGCCACTTCAAAAACGCCCCACTTTAACAGAGGTTGTGCCGCGCTAATCTTGTTCTTAATAAAAAAAGGGCGGCCACAGCCGCCCTCTTCTTAAAATTTTGTATGGCTTAGAACTTATAGCCAAGCGTTACACCGTACATACGCGGCGTGTTTACATAGCCATTCACAGTTCCCGACTGGATAACCCCAGGGAAGGCCGTGAGGAAATACTCATCATTGAAGAGATTGCGGCCCCAAACCCGAAGGTTCAAACCATTCTCCCATTCAAAGCCAACGCTACCATTGAAAGTGCTTACTTTACGGCTAACACCCGGAATATTATCAACAACCTGCGTGTCGCTTTCATAGAGCCAGTCACCACGGATATAACCCGTCATGCCATCAGCAGGCTCGAAATAATATGTCGCGGCCATAGAGAGGCTTGTTTCATGAATGCCTGCTGGCTTTTCACCTGACAAATCAACAACTGTGTTGTTGGGTCCTGGTGCACCTTGGAAAGAGTCATAAACCGGATCAAGGAACGTGCCCGCAAAGCGGAACTCGAACTGCTCGGTTGGTACCCAAGTAGCATCAATCTCGATACCTTTGGTTGATTGCTTACCAGCATTCGCCAACACAAAGCCTGTGCCTTGGAAGATGTTTGACTGGAAGCCCTCAATCGTTTGATCAAACAAAGCGATGTTAATCGCGCCGTTATCGAAGCGAGCTTTCAAACCAAACTCATAAACTGTTGCTTCCTCAGGGTTTGCGAACAGCGTACCATATGATTGGTTCACTTGCGTTAAGCCAGCAGCCTCAAGAGCCGCCTGATTAGCCGCAAATGGACGAGCATCTCGCGAAAGGTTCCAAGATGTTGATTTGTAACCTGTTGCCGCACTGAAATAGACATTCACATTATCGCCGAGTTCATAAGAAAGGCGGGCAGTCCATGTCAGCTTGTCATCATTAGATTTGCCGTCCTGAACAGAATTCGGGAACGCTAGGAATTGTGGCTGGAACTGCAATGGTGTTAGGCCTGCAACTGACGGCGCAATACCTGCCTCAATTGCCGCCGATGTTCCTGGTGCTACGCTTTCAATAAACGCAATATTCTCTGCCGTTGGCGCTAGACCCGTTTGCCCAAAGAAAGTTGCACCGAAGAAAGCATCATGCAAATTCACCGCAGAGAAAGCATCACCGTTTACAGTGCTTCCTGTAACAGTCTTTTTATCTTTGGTGTAGTTAAGGCCACCCGTCAATGTAAGGCGATCATTCAGATGAAAATCAACCGTTGCAAACAAAGAGTATGCTTCATCGTCCTGAGTGAATGTTTCACGTGTTTGGGTATCACCAGAGAATGCCGCACCAGCCGGAAGGCCTAGAATTGGCTCAAGGCCATCAAAGAAAGCTGTAGAAGCACCACCTGTAGCCACTAGGCTAAGGTAAGGACGCGCCAAATTACCATATTCAAGGCCTTGAACCTGCGTGATATCCTCATTGAAATAAAACCCACCAATCATCCAGTCGATTTTATTATCGCCTGTTGATTGCAAGCGGAATTCCTGAGTCCATGTATCAATATTAGACTCGTTGAAAGCGCTATCCAAAAGCTCAGCACCGGTATAATCAGGCTCAGTGTCGTTGAGGCTGTCATTGCTGCGGAACGCCGTGATCGATGTTAGAGCGAAACCATCAAAGTCGATATCGGCCTGCATCGAGAAGCCATAATCCTCAATCTCGTTGATGGGTGCTTCATTGATAGGCGATGTATAAGAGAACGGCGTAGCGTCATCCAATACCGTACCACCAAGTGCCTGAATCAACGTAGCTGTTGGGCCATTCGTAATGTTAGTCACACCGCAGCAAAGCTCATCAATTTTGCTATAATCGGCGATAAACCGGAAGCGAACATCTTCGGTAGGCTCCCATAGGGCCTGACCACGGACATTCCAACGATTACGATCATTGATATCATCGATCGTCGTATCAAGCGTTTCCGTATAGCCGTCACGCTTGTTTATGCCACCCGAGAGGCTAACTGCAAAAGTCTCTGAAAGGCCTGTTGTGAAATAGCCTTTAACCGTACGCGCATCATAGTTGCCGTAGCTTGCTTCAATAGATCCTTCTGTATCATATGAAGGAGCCGCAGAAACAACGCTGATCACGCCAGCAGATGCGTTTTTACCAAACAGCGTACTTTGTGGCCCACGCAGAACCTCAACACGCTCAAGGCGTGGTAGATCACCAATTTGAGCTGCAGAGCGCGAACGATAAACGCCGTCAATGAAAACACCAACAGATGGCTCAATACCGGCATTATTTGCGCCATTACCAAAACCACGAATAACGAAATTGGTATTTGATGATGTCTGCAAAGTTGTAACGCGCAGTGAAGGCACTACCGACTGTAAATCTGTGATATCAAGAATGCGCGCTTTTTCAAGCGTATCTGCTGTTGTCACAGAAACAGCGATTGGCGTTTCTTGAAGTGTTTGTGGCCGCTTCTGTGCGGTCACCATAATTTCTTCCAGCGAGAATTTCTCATCGCTGTCATCATCTTGCGCCTGCACAGCCGCTGAAGCCATGCACATACCACCAATGGCAGCAGAAGCTAATAGCTGGGCGCGCAGACTACGTCTACGTAGGTTCTTCATAGATTTCCTCCCCATTTGGTTTCCCTTGCCCGTCCCGTAATAGGCCGTGGTACTCCGTTTTGCTCTGGCAACAAAACGGCCACCATCACGGGGGCTTTAAAGGCAACGTATAAAAATGATCTAATGCGCCTTGCGGAAGGTCAAGTTATTCTTACTCAACATTTTGAAATATCACGAAAAAAAGCTCGACCTGTGGCAACTCAGCTTCGCTAAATTTCTATAAACCATAAGATTCCGTAGCGTAAGATTCAGAAAAAATTAACTAATCGGCATAGTAGGAAGAACACACTTTTTTCTACCCAAATCATATGCAAGAAGCTGTTTTTTAACCAGCATTAGCTGCAAACCATTGTTTTGTATGGTTTTACCTGTTCGAATCAAAAGGGGCAAAAGCAATGCTTTCGCCCCTTCATATTTGTTATAAAACTGTTACGCCTTAGAAGTTAAACAGCAACTCTACACCGTAAACCCGGCCTTTATTCAAAGGTGAGAATGTCCAACCCGGGCCAAATGGCAACAGGCTATCACCGCCGTAAGTTACTTCGTTCAGAAGATTCTTACCGTACAGTGACAAAGCAACAGAACCTTCCATGAACTCAACCGTAATATTTGCATCCAGCATATTCGCGCCGTTCAAGAAGCCAATATTGCTATCTGTATAGTAAGTCAGATCACGGTGGTTGTAATTGACTGACGCAAATACTGAGCCCCAATCGTCAACATCAGTTTCATACAGAAGGCCAAAACCATATGTAAGAGGTGCTAAGCGCGGTAACTCGAGATCCAGATCAGCATCATTCACAAGACCATCACTGCTGATATCAAAGCGTACTTCTTTATATTTTGATTCCAGCACACCGATATTCGCTGTGAATGTTAGCTCAGGTGCTAGCTGCGCCTGAATTTCACCTTCAAAACCCCACACCTGTGCATCTGCAGTATTATCAATAATCTGCACAACACCAGCAACCGGATCAGGAATATTCACCTCACGCTGCATGTCCTTAATATTATTTATGAACAAGGCAAAGTTCGTGCGTATAGTTTTGTCTGCATTATCCCGCTTCAAACCAACTTCGAATACAGATGAGCTTTCTTCATCAAATGGTCCAGGTGACGCTGCCGGGGATGTATTACGCAGGTTATAACCGCCAGAACGGAAGCCTTTAGTCCAGAAACCATAGATCTGTGTATTGTCATCTTTCTGCCAGCGAAGGCCAAGTTTAGGTGTCAGGTTTGACCAATCAGCCTCGCTGTTGAAGTTCGGCGTACAGACGAATGTCGTATTGTTACAACCACCTGGGCGAAGTGTTGCAATAGCAGCCGTTTTCTCTTCTTCCGTGTAGCGGATACCAGTGATCAACGTCACTTCATCAGAAAGATCAAGATCAAAGCTACCAAAAATTGCCTTAGTCGTTTGCTCCTGAATACCACCACCAGATATATCAATCGCACCGCCAACGATCTGACGACGCTCAAAATAATCGAGGTCTTGTTTGAAGTAGAAAAGGCCGACAGTTACATCAAGCTTATCATCAAAGCGGCCAGAATAACGAAGCTCGTTACTGAATTGCTCTGTTGATGTTGCTGCAGGTGCATGGAAGAGGAAGCTAGGCGATGCATCAATATCGCCAAGCGATGAAGAATCAGAATTACGCCACGCAAACAAGTTGGTGATTGTACCCTCACCGAAACCTACATCAATGTTAAGCTCAGCCATTGCCTGATCCCACTTGAGATCATAATCGCCGGTTTCATCGATTGAGAAATCAAACGTATCGCGACCAAACAAACCATGGTTTTGCGACGCAGGTCCATCTCCTTCACTGTCCCCATGCTCATAGCGCAGTGTAAGTTCTACACTGTCAGATGCACGGAAAGTAATGGCTGGGCGAACAATCAATGTCTCCGCTTCACCGTGGTCTTCGCCGGTCGCTAGGTTAGTAAACCAACCACCATCGTTGTTGTAATGAACACCAAGTTTGAAAGCGATAGTATCAGAAAGTGGGCCAGAATAGACGGCACCAGCAGTAAAGTTGTTACCACTTTCATACGATACTTTAGCGCGGCCACGAGCTTCAAAACTAGGGCGCGTTGTATTTAAAAGTACCGCACCACCGGTTACATTGCGGCCGAACAGCAAACCTTGCGGACCACGTAACACTTCCACGCTTTCCAGATCAAACTGATCGAAAAGCACACCAGCCGTAGTACCCATGTACATTCCGTCAACAAAGACACCAACCGTAGGGTCAATGGACGGAATAGAGCTGTTAATACCCAAGCCACGGATAGAGAAATTTGCCGTACCACGTGTAGTACCAATGCCATCCAAAGCAACGTTTGGCATTTTAAATGATAAATCACTTACATCGCGAAAATGCAACGCATCTAACTGTCGCTCACTAAATGCCGTTACCGCAATTGGCACATCCTGCACAGCCTGTGCAGTAGATTTTTTCGTTGCAGTAACCATTATTTCTTCAAATAGGACACTACCGCTTTCATCTTCCTGCGCATCTTGTGCAGTAGCTGTAGCCGTCCAAACTTGCCCCATCATAGCGCAAACCGCTATCAAGCTAGCATTCCTATATAAATTTGGTGCTTTCATTCGCTAATCTCCCCTTGCCTGTCTGGTCGTGTCTGGTTTACGTCCAGTAGCAATATGCTGATTTCAAATTTGGCAATTAAGCCATACCTTCCCATTCCTAATTGGATAGGACAAAAGGCTTTCACGTCAAGTAATTAGGGGGAAATCAGTAGCGAACAGCATAAGACCTGTTACAAATCTACCACAGTAAATGCATCAACACCGGGAATTATAACTATCCAGGATTGATAAGTGCCTTCAAAACATAGACATTAAGCCTATTTGCACCAACACGGTGCTCAATAAAAGGCGTTAGATAAGCACTGACAATATCAGGGTCTATTGGTCGGTTCACACTCCAGCGTTGGCGCGCCAAAGTTGATAATGCAGATGAAATATCTGCTCGAAGCTGAGGCTTTAAGTTATTCAGGCTCTCATAGTCCTTATTGTCATGAAGTTGGAGCACCAACTGAATATCTGCCGTACCCCGTACACGACCCCGCCTCATTACCGATAACTGAAACGGCTCGAACGTGATTTTATGCTTTCCCTCTTCCAGAACTTCAGCATCACCCCCCTCTTCTTGCGCTGCAACACCCTCATTAATGGCAAACACAAACAAGCAGCAAAAACCAATCATCAAGAAACGCATAATCAAACTAAATTCTCCTCAAAAACAGGGATCTGCCGTACGTCTGCACTCATGTCAGTTAACTCATTTTAAAGCGAGCAGATGAATAGACTGTGAATGCTAGTAACACAGTTTCCCCTAGAGAGAAATCACACTCGCCAATATATGAGTAGCCAATCAAATAAAGTGTATTAGCACATGCATAAGCTGATAATTGCTAATTGCAATTATTGTTGTATTTTACGACAATAAAGTATCTTAAATTGCAACAAGTATCCAATTTTCATATAGACGAAATCAAAAATATTCTCATAAGTCACTGTTATATTTACATAAAAATTTATTCAATAAAACTGGCACATCCCTTGTATTGTATATAAGCACCTCTCGAGCAGGGGTGCGGGGATAGGTTTTATATTTACTCGACCCCCAATCGTGCACCTGTTCCCGCGTACCCCTTCTCAGAGAGCTAAAACCTGCTTCGGCAGGTTTTTTATTGCGCGCTTCCCATCACCTAGTGAATAAGCCCATCACATTAAACGATACGAATTTTCTTTAAACAAACAAACTTACACTTGGCGATGAAGAACCCGACTGCAGCCTCGCAAGGCCAGTCTGGAAGTTTGCTAGTTGATTTTGAAGATGCTGCGGCACTGGGCCATTAGTATTATTACCATTCTTCAATGCTTCCTTTAACGGATCAAACGTTAAAGATCGAAATGCACGCTGAATGTTAGTAACTGCCTTATCCAACAAACCAAGAACATATTTAGCGTTGGCTTTGTCTTTGATGTTTAAAGCCCCATCAATCCCCAAAGCAAAAGCACCACCTAGATTTTCTGGCGCAGAAGGGTCACTATTTTCATCTTTCGCAAAAGAATTCAGCCCAAAAATTTCATCTTTCGGCAGCAACCTCCCAGCAGCAAGCCCAAGGTGCTGCAACAGATCCCTTCCATTTGTGCCGGGTAGCAAGTCTACAGTCACACCATCATCATAGGTGCTTATGGTCAATTTTTGACCTTCAGATGTAATAGCTGTTTCGGCCTTAACCTTACTTAAACCGGCAATGCGGATTTTACGCTTGATATCATCAAGCGTATCGCCTGCTTCCAAGGTGATCTTCTTGCGGCGGCCCAAAATATCATCTGCAGAATCGCCCTGCTTTAATATAGTCTTTTTGTTCAATCCGCCTTCGATAGAAATATAGAAGAAATCACCAACTTGCGCCGAAGTCTGCGTCTCAACATCCAGTGTTTGATCAATTTCAATGGTGCCTGTGGGCAAGCCAAGTGTTTCCAGAACAGAATCACCCTTAGTTGTAAACGCCAGCCCACCTACTTCGTTTCTGGCATGGCCTTCACCGTATTGTTCGATATCTTCAATAACACCCGTGCTGCCATTAATCTTCGCGGCAAAAGCATCAACTGCACCCCTAGACAATTCACCAGAAAGGGTGCCCGAAGTAGAGCCCGCCACATACACCGTGCCATCATTCACCACCACATCCTGAATGCGGTCTGTGCCAGACGTAGAAAGGTAGGTAGTGAAATCGGCGGTCAGGGCTGTTGCCCCCGACAAGGTTAATCCACTTACAAAACCCTCTTGTACACCGAGGGCGGTTTCATTCACAGTTGCTGTGCCCGATGCATCCAAGCTTCCATTGGTTGTTACCCCCGAAACATACACTGCATTATTAGTGTTATCGATCGCAACACCCTGCACAGAACCACTGGAACCCAGCGCCCCAAAATCAACTGTAGCTGTTGTGCTGGTTAGATCAGTTCCATCAATACGGTAAACAACCGCATTACCACTTGATTCCGTCGCCACCACCAAATTGTCGTTGGCATCGACCGCAATGCCCTTAACAGCTTCATTCCCGCTGGTGCCGAATACATGAGAATCTGTGAGCGTACCAAGTGCGCCGTCTATCTTAAGCAGCAACGCATCCTCATGGCCTGTCAATTGTGAGCTAGCCGGAACAGACTTAACCTGCCCTCCGACATAAATATCATTATTGGAATCTACAGCAACGCTGAAAGCCTTAGAATCGTATGCAGTATCTAACTGATACCGGAAAACCTCATCACCACGTTTGCTGATTTTGGTAACAAAGGCGTCTTTGGTATCAATCACATCACTGGTGGAAAGCTCGCTGTCAGTTTGACCAACAATGATTACATTGTCGTTGCTATCAACAGCTATGCCATATGCATCGGCATTCCCGGTTACACCGAGAAGCCTTGAGAACACTGCATTGCCTTCATTATCAAATTTTGTGAGGAATACATCATTTTCAGATGCGACATTCAATTGGTGGCCAAAACTACCTGTCGTACTGAAAATGATGTATTCCTCACAAAATTTGATAATGA
>Ga0316207_10005548_pt1 | contig 10400 bp, 10 predicted proteins | sample 6weekpyrite_MG_FD_204943 | JGI IMG/M metagenome (GOLD analysis project Ga0316207, IMG submission 204943) | Microbial mat bacterial communities from mineral coupon in-situ incubated in ocean water Damariscotta River, Maine, United States -... | ecosystem: Environmental > Aquatic > Marine >...
ATCAGCATGCGGGCTTGGGGCTTGAAAGACGAGCAATTCCCGCTGGAGGTCGAGTTCGTGCCAGCGGGTGCACCTGAGATGATCAGGCTTCAAATGGATGGCTACAAATATTGGCGCCCCTAACAATTGTTTGAATGACTGCTATTCGCCGAACTCAGCCTAATTGTTTTACTTACTGAACGGCTGCTTCCGCTGAAAAGCAGACTGCCAATATGTGAATGTTAATGGCTGCGTCAGACCAATAATAGACATTAGTGAAATCAAACAGATAAGGATGGCTTGTCTTTTCGCCGGTCCTGGTTATTAGTTTATACATACTGTTGGTAGTCATTGGTATGCTTCTTCATATGACGTAGGCACGCTGTCGAAGGACGGCCCCGTAACATCTTCTTGATTTCATTATTAATCATCGTTTGCACTTTTGTTTATACGATTGATTAATGCGCGAATGTCTTCAACCTTCCATGCAGTGGTTCTGGCAGATAGCTTAATTGGCTTTGGATAGATGCCTGACTTAACGCCAGCCCACCAGGATGATCTGCTGACAGGAAATATCCTAAGGACATCTGGTAATCGTAGATATCCAATTTCAGGAATAAAGTCACTAGCTGTGTTGATAGAACCCATAATCATTCTCCATGCATAAGCAAAAATTCAAGCGCAGGGATACATACCTGGCGAATTAATAAAATTAATTTGTGTGATTTCTCTAGATGCTAGAGATGATGCGCAAATAATTGCTGTGCGGAGAAATGACCATGGTCATAACCCAAGGTGCATTGACTTAACAATGCGTCGATATTTTAACACTACTCCTCAAAAAACGCTTCGTCAACCAGGTGGGTAAATTCTGTACAAATTAATTCAACAGTTACTCTTTTACTCACCGTTATGACTGTTGAGTTGTACCCATATTGACCCGTTTTGTGCTCTCTTTTGCATCAAATTTTAACCCGCTCTCAATTTGCTATTTATCGGTAAAGCCATAATCTAGTTACATCAGGAGGTTCAATTTTAGGTGCAAAACCCGGGTCAGTTTTAAATGCAAGCCAACAACCAAGCAGATACAGGACAGTATTGGTGCCACACTGCCTATGAGTTATTTAATTACCGTCTGAACTAATTCGTGTTCGATTGTCATAACCCGTACAAGCTGATTCTTTACGGCCTCGGAGACTTTTAACGCCTTGACCTGTGACAAGAATGATTTGCCGTGCCCAAGCATCTCCTCACAAATAGCGAGTGTTTCAGGTGGTGAGATCCCAAATGACTTTCCAAGTGCCAGCACGCCAGTTTTCGGATCGTTTGAGCTAATCGGGTAGGGGATGGCAAAGCGAATATCGTGCTGGGAGTAGGCGCGCATGGGTGCAGGATCGTAGATAGGTGAAATCTCGACTTGGTTATCTCGCGTGATGAGCGAGATATTGTCCATATGCATATCGCCGTTACCGGTGACCAGCGCAAGCACGATACGTCGGAAAAGCTCCTTATTAACAGCCTTGCTATATATGCTTGCTACGGTACTGAGTTTCTCAATACGCTCACCCAGATTATCCAGTTGGATGCTGTCATTCGAGACAAATTGCCGATCACCGATCGCAAAGATAGAAAATAGTGGTTCCAGTGGAAGCGGCAGTCCTTGAACATTGCGGTCAAAGCGTTCAATCGCGAGTATATTCAGGCCATCTTTTTGTGTTTTCCAGAATCTTGGTGTCTCAAAGCCTGCCTTATCATGCAGCTGTAGGGCCAGGTGTTCCAGTTCAATACTGTGCGGGTAGTGGGCTGGCTCGATTTTCATGATGACATCAATTAGCTCTGGCTCATCCTCATTAAATCGTTTCGCACGGGTAAAGGTCCCATCCCATTCCACCTGGTTGGGAATGGCAACGAGCATTTTGGGGATCATGCCGTTGGCTGAAGGGGTTGGTCCAATCGCCTCCGCCAGCACGGAATAGTCATCGATCGGGACGTTATTAATTTCATCTCGAATAGCGCCCCACAATGTTGAGCGATCCACGTCCTTGGAAACACTCTGGCTTTCCTTCCCATAGAACGCGATTGCAGAATCATCGTGAGGAAATATATCTAGGTGACCGATTGTATTGCGACCGGTCAGCATCAGGAGCTGCCAGTCGATATCGACTTCACTCATGCCGCGGCTATCAAACAATTTAGTCAAGATCCGACGTTGGATATTGTTAGCGCCGTTTGACGGGATCATCGAGACAAGTCGTGGATAAAAGGGGATAGTCGCCTTGGCTTTGTAGATCACAGGTGACTTACTGAACATCGATGGGCTGGCCAGGATTGAGACGCCAGGTAGCCGACTAGCTATATAGTCAGTAGTGTAGGTAATCCGTGTCTCATACTGTGTCATGACCATATCAGCCATCTTCACAGGTTGCCCTGGAAGCGTGGTCCAGATCACAGCGAAACGATCTCTAGCCATCAGAAGAACCCACCATCAATGATGTTCTCGGCATGCTCATTATCAGCGGCCGGCATTACAACGATCTTCATACCGGCGGCTTGCGCGAGGGAAAATAAGGTATCGGAATGATAACGCCCATTTTTCCGCAACCGCGAAAGGCTGGTTTCGGTAACACCGGCAATCTCAGCCAGTTTCCTGGCTGCTACACCATTTTTACGTGCGTAATCAACGATATCTTCGATAATCTGAATTGAAGCATCTGACATAAAACTTACCTCAAGTGGCAAGAATCTAATTATACACATTAATATTAGCACAAGTGGCAAGTATTGCCACAAATAGGAGGTAATTACCAGATATGACAAGTTATAATCGGGAATAGTGCAAAAAAAACGCCCTGAATAGTTCAGGGCGTAAGGTGCTTACGTGTCTATTTAAACCATCTTTGACCCAAACATTCCGCCAAGATCAACGCCATTATCTGAATTGCTTACGGTATCATTCGCAGAATCAGGCGGCAGGCTCCCTTCAATTTCTTGAAGCTCAACTGACACTAAATTATTGCTAATACCGCCAATGAACCGATAAATCATCTCCCGAATGTAACTGGCTCGACGTCGTGCTGACACCTCGTTAAGTGTTTTGAAAAAATGAGGGTTGTCATCTTCCCAGAACGTGATTCTCAGCTGTAATTTTCGTCCACCTTTCACATCCATCATGCTGAGACTCCTCGCACGCCACGCATTGCATCTTCGCCACCGAGCTGGAAACCTCGGACATTGGCGTATAGACCATCTGGAATAGCATGCATATCACAAACGCGTTCAGGGAATTGCGCAGCCATCGCTTTCATAAAGTGCATACCACCGCCCCCAACAAAGATTACCTTATGAATGTCGTCCAGCGACATAATCTTGCGCAGCATGGCATCAACACTGTTGTTTGCGACAATATCTTGTTTGCCAGTAAAGTCGCTCATGCTGATCTCTTTACCCCGTACGATGATAACTTCCTGGTTATTAATAATTGCTTGGTCGACTGATTTGTAACCAACCCTGATACCTACACGCCTTTCGATCTGCTGGACAATACCGTTGATAGAGTCCTTCATACCGCCTTCGTGTGAGCCGCAACGGGCATCAATGACGCTCTTGCCTTGAGACACAACCCAATCCAGCGTACCGTTACCTGGGTCGACAATGAGCGCAAGCTCATTTGATTTAACAAGTTCCTGTCCAACGCTCTCAGACTTGACAAAATCAGCGAAGCCACCCATTGGTTGAGGAACACAAATGACGTTATTGACAGTAACAAGCTTACCTTCGGCAAGGCGATGCTCACCTTTCATCTTTTTTGAAATAGTCTGACTTTCTGTATTGCAAAGCATTACAGGAAGACCAATAACGAGTAGGTCGATATGGCGTGTATTCATTACGCTTAAAGCGCCAAGCATTAATGCCATGTACTCGTTCTTGTGAATGTACATATCATAGGGTGGCTTAATGTCATCGCCGCAATGAGCACGTTCAATTTCATTTCCTACCTCATAATCAAGGCCGTTAACACGTACGATCATCGTATCCCGTGTATTCACGCCACCGCCTGACATCATGGGTGCGCTGCCAGCTGCGACAGCAATAGAAGGGAAGTGATGATAAGTAATGTTGCCGTTATTATCGGCAGTGCTGAATTTTGTATTGCTGTAACCAACATCGATTGCTCGAACAGTCGTGTTCATAATCATACTCCTTGCATATGCAAATAAAGCTGCACAGGGCTTACCTGGCAGATACATTAACTAGTCTGTGTGAGTGCCCCAGATACTAGGGCTGATTAGCAATTATTTGCTGTGCGGAGAAATGACCATGGTCATAACCCAAGTTGCATTGAAAAGACAATGCGTGGATGGACTAACGATACGCCTCCAACATCTACGCGTCAAACCAAATGGGCAATATTCGTACACGTAAAGTCTAGATAGTGGCTCTGGTGAGCCACGCTGAGCCACTAGCAACTTAAAAATCACTCAAAAAACCGTCACCTCCATAACTAGCGGCTCACCAGAGCCGCGCAGAGCCACTAGCAACCTAAATATCACTCAATAAAACCGTCACCTCCATAACTAGCGGCTCACCAGAGCCGCACAGAGCCACTAACAAAATCGTTGTAAGAGTAACGTGCATAGCAAGGCGTTGTTACACAATAAAATCGTGTGCATGCATGACTCATAGCACTAGAAGTGACAAAAATATTCCGACGTTAGAATCGTTTTTGATACGGAGAAAACTGTTATATGACTATTGCAGCAGGTAATGTAAAAATGTTAACGAAAGGAAAGACAAGCTTTTCCAGCCGCAAAACCAGTCGTAGCAACGCATACAGAAAAAAACAAAAGGTAAGAGGGGGGATAATACAAAATATTAAACGAAATAAACTGTTGACATAAAACCCTCGACGCGGTTTACAATAGGGTCATGTGAGAGATGAATTCTTGCAGCGAGTTTTACGATTGTCCCTGCCTAAAGAGGGATATACCCCAGCATTAAGGGGACCTAGCAATACTGCTACGGCTTTATTGCACTACGGGAAGCTTCCTGAAAACGAGTATCAACGCAGCATCTGCGTTTTTATTCTTCTCGTTATTAAAGCGAAACCTTCTGGGCCATAAAAAATGGGGCCCAAAAAACCGGGGAAAATCCTTCCCCATTTGTGTATCGATCCGTCTGCACGTCGGCATAGGTATACAAATCAATCTATCTGCATACTGATAGTGCAATCGCCGACAGGCTATGCCTATCAAGACATGCGTCAGCATTCATATTATTCAGGTCTTCACACCTGGTGCTTGTAGACATTCCGGTGAACACAAGTACTCCTAGTACAGTCCTCGTTGTGGTGGAAGCAACGATGGGGGGGCTGGCTGAACGCAAATGAACTAACGCCCTGGGCGGCAAAATGAAGCAAAGGCAAAACATCTAGCCCAACCGCACTAGCAGAATCTAATTCTGCCTATAGAGAGCCAGAAATGCCCTTTCTATGGTGGTGTAAAAATCAACCCTAACGAATCTCCTATCCCGCTGTATGCAGACAGACATCCTACTTTCATTTAACGAATCAGGAGGTCCAACATGGATACTTATACATACAACATTTTCCGCATCCGGACGCACTCACCAGCACACATGTCAGAGTACTCAATCATCACTGGCAGGCGAATAATATCGGCCAGACCACCATATCTCAGCGGCTCATGGCATTGCGTGTATTCGAGCAATGTTATAGGCAAACCAGGAATGGATAAGCCCCTGGTTGATTACGTATTAGTTCAGTAAGGAGAATAACTATGCAAAAAAAGACAAACAAACAATCAAATCGATTTCATAATAACCTGAACAAGGTGCTGCATGATAACAATTACCTTAGCTCACGGCGCTTGAAAAGGCAGGCCCAGGTAGGGTATCAAACGCGAGCAGACCGTAATAAGAAAATACCTGCCATATTCAATGACCTGGCCAAGATTGGTTATCAGTTACCACGGCCCAGTTCATTTAAAGAAAAGCACGCATTCGCGCTGGTTGCATATTGGCAGTCTAAAGGCCTCGACAACAAGACCATTAATTGCCGGTTGTCGATGATGCGTACCGTAGCGCACTGGGTGGGCAAGACTGGCATGATCAAGGAAAGCGGTCGTTATTACGCGAACCCTGAAGATGCTGTGGTCCACGTGGTAAATCAACAGGACAAGTCCTTCACACAAAACGGTGTTGACCCAATCAAGGTCATCAATACCGTCTTAGCTGAAGACATTAACATCGGTGCGAGTATGCTGGCAGCACTTGCCTACGGCTTACGTTTCCAGGAGGCCTGCCAGATAAGGCCCCACGTCACCATCCAGGACTTCACGTTTGAAATTCTGACCATCGACAAGGGCACCAAGGGTGGCCTGACGCGTATATTGCCGATGGAGACCCCGTTCCAGCGTGATGTGCTTGAGTTTCTAAAATCACTGGCCCCACGACGAGAAGCCTCCGTGATACCCCATGACAAGACGCTCAAGCAGTATTGTTCACGCTTCCGTTACCTGATGGGCAAACATGGTGTGACCAAGAAGGGCCTTGGCGTGACCATGCACGGTCTGCGTCACGAGTACATCAATGACCGCTATAAAGAGCTGATTGGTTTCGAGACGGCAATACGTGGCCAGCAGCCCGGTGAAGTGACCGATGAGGCAGATAAGTACGCCCGTCGCGTCATCATGCAGGAAGTCGGGCATTCGCGTACCTGTGTCTTCAGTGCTTACGGTGGTAACTGCGAAACTAGCAAGCCTGATTTCTCGAAAATCAGCCGTGAGCACGCATTGGCAAAGACAGTTAGTGATAACCCTGATACCAGTGACAAACAAACCTGAGCTGCATTCACCGGTGATAAGTATACGTACAGCCTAATTGGCTGTACGTTTATTATCAAGGGTATGGCCGTTATAGCGTGCAGACTGTGATTGGGGCACCAGTTCAGCAATGGCCTCTATCATCGCGGTTGCCCGGGGTTGTGGTCGCATAGAGTCGAATGACTGGAGATAGGTCAATAGATCGTCCAGTACTAATGTTGGGAAGATCGTGAGCATTTCGTCCATATCGACAAAGCGGTGGCTAAATACCACGGCGCCTTCTATCCAGGAAGGTAGGCCTTTATTCTTCAGGTAATCCTTCAAGGCAAACACCTGTCCTTGTAGCTGGTGAACTGGGGAGGGAAAGATCTTGGTTTTACCTGCCCATGTCTGTCGCCACTGACGAGGGTTTATATTGCTGATCTTGATTTTACCGCGCATATTTTTTACCTCGATGACAAAGATCAGCCCATTTTCACCGACGATGACGATATCGAGTTCTCTAAATCCCTTATCAGTTGGGACACGGACATTGTTGAACAAGGTATATCGATCGGGAATATGTCGTAGAAGTTTGACGACTTTTTCTTCCCCCACAGCACCAGATAGCAATCGACCAGTACGTTTGTACAGATGCCTGGTGCCTACGGCGATTGGTATAGAGAGTAGCGGTATCAATGGTAGGCTCAATGCGATAAGTGATACACCGATTGCCAGTGTCATACGGCGTTGATAGTAAGCCTGGGTGCGAAGTGTATTAGGTTGTAGGTATTGACAGTTTGCCATCGTGTTTCTCCTGTTGATTTGGTCAAACAACCATCAAAACACGAGTCGTAAAATCTGCCAGTCTGCACAAGGAAGAGAGGTGGGGGAACGATGTCGCCACCTTTTAGTGCTTAGGGTGGGCGCAAGTAGAAGCTAGTTATACCTGGTTTGGGTTATTCGTCGTTTGTGAGTTTTTTCAGGTCTTGAAATAACTGCTTACGTTTACTAGCAGGGAGTTTATGCGCTAGTCGAATCATCTCAGCCATGTTGTTGTCGGCGGTATAAAAGAAAGGTACAGGAACCTTAAGAATTTTCGCCATTTTGACAGCGAGCTCATATTTCGGTGCGTGTACACCACGTTCGTACTGGTTGATCCGTGTGCTGGCTGCAAATTGATCGATGCCCGCTTGTATCCCCAGATCTTTCTGTGAAATACCGGCAGCAAGTCGAGCCTGTTTTAGACGTTTTGCAAAGGGATTCGCCATTAATACCAATCTCACGGCGCATAGTGCGACGTATACTTATTTTTGCTAAGTCTGCTTTGGATTGGCTTGACGCGATACTAAGTAAAACTTAGTATTTTCTATGGCCTTGACTAAGGATTACTTAGTTAGGTGGCAGGGAATTAAAGGGAATAAAACAAATAAGGTGCGGAGACAATGCGACTAGCCATAGCAGTATGTATGATTTCAACGGTATTTCTTACGTCATGTACGACGACGGCAAATAAGACACGTGAGATAACAGAGGGATATCGTATCTATTCGATTACTGGCACCTCTGAACATGGCCAAATTGTGGCCAATCTCAAGTCAGCCGTGCAGACCCATACAGACAAGGCCTTTTTCACAAATAATATCCCACCGCATCCGTTACCCAAGGAACCAGGGCGATTCAAATTAACATCGCCTTTTGCAAAGTCGGGGCTGGGGGCACTGGTTGCGGCACAAAGTGGAGTAAAAATACCGAAGTGTGACGATGCCATTTTTACAGCCTATGCCCATGACGCATTTGAAGGGACTGAGAAGACGACCTTCTTCGTTTGCTTGCTACCGTATGAGGGCGGATACCACATGGATGTCTACTATTCGTTTACCAAGTCCTCGGGAGGTTTCAGTGCCCGCGCACTTGGCCAGACACTTGCTCGCTCTGTCGTAGGTGATAGCTCACAGTTCATCCCCCGTACCTTAGCTGCTCTGGAAAATGCCGCCCAAGCCTCAGGTGGGCAGGTCAAGCTCCTGGAGTCTTACCCATAGGTCATCTTGCTGATATGACGTTTAGCGATAACCTGGGTAGGTATAGTAAAAGGGGATATGTATGAAGGGCACCGTAAAATGGTTTTCACAAGAGAAGGGCTATGGCTTTATCGTCGGAGAAGACGAGGTTGAACGCTATTTCAATGTTCGGGCAATAACCGGGGCAGCACTCCCCGGTAATGGTGCTGAGGTCTCCTTTACACCAGGGCAGGGTAAAAAGGGGCCGCGTGCGGGTAAAGTTCAGATCACCAAACAAGCTGTTCGGGATGTGAATGATAGCCGTGTGACATGTCACGGCTGCCAGAAGAAGATGGTCCCGAGGATAATTACTCGCCAGGGAAGCCTGACACACTCGGTTTGCCCATTTTGTGGCACGACAATAAAGAAATTTCCTCAATATGGCGCTTGGATTGCGTTATTCATATTCTTCATGGTTTTCTGGTGGATATTCGGATCGATTGTTAGGTAAGCCATTTACTCATTTGGTAGTGAACCATAACCGATAACGTTCTGATCCAATTCATTCAGTGTTTCAGAGTATGGTGTAATGACATCCAGGGGGTGTAGAACCTGGTCAACGCGTTCACCCAGAGGGTAGATAACCGGCTGGACATGAAGCGTCCAACGAACAAGTGCCGATACTGCAGGGTGAATATGGCTGTCAATCTTCTCCAGAAAATAGTGTACAGGTGAGCTTGTGCTCGAGTAAGTATTGGGCGTCATGTGTAGTGGTACCGCGAGTATAGCCAGCAGCAGTGCCCCCAAAAGTATGTTGCGTGCAGACAACGCGGCGGTGATCGATGACGTAGTGTTCCTAGTATTACGAAGAAAGCAATTGTGCAAGGTGAAGGGAAACCTCACCAAGGTCAGGACCACGAGTACGAGGCTGAGCATCATGGACAAGGGGGGCACCAGGGTTGCGCGTACAGCATCCTTGCCGCGCAAAGCAAGTGACTCGCCATCGGCGAAATCGTGCACGCTGGCATCAATGATATCGATAAGGCGACGTGTTTCCTGCTCAATTGCCGGTACGATAGCATTGTCATGAAATTGCCGATCGTTCCAGTGGGTGCGTATCAACCCGGTAGGACTGAGGGTTCCCATGCCTTTGCGTAGTTGCTGTTGCATAGCATCAGAACGCTCGAAAAGGGCACGGCTAAGTCCCGGTTTAATATCAAGTTCACGCTCCCAGCGGCTGTTTGACCAGGTGCGTTGTGCCTGCTTTAGAATTCGTTGGCGTACGGCCTGGTAAAAGTCGTTGCGCTGATGTAACTGCCAGTTTTCGGGTAGCTTGATACCTTGTTTGCTTAACGCGTTCCGGATCTTCTTGGCGGTCTTAGCCTGGGCACTGAACGTCGAGCGCGATTCAATGTGTACAGGGTAGCCGGTTTTCTTTTCAAAATCAGGGCCCATTTTATCGAGAATAATACGGCGGTAGTGTTCGACATCACGGGTATACGTGAATGTCTTTTCATCACTGAACAGATCTATCAGTGAACCCAGGGTAATCTTGGTATGGCAATTTCGCTTGTGGCACCGGCGGTTCTTGTCCAGCCAGGAA
>Ga0316207_10005549_pt1 | contig 10399 bp, 6 predicted proteins | sample 6weekpyrite_MG_FD_204943 | JGI IMG/M metagenome (GOLD analysis project Ga0316207, IMG submission 204943) | Microbial mat bacterial communities from mineral coupon in-situ incubated in ocean water Damariscotta River, Maine, United States -... | ecosystem: Environmental > Aquatic > Marine >...
CAGCAAGACGATCAGCCAAAGCTTTCAACATAATCGAATTATAATCGTCATGATCTGCTTCAAATTCGGCAATCTTCGCATCAATACCTATTCCTGTAGTAACTGCAAAGCCACCCACATAATCTTGTAGACCAGTATTTTTAGGTGCAATGAAATCCGTTAGGCATAAATTCGGTTTACCCGGTGGTTTTTCTTGTTGCTGACGCAGATTATGCAACACGGCTTTAACTTCGCTTCGTGTATTATCCGCATATATCTCAATATCATCATCGATGGCATTCGCTGGAAATAATCCGATTACTGCACGTGCACTCAACCATTTTTCATTAATGATCTTGTCCAACATGACTTGTGCATCGGCAAAGAGTTTTTTCGCTTCAACACCCTTCTCGGCATCATCAAATATTTTCGGGTAACGTCCCTTCAACTCCCAAGTATAGAAAAACGGTGTCCAATCAATATATTCACGCAACTCTTCTAACGAATAATCATCAAAGGTTTTTAAACCCGTGAAACTAGGTTCTGATGGTTGATAGGTTTTCCAGTCAATCAGCGCTTTATTTTTCCGTGCCTGCTCCATATTCAACCATTTAATCTGCGCACGACGACCCGCATGATTAACACGTACGGTTTCATATTCAGCACGTAAGTCCGATACAAAATCTTCTTTTAGTTCTTCACTAATCAAGCTTTGCGCAACACCCACTGCACGCGAGGCATCTTTTACCCAAACACTTGGATGATCATAATTTTGTTCAATCTTAACCGCAGTATGCGCTTTCGAGGTTGTCGCACCGCCCACCATCAATGGAATATCAAAACCACCACGCTGCATTTCTTTGGCCATGTGCACCATTTCATCCAGCGATGGCGTAATCAAACCACTCAAACCAATCAAATCCACATTATGTTCTTGCGCTGCTTCAATAATTTTATTTGCTGGCACCATCACACCAAGATCAATGACTTCAAAGTTATTGCATTGCAATACGACACCGACAATATTCTTACCGATGTCATGCACATCACCTTTAACAGTTGCCATTAAGATCTTACCGTTAGATTGTGCACCTTCTGTTTTTTCTGCTTCGATAAAAGGCAGTAAATGCGCAACAGCCTTTTTCATCACACGTGCTGATTTCACAACCTGCGGCAAAAACATTTTACCGTCACCAAACAGATCACCAACCACATTCATGCCATCCATGAGTGGCCCTTCAATCACCTGGATAGGACGTTCAAATTGTGTGCGTGCTTCTTCGGTATCTTCAACGATAAACGTATCAATGCCTTTGACCATGGCATGTTCAATACGTTTTGCAACGGCGAATTCACGCCATGCTAAATCTTCTACTTTTTTCGCCGCGCTGCCATCACCTTTATATTGATCGGCAATATCCAGTAAACGCTCTGTTGCATCAGAGCGGCGATTGAGCACTACATCTTCGACTGCTTCGCGTAACTCTTCTGGCAAGTCATCATAGATCGCCAACTGTCCTGCATTAACAATCCCCATATCCATGCCGGCTTTAATCGCATGATATAAAAAGGCAGCGTGAATGGCTTCACGTACCGGGTTATTACCACGGAATGAAAATGATACGTTTGAAACACCACCACTGACCATGGCATGCGGTAAACTGTTTTTGATATCACGTGTTGCTTCAATAAAATCAACACCGTAATTATTGTGTTCTTCAATACCCGTGGCAACAGCAAAAATATTAGGATCAAAAATGATATCTTCTGGTGGGAAGCCAACTTGTTCGGTAAGGATTTTATAAGCACGTGTACATATTTCTACTTTACGTGCCTGTGTATCGGCCTGCCCTTCTTCATCAAAGGCCATCACAATCACTGCCGCACCATAACGCCGACATAATTGCGCCTGCTTGATGAAGTTTTCCTCGCCCTCTTTCATTGAAATCGAGTTAACAACACCTTTGCCCTGAATACATTTTAAGCCCGCTTCAATGATTGGCCACTTTGATGAATCAAGCATAACGGGCACACGTGAAATATCTGGTTCACCTGCAATAAGATTTAGGAATGTCACCATGGCATTTTCACCATCGAGCATACCTTCATCCATATTGATGTCGATTACCTGCGCACCGTTTTCTACTTGTTCACGTGCAACACTTAATGCTTCATCATATTCTTCTTCAAGAATGAGCCGTTTGAATTTTGCTGAACCGGTTACGTTAGTGCGTTCACCCACATTCACGAACAAAGAATCTTCTGTGATGTTACAAGGCTCTAATCCACTTAGGCGTGTTGTAAAATTATTTTTCTTTGGTTGACGTGGTGGATATTTTGCGACGGCTTCTGCAATCGCAGTAATGTGTGCCGGTGTTGTGCCGCAACAACCACCAATAATATTTAAGAAGCCATTCTTAGCCCACTCTTCAATCTCAGCGGCCATCTCTGCTGGGGTTTCATCGTACTCGCCAAACTCATTGGGTAAGCCCGCATTAGGATGCGTGTTGATATGGCAATTCGCTAAACCTGCAATCTCTTCAACATACTGGCGTAATTCTTTTGCACCAAGCGCACAGTTAAAACCAAAACTAATGGGTTCTACATGGCGTAGTGAATTCCAAAATGCTTCCGCTGTTTGTCCTGATAAGGTGCGCCCTGATGCATCAGTAATCGTGCCTGAAATCATTACGGGCAATTTTACATTGTGTTCTTCAAAGTATTCTTCGATTGCGAATAAGGCAGCTTTTGCATTCAATGTATCAAAAATAGTTTCAACCAAAATGATGTCTGAACCACCATCAACTAAGCCACACATTGACTCTGTGTATGCTGCTTTCAATTGATCGAAAGTAATATTTCGATATCCAGGATTATTTACATCAGGTGAAAGACTTGCGGTGCGGTTAGTTGGCCCTAATACACCTGCTACAAAACGAGGTCGATCTGCTGTTTCAAATTCGTCACAAGCTGCTCGCGCTACGGCCGCCGCTTCACGATTTATTTCGTAGACAAGTTCTTCCATCTCATAATCTGCCATTGAGATCGAAGTCGCATTAAAGGTATTGGTTTCAACAATATCTGCGCCCGCTTCAAGGTAAGCTTTATGAATGTCTTTAATAATTTGTGGTTGGGTCAATACCAATAAGTCATTGTTGCCCTTTACGTCACACGACCAGTCCGCAAAACGTTCGCCGCGATAATCCGCTTCTTCAAGTTTGTAAGTTTGGATCAGGCTACCCATCGCGCCATCAAGGATCAGGATACGTTCGGCGAGAGCCGCTTTGATACGGTCAAAACTTTTTGTGTCTAAGGGCATTTTTTTATCATAGTAAGGTGTTAAACGACTGCAAATTGTAGCACAGCCCTGGAAAAGCTGCTTAAAATTAGATCTTGCGGGTACTCTTCTCACTCGTGGTGATATAGAAACCGGCTTTCTTCTTACTCTTGGCTTTGGCTTTATACATTAAATGGTCTGCCCGGTTTACTAAACTATCGATATCCACAAACTCTTCCGGGCCTGTGGTGAAAAGACCAAGACTAAAGCTTACCTTTTTGTTTTCAAGTTTCTTAAACTCTTTAACCATCCGTTCTATCACTAATATTGTTTCATTCAAATCAGTTCTGGGTAGAATAATACAGAACTCATCACCACCGTAACGGCAACAAATATCTGTCTCGCGTGTCGATGAAATCATGGCATGACCGACCAGTTTCAGGATCGCATCACCTGCCTTATGACCTTCCTTATCATTAACTGATTTGAAACCATTCAAATCCATGTAACACAAAGATAAGTATTGTTTTTCACGCTCCGCCCCCGCCAACTCTCGTCGTAGGTGTTCATATAAGGCTCGCTGGTTATTTAACCCGGTCAGTTCATCCTTCAAAGACATCTTTTCATACTGCTTTGTTCTCGTAGCGACTTCTTTCTCGAGATTCTCCGCATAATGACTGACCTCATCTTTTGCTACCTGCACCTCATTCACCAGGCTTGAAATATAGGTATCAAATACAAGCTGGATATCAAACATCAAAAGCTTGTTAATGGCATCCTTGAGCATATTTGAATAAATGTGTTCATCTTTGACTATATATCTCATGTCGATAGTTTCAAACAACACGGTACGCAGCATATGGATGGCGGCAATATAAAGTTTGGATGTTACTCCGATACGTTGGTGAACCTTACCAATGCGCAATCTTCGATTTACATATAGCTCATCGTATGTACCATCGAATAATTCCAGAATATAATTCTTCATAGCACTCTTCAGACGACGCAGAGTCTCGGCATCACCGATCAACATTGAAATCTCGGTGACAGCAGTTTGTCGGTCATAGAAATTCTTTACGATACCGTCAATGTATTTGCTGAATAGCGACTTATTCTCGGTGAGCATTTTAATATCAGCCGCTGTTATACCGAGTAATTCCTTACGTTTATCTATCTCCCACTTCGTAATCTGGAGCTGTTCCGCAAGTGTCTTATCTAATGTTTCCATATAGCTAACCGTCTAATAACCATGCAAAAAAAAGGGCCGGGTATCCCAGCCCCCATTATGGAGATCATCGGCTAAAGCTATTTAAGCTTTAAACATGCTCAACCTTTAGCACAACACCGTCAACACCCGTCACACGCACCTGCGATCCTGACTCACAGTCCATTCCCTCTATTTTCCATGTTGAGTCATCAACCTTGATCTTGCCCTGACCGTTAATTACCGGCTCTTCAAGGGTAAAAACACGATTTACGTATTGCGCTCCGCGCTGGTTAAGTGTCGGTTGATCGCTTGTGGCTGGATGCTTACGCATATAAACACGCCCGGCATAGATACTTGCTACTGACAATATGGCGAAGATTAGGAACTGAATTTCCCAGCTAATATCAGGGAATATAGCCATAATAATGCCAACGACCGCTGCCGCAACCCCCAGCCAAAGCATAAAAGCACCCGGTGCAAACATTTCAAGAATAATGAGCACCACCGCAATAATGCCCCAATGCCAACTATTTAATTCAGTAAAGAGTTCCATAGTTACTCCGTTTTATTGAAGGCCTGTTTGGCAATTTCGCCAATGCCACCTATCGCACCAATCACGCTCGATGCCTCCAGTGGCAAGAACATCACCTTTTGATTTTCAGCAGAACCAATCGCCGTTAGGGCTTCCATATATTTATTGGCAACAAAGTAGTTAATCGCCTGCACATCGCCTTTAGCAATCGCCTGCGATACCATCATCGTGGCCTTGGCCTCTGCCTCTGCCAAACGTTCACGCGCTTCGGCTTCACGGAAAGAGGCCTCTTTCTCACCCTCAGCGGTTAGGATAGCCGCCTGCTTCTCACCCTCAGACTTAAGAATTGCTGCCTGACGGAAACCTTCTGCTTCAAGAATATTCGCACGTTTGTCACGTTCTGCCTTCATCTGACGTGCCATCGATTCAACCAGATCACGAGGTGGGGAAATATCCTTAATCTCAATACGCGTGACCTTTACGCCCCACGGGGTGGTCGCGTCATCGACCACATTCAATAGCTGGGCATTAATAGTGTCTCGCTGGGATAACAATTCATCTAAATCCATGGAACCCATCACAGTACGAATATTGGTCATGGTCAAATTAAGAATAGCGTAATCAAGTTGATTCACTTCATAAGAAGCCTTGGCGGCATCCAGCACCTGCGAGAACACCACGCCATCAACTGTGACCATCGCGTTGTCCTTGGTGATAACCTCTTGTGATGGTACCTCCATGACGCGCTCCATCATATTGACCTTATTACCAATGATGTCGATAACAGGAAAAATAATATGAAAACCGGGACGCAGCGTCTTGGTATAGCGACCAAAACGTTCTACCGTATATTCCATACCCTGCGACACGACGGTGACGCCCAATTTGACGATAAGAACGCCTAAAATTAAAACAACAACTGCAAGTGTCGCGGAACTTCCGATATCAAACGGCATAAGCCTCTCCTTTAATTATATTTATTACTTTTCCCCAGTATAGACCGACTGGCATACTGAGAGTTAATTCCATTTCACCTTACGATATAAACCCAATCACACCGAATATTAATTTTACATAAAATACCAAAAAATAGTCATTATTATCAATAAAATAACCACTTATCGCCTATAAGAATATAATATTGGGTCTTTTTTCTCACTTTCAAGCATAATTAACATAATTATATTGTTTTTCCTAATATGATCGTAAAATTTTAAAGAAATGGCATATTTATCTTTTTTTTCGCGCCTTATGGCCTTATTTGGGTTTTTTACTGCTTTTGAGCAATTAACATGGCTATATTGCGACAACCATCTGTTATATCACCTATTAAGCCCTCTTCACGATAAGCACGAATAATCAGATCACCACTCATTTCCAGCAATTCATTCTGTTTGAGCAAATAATCAGGGTTAGAGGGTCCCACACCTTGTGGCTTGTCTTGCACAAAGGTTTCATAAAACAAAAGCCCAGAAGGTTTTAATGCAGCAAGCAAGGCAGGGAAGAGGGCTCTTTCGAGGAAATAACTCACCACGATCACATCAACGCTATTCTCAGCCGGTGGTTTAGCAATAATGTCCCGAGTCTTGGCATCGATGCTCAGCATCTGTTGCTTAGCTCGATCTTCAAGCCTATTAATGCCAACCGGTGACAAATCCCATGCCCTTGTCGTCAAGCCCTGCTCGGCTAGCCACAAGGCATTTCCACCCATACCACAGGCAAGATCCAATGCTTGTCCACTCTTAGGGAGTAAATGCGAAAATTCACGTAATACACGGCAAGCCTGGGGGGTGTCGTTATTTTTGGCGTAGCACGCATCCCATTGCGCTTGTAACTCATCGTTCGGCATCGGCATCAGGGAAAGCTCTATTTACGCCAGAATGCCGGTGTTAACAGAACCAACAAAGTGAAAATTTCTAGACGACCCAATAACATCGCAAAACACAGTACCCATTTAGCAATGTCACTAATATCACCATAGTGTGATGCAACATCACCGAGGCCCGGGCCTAAGTTATTCATACAAGCAGCAACCGCAGAAAAGGCCGTCACTTGATCCATACCCGTTGCCATTAGGATGACCATCATAATGACAAACAAAGCCACATAGGCAGAGAAAAAACCCCACACTGAATTGATAACTCGATCCGACATGATCTTATTACCAATCTTAACGGGGATTTGCGCACTCGGATGAACTAAGCGAGTGAGCTCACGAAGACCTTGTTTGAGTAGCAACACAAAACGAATCACCTTCATGCCACCACCGGTTGAACCTGCGCAACCACCGACAAAGCTGATAAACAACAATAACACCGGTAATAGACCCGGCCATGTGTCATAGCCGGTTGTTGTGAAACCAGTAGTCGTGCCAATCGAAACCGTTTGGAAAACGCCATATTGAATCGCTGTAGTCACATCATCGGTACTACCGCTTAAATATAAGTAAGCTGCTGTGACCAGTGAAATAAACAACAATAAGCTGAGATAAAAACGCGCTTCACTATCTTGTATGTAAGGACGCACGCTAAAGGCACGCCATGACAAAAAATGCAGCGCGAAATTCATGCCTGCCAATAACATAAATATGATGGCAACTAATTCAATCAAACTACTGTTGAAAAACCCCATGCTGGCGTCATGCGTTGAAAAACCACCAATCGCAATGGTTGAGAAGCTATGACCAATCGCATCAAACCCATTCATGCCCGCAAACCAATAGGCCAAGGCACACGCAACAGTAAGACCTAAATAGATATACCAAAGCGCCTTAGCGGTTTCTGTAATGCGCGGTGTCAGCTTTGAATCTTTCATCGGTCCTGGCGTTTCCGCTTTATAAAGCTGCATACCACCAATACCTAACATCGGTAAAATGGCGACCGCCAAAACAATAATACCCATACCACCAAGCCACTGTAATTGCTGGCGGTAGTAAAGTATTGAATGTGGTAATTGATCCAGACCGGTAATGACCGTGGCACCCGTTGTCGTTAGCCCTGAAATTGATTCAAAGGCGGCATCCGTAAATGACATGCCGAGTCCATCATAAAGCGCAAGGGGGAGGGCACCGAATAAACCCAGTACGGTCCAGAATAAAACCACGACTAAGAAACCATCTCGCAAACGCAATTCACGACGCGAGCGATGAACAGGTAACCAAAAAACAAGACCAGTAGAAAGGGTGACGATAAAGGCCAGCGCAAAACTTGACTGCGCACCATCGCCATAGATAAAAGAAACCAATATAGGCGGTAACATGGTGATGCTAAACAGCATCAACAAAATACCCAAAATACGTTGTATTGCTATTGGCTGCATCGTAATTTACAGAAAAGCGATGCCAACTTGGAAAAGGCGCTCAACATCAACAATTCGATTTTTATCAACGAGGAACATAATGACATGATCATCTTCCTCAATGACTGAATCATGGTGTGCAATAATAACTTCATCACCTCGTACAATTGCGCCGATGGTAGTTCCTGGTGGCAATGGGATTTCATCAATCATCCGACCAACCACTTTTGATGTTTTATTATCACCATGGGCAATCGCTTCAATCGCCTCCGCTGCACCACGTCGTAAAGAATGCACCACAGCAACATCACCGCGACGAATATGAGCAAGCAAGCTACCAATCGTTGCCTGTTGTGGTGATATAGCAATATCAATAATGCCGCTCTGCACAAGATCAACATAAGCCGCACGGTTAATTAACGACATGACTTTTTTTGCACCCATGCGTTTAGCAAGCATTGCTGAAAGAATATTTGCCTCATCATCATTGGTGAGTGCACAAAAGACATCACAGTTTTCAATATTTTCTTCAGTCAATAGATCTTCATCAGCTGCATCACCATGTAATACAATCGTGCGGTCTAACTTTTCTGAAAGTAATTTTGATGTATCCAAATTATGCTCAATAAGTTTAACCTGATAATTTGATTCAAGTGACTTCGCAAGTCGGTAACCAATATTACCACCACCCGCTAACATTACGCGCTTACAAGGGCGATCTAGTTTCCTAAGTTCTCCCATAACTGCACGAATATCTTTTTTTGCAGCGACAAAAAACACTTCATCGTCTGCTTCAATAACCGTTGTGCCTTCTGGAATAATCGCGCGTCCACGACGAAAAACGGCAGCAACTCGTGACTCAACCGTTGGCATGTGTTTACGTAAATCGCGTAATTCATGTCCAACCAATGGTCCACCGTAATAGGCTTTTACTGCAACCAATGAAACAAGGCCGTGCGCAAAATCCAAAACTTGTAAAGCACCGGGATGTTCAATAAGCCGTTCAATGTAATTTTTCACTAATTGTTCAGGACTAATCAACACATCAATCGGCAGTGCTTCTTGTGAAAACAATTCGTTTTGCGACAAATATTCCGCTGCACGAACTCGCGCAATTTTAGTCGGCGTATGGAAGAGGGTATAAGCAACTTGGCAAGCGATCATATTTGTTTCATCGCTATTGGTGACAGCGATGATCATGTCGGCATCTTCTGCACCTGCATGCGCCAATACTTCAGGGTGTGATGCATGGCCTATGACTGTTCGTAAATCCAGGCGATCTTGTAGATCTTCAAGCTTCTGCGCATCCATATCAACAACGGTAATGTCATTGGCTTCACTCGCAAGATTATCTGCAACCGATGTGCCTACTTGTCCTGCACCAAGAATAATAATTTTCATTATTGTCCGCTATCTCCATTGCCTACTTTTTTCGGATCAATACCTAATGCACGTAATTTTCGATATAAGTGCGTCCGCTCCATTTCTGCCAGCTTGGCAACTTTGCCTACGCTGCCTCCGGCTTCTTGTAAGCGGTGTTCTAAATATGCTTTTTCAAATGCCTCACGTGCTTCACGTAAAGGTAGATCAAAAACAGGAGCCATCAAAACAGTTGTCCCTGCTTTAACTTTTTCTTCACCGAGCATTGCTTCAATCTCATCAAGCTCTACAGATTCATTGCCGCCAATAATTAATACACGCTGTACTAAATTTTGTAACTCACGAATATTTCCCGGCCAACCGTAATTACGTAATCGGTTTTGCGCTGCAACAGAGAAACTTCGGTACGGCAAATGATCTTGTGTGACAAATTGATCAATCAAGGAATTAAGTAATTCAGAAATATCTTCGCTATGTTCTCGTAGTGGCGCTATCTTTAATGGAACTACATTTAACTGGTAATAAAGATCATCGCGGAACTCACCCGAATTAACTCGCGCTTGTAAGTCATGCCGGGTTGATGCAATAACACGCACATCGATTTCAACCGGTTCTTTACCGCCCATGCGTAAAAATGATCCCGACTCTAAAGCACTCGCCAATTTACTCTGCGTTTCTAAATCCATATCAGCGATATCATCCAGAAACAAAATACCGCCATTGGCTT
>Ga0316207_10005550_pt1 | contig 10399 bp, 8 predicted proteins | sample 6weekpyrite_MG_FD_204943 | JGI IMG/M metagenome (GOLD analysis project Ga0316207, IMG submission 204943) | Microbial mat bacterial communities from mineral coupon in-situ incubated in ocean water Damariscotta River, Maine, United States -... | ecosystem: Environmental > Aquatic > Marine >...
AAATGGACGATGCCAATCCATAACTGGAATTTGACTTTGTCACAACTATCGGTGTATTTTGAAGGTCGGTTAGATAACGTGCTAGATATTTAACCGGTTATGCTGACACAGAATTTTGAACAGTCTCCCCAAGGTCGCTGGATCCCCGATAGAAGCATTACTTCGGGCTCCTGCCCCAAGCATTCTCATCTAATCCTATGAATTGGATAGTTAATTACTACTTTAGAATCCCTTTCAGGCCATGCTTCGCATGTTTAAAATCTTTCCAGAAAATTTTATCGGGGATGACGAAGACTTTGTAGCTTTTGCACTACATAGTGTGAAATAGTTTTGATACATTTATCTGGAGGAAGCACTTACATAGATAACTCGTATATAATATCGCTACCCCATCTGCTGTGTTATCTGCTGTTAGCCGCTGGGGTGATCCCATATAGCGCCCATGTATAGGGATAGTTGTAGCAGTAGATTTAATGAGTTGTGTTGTAATGAAGTACCCATTGTTTTTAATTTCTCCGGTTTTTATATTTCCGGTTTTATTGTTTCTGGTTTCATCCGTCGTGTCTTTGCCTGTTTCTGCGGCTAATCAATTTTATGGTGATGTGGTTGTTTCAGAGGTTACCAGCATCTACGATGCGGATACCTTTAGAGTAAATATAAAACACTGGCCCGATGTCATTGGCAAACATGTTTCAATCAGGGTGCTGGGTGTCGATGCACCGGAGATACGGGGTAAGTGTGCATCAGAAAAACTGGCTGCCCGTAAGGCTAAACAGTTTACCGTGCAGTTTTTACGTGCAGGCCGGGTTGTTGAGCTTAGAAAGATTAAACGGGGTAAATACTTTCGGCTTCTGGCCGAGGTGTATGTGGATGGTAAAAACCTGGCTGATGCGTTGATTAAGGCAAAAATTGCACGGCCTTATGATGGGGGTACACGGTTGGGGTGGTGTGATTAATGGTTACTTTTTCATAACCGGCAAACAAAGGCACTCAATTAATCGCACTACCTGTTGTTTACAGCAGCCACTGCCCATAGTGGCATAGGTTTCCTTTTTTATCTCTGCCACGGTGCTGGCTCCATTTAAGATGGCATTAATTATATCTATCTTGGGTACATCGTTACAGACACATAGATTCTGGTCTAAGTTCTTCTTAAGAATACGCGGGAGTTTATCCAGGGGATCTGTCACAGGCTTGGTTTTCAATGTTAAGTGGTAGTTATGGTTGAGGTAAAAATTATACGATAAATGTCTTATATAATCTTAAATAATTAATGAAAATAAATGGGCTTAGTCTCATTTTATTAGAAATATTCTATCGGGTTAAGGTAAAACGCTTTCTTGTAGCCCTGAGTGACGCTATCAATATTCCAGATATAGGGCAAGAGTGTAATGTGAGAGTAGTGCAGGTGAGGCTGCTTACCTTTTGCATTTCCCGAGTCACCAACACTACCTATAATATCACCGGTGCTTACTATCGCACCTGTCTGTGTTGAAATCTTTTCAAGATGTGCAAAATAGTGAAGTCGCCATTTGGGGCCAAGTGTAAGAATGACTTTTCCGCCGACGTCTATTTCACCTGTATACAGAACAATTCCCGCTGTAGGGCTGAGAATGTCTGTGTGTCTTCTGGCAAATATATCTATTCCCTTGTGAACGCCGGAAACTCCCCAGGGTTCATACCAGAAGGTGCCTTTATTCCAGTCGTTATTGCTAGCCTGTTTAACGGGTATTACTAACGATCCGGGTAATAGTAAAGGGATAATAAAAATAATAAATAGTAAAGAAAATATATATTTTAATCTGGGTGTGATTTTTAGCATTAATAATTATTGAGCTGGTTGTGTGCGTATAGCCGTTTGCCTTAAAGCTACCGATTATAATCGAAGATACAAACAAAAAAACATGAACGGGGTCTTGCCCCAGCATTTATATGCACTTCGCATTTTTAAATTTTTTATAAATTATCCGTTTTGCAATAGTTAAAAAAATGTTACCTTATTTCACTAAATAATAAATGGTTTTAAAGTCGCCATACTAAAAAAGTGATGTGGGGTAAAAGATGGTTTGTGTGTGTAGTGGGTTTTACGAGAAGTTAAGTTTTTGGGCAAAGGCAGTATTAACAGGGGTTTTATTTTCAGCTCTGGTATCCTGCGGAGGTGGCGGCGGATCAGGTGATAACGATTCTGCTACCCTGCCAACACCAAACAGCTATTTCCCCAACAACGCAGGTCTACAGTGGAAATATAGTAACTCTGATTCGAGTGTTACATTGGGCAGTAAAATAACGCTCAACAATACCGCGCTCTTACCTCTTCAATACCCAACAGGTGGTAAAGAATACTTTTCTTCCAATACTAATTCAATCAGCCTGCATGGTTTCTACTCACCGTATGTTTATGTCAGTGGAGCTGGCGCGTTTAAGGCCGATGTTCGCCTTAGTCAACCTTTAACTATTTATCAGACAGGCATGGCCGCGGGTACTACTTCACCCATTAGCGGTGGTGGCACCGTTGATATCAGCCCTACCTATGGCAGAAGAAGCATAAGTTTTACCGGTAATACTCAATATATCGGGGAAGAGACCATTAGCGTTCCTTATGGAACCTACACAGCTAAGCATATTAGTATATCCATTACATCATCTGTCACCATTCAGGGCCAGACACTCAGCATACCTTCCAGTTATGAATTATGGCTTGCGGAAGGTGTTGGCATTATCCGTCGCTATGAAGGCGGCCAGACGTTATCTCTAACTGATTTTATCGGTGGTGATCGAGACTCTGATGGCATCGTTGATAATGATGATAATTGTCCTGCAAAAGCAAACCCGGATCAAAATGATCTGGATAATGATCTTATCGGTGATGTCTGTGATGACGACGCAAATGGTGACGGTGTCACCGATGCAGCAATTGCTACCCCATCAACAAATTTAGATTTTTCTAGTTTTGACATCGCAAAGGGCAACATTGATTTGAGTTTCACCCAACAGGATAGCTCGAACCTGCCCTGGACGATTAGTCTGGAGGATAATACGCTGGGGAATAACCTTGTTGTCAGCCAGACATCCGGCGATCAGTGGCCAATCAATGTAACGCTAAATGTAAATAGTGGTTTATCACCGGGTAATTATTCTGCAATCCTGGTTGTAAGTTCGGGATCACAAACCACCCACGTTAGTATTAATTATACCGAATCAGATATTGTGCTGGCAGACGCCGGCAATGATATAACTATTGATGAAAGGCAGGCGGCACCGCTAACAGGCACCTACGATCTTCTCGACGGGGAACTGCTTAGCGTCGCGTGGTCACAGGTAAGTGGGCCTGATATTGTTTTAACATCAAGTTCAACACTTTCTACAGGCTTCACAGCACCTGAAGTTTTAACGACACAAGTCGTACGTCTGGGGCTAACGATTGAGAACACTTTAGGTGACTCACATACGGATTATATTGATGTCACCATTAACCCTGTTGTGGATCCGGGCGTGGTGAATCTCAGCGTTTTAAGTAGTGGCACGGTAACCACTTCCAGTGCAAGTCTTAATAACTGTAATTCAGAATGTAGCGACTCTTTTACAAACGCAACACCATCAACGATTGATTTAACCGCCACACCTGCACAGAATTATGAATTTGTTGGTTGGCAGGGTGCATGCACTGGCACAGGAGTCTGTAGCCTGTCTGTTGGAGCCGAACTGGATATACAGAATGTGACCGCTGAATTTAGAGAGCTGCCCTTTGCAACACTGAATATTTCCATTAATGGTGGCGGCAGTGTTATTGAGTCAAAAGGCTACGCCCAATGTGGTGACCCTGACTGTACAAATAAACAATACGATTCTGTGTCCTACGAACTTTTAGCGGCATCCAGATCCGGATATATATTTACTGGCTGGAGTGGAGACTGTACTGGAACGGGGAACTGCCAGTTACCTATGACTTTAAACCAAACCTATTCAGTAACGGCGACCTTTGCCACTGATGCAGCTGTATTTTCAGTTTGCCCGGGTAATCCTTCAGATGCCTTTAGTGCAACGGGTACGGATGCCTACAGCAATGGTGTTTCATCTTACATTCCCTTATGTAATGGCTGGGTGCTGATAGGTGATTACAATAATAATCAGATCATTTTAAGGGATGTTATAAATGGTATTACAGATCAGACTTACCAGTTAACTACGGCCCCAGTTCACATGGCCTTAGATAAAGTTAACGCGATGCTTTATGTTACCCATGGAATAACCAGTTTTATTACTCGCATAAACCTGGCAACAGGTGAAATGCTGCCATTACCAGCTACCGGAGCCGAGAGTGTCGCTGTCAGCCAGTTTGGTGAGCTCTTTGTACAGTCATCGGTAGGTGTACTAATTTATGATAGTAATTCGAGTCTGTTGCAGACGACACTGACGGGTATCATCGGTAGCCAGATTCAATATAATGATGCGACTGACCGGCTTATAACATCATTTAATAATTACTTTTATGACCGGACAAACCTGAGCTTAACTCTTGAAGGCCGTTCATCCGGAAGCGGTTCTGGTGCTGGCTGTGATTACGTAAGGGTTTCACCTGATGGCATTCATGCGGTTAAACCCTGTGGCGGTGGAAATGGTGTCGGTTATACGGTGTATGATTTTGATTCCCATGATCCGACCAATGTATTAGGAGAATGGAACACCGGAGCATACCCCAGTGGTGTTGCCTTCGCTCCGTCAAATTTATATGTACTCCTCACAGATAACTCAAATCTGCAATTATTCAATGTTACTACACATGCTTTGGTCGATAGCGTCGCCGGGGCAGGCTGCACTTATGGAGACCTGAAAAAACTGGGTGTTTCAAGTGATGGCAAACTTCTATATGGCATTACAATTTGTGGATTTGATAACGACTCGGCAATACTTAAATGGTGGGCATATGATACAAACCAGTAATTACTGGAAGATAAAAAAAATCTAATCGGCACTGGCGCTGACGGGAAATATTAAAGGTTTTCCGTCAGCGCTAATTATTCTCAAAAGCGTATTGACTTAAACGCACCCGAACGGCATCAAGTCTTGATTCTGTATTTACTGTAATTTAGTTAAGCAATGTAGCTGCGAATTTATTCGCACATGGTGACACTATATAAAGGCATTGTTCGACTAAATTCGAACCTGTATTATCAAAGTTTCCCTTAACTTTCTGGCATTGGGATCAAGCACAATTGTTTCTAATATCAGAGATTATTTTTCTAATAATTTCCACAATATATTATTTGATAACTATCTTTCAAATTGCTTACTCTTCACAAACGAGCATAAACAAGGCTGAAACGAACACACATTATCAGTAGTCAATAAACCTGAAAACTTATTAAGAGTTGCAGCATCATTATCAGGCTAACATAGATAACCCTGTTTACAGTGAGTAAGTCAATATAATTAGAAAAACGTTTGCCATTGCAGATGTCATTAAGGCAGCATTACTCCCAGTAGCTAAACAAATAGAATGGGCATTTGTATATGGCACTATAGTAAAGGGTGAAGCTACTGCTAGTTGTGATATTGATTTGATGCTTGTTTCTTCATCATTGGTGTACGCAGATGTGATGCGAGTATTGTAGATGCAGAGAAACTTGTAGGCAGATCTATTGCCTCAGGGCTTGTTATCGTTGAGGTATTTCTGTCTCTTAAGAGTTAAATTTAGTTGTATTAGCCAGGAGTATCAAAATTTTAATGCTAGTTGACATAAAGGCTATTTTTTAGAAAATAGCTGATTAGGTTATTAACTTATTGATTTGTCTAATATTATTCCTTTATCGATAGAGTGTTTTATAAAATAACAACTTGTAGGTTCACTTATTATGAACTATGGTACATATATTGTGAACCATTGAGTGATAAGTAATGAGTCAGTTAGGTGATGCACTATTTACGACTACCCAGCAAAAAGTACTGGGCTTGTTGTATGTACAACCTGAAAAAAGCTTTTATACCAAAGAAATTCTACGTTTGACGGGCATGGGTGTGGCTACCATTAAACGTGAGCTGGATCGTATGGTTGCTGCTGGTATTTTAAGTATGACCAAAATTGGTAACCAGCATCATTATCAGGCTAAACCTGAATGTCCGATTTATCACGAGTTATTGGGGATTGTTAAGAAAACATTTGGCGTGACGGATGTTATAAACCAGGCGCTTTCTCCATTATCAAGCAATATAGACTGGGCGTTTATCTTTGGTTCGGTGGCGAGTGGTAAAGAAACATCGGCTAGTGATATTGATTTGATGATTATTGGTGAGATTGGGTTTACTGATGTCGTAAGTGTGCTTTATTCAGTGCAGGAAACACTAGGTCGAGAAATTAACCCTAAAATTTATCGCAAAGAGGAATGGATTCAAATGTTAAAAAACAAAGATGTCTTTATAAAAGAAGTATTGTCAAAACCACGAATGGATGTGATGGGAGATGATAATGAGTTTAGATAATTTAGTTGGTGTGAGTTTAGAAAAAGTTGAACAAGATGCTTCTGTTATTAAGCGATTGCTAGCGGCTGCCGAACGTAATATTGTAGATTCACACATCATGGAGGTGAGTTTTGAAAATCGATTTGATGCAGCTTATAAAGCGATTATGCAATTATCGAATGCAGCATTGCATGCTAATGGTTTCAGAACACTAACAAGTAAGCCTGGTCATCATATGACAATGATACAAGTGCTTAGCCAGACGATTGGTTTAGATAGGTAAACGGTTATTGTATTAGATGCTTTGCGAAAGCAAAGAAATGTCACTGATTACTCGGGTGACATTGTGCCTGTTAGTGCGGTTGAAGAATGCGTAAAGCATGCAGAGAATTTACTACATGATGTTAACCATTGGTTAAAAGTTAACAAACCAGAGTTGATCAAGTAAATATATAAGTTTAAAAATAAATAATGAGAGTAGAATTATTTATTCAGGATTGTTGGATTTTACTTAGACACTAATCATAATCTAGACTCCGTTTAATTTTTTAAGATTTATTAAACTTCAGAAATGTAATTTATGAAAATACAAATACTCAGTGATTTACATAATGAGTTTTTAAGAAACGGAAAGATTAATCCGTTACATAAATGGACGGGGAGTATTCCTGCAACGGATGCAGATATTATTGTGTTGGCTGGTGATATTGATACAGGTGTTTATGGCGCTGAATGGGCTATTAATGAAGCTGAGCGATTATCTAAAAAAATAATTTATGTGTTAGGTAACCATGAGTTTTATGGGTATGAGTTCAATAGTCTGAAGGAAAAAATTCAAAAACTCTGTGAAGGTACTTTGGTGTCCTGTCTGGATTATGGTGATTGCATAGAAAATGAAGTGCGATTTATAGGTGCTACATTATGGACAGATTACAAAGCATTCACTGAGTTACCCAAAGATATGGTAATGTCTAGCATAGAAAATGTATTAGCTGATCATCGAAAAATAAGATTTAGCTCGACTAATCAATATATAAAATTTAAACCCCAACATGCATTAACTCAACACAATATTGAGCTGGCCTGGATAAAAGAACAATTATTAGAACCGTTTAAGGGTAAAACGGTTGTTGTTACGCATCACGGGCCACATTTAAAATGCCAGCATCCTGCATTTCCAATAAGTGAAATAAGTGCCGCTTTTCATTCTGACTTGAGTAGTTTAATAGGAAAGAATGAGATTAGTCTGTGGGTTTATGGTCATACACATTCGAATTTAGATTGTCTGATAAGTGATACCCGAATCATCTCTAACCAGGCGGGTTACCCGGGTGAAAATGTGGCGGGTTTTAATGCTAGTTTAGTTGTTGAGGTTTAGTCTTTCGATATAATTTAAGCGATGTGACACGGCAAGGCTTTAAGCATCATGCTTTGATTTTATTTGTTAATTAGCCCTACCAGTTTGTATTAAGAGGGTATGTATATGAAACCTGCAAAAGCCGCTGAAAAACGTAAATCAATTCATCCACCTAAACCTGTAACTAAGTAAACTATAAATTATTAAAGGGATTTATTAAATGTCTCGTCCTCAATTTGTTTTAATTGCCGACACCTAATGGTGCTGGAAAATCTACCCTAACCCAATCAATTAAGCACTGCTTCCCTAATGTTCAGGTAATTGACCCTGATGCTATTGCAAAAGACCACCTGAAAAAAAGTGTTAACAGGGTGTAAAAAATTTTCGTGTTTTAGTGTTTCTTTGCGGACGATACGCTTTTTACTTTTAGACAGTATTCGCGGGCTTAGCTCAGGGTCTGCCACATATGTCATTGCGGGCGTAGGGATTATTTTTTAAGCAATTAACATAAAACCCATTGCCCATGTTTTAATCCCACAGCCCCTTAAACTAATCTTTTAAAATATACTTAACAACTACCTTCCTCTCATGCCGCCACCACCACCTGCGGGTGGTGTATAACCATCCGAGAAGCTGAGCATAAAGGCAACAATGTCATCTTCGTCCGCACTTGTCAGCCCCAGATTACCGAGCAACTGGGTATTCACATTTTGTGGCACTTCAGGTGCTGGCCATAAACCGGGAATATCGCGGGTATTATAGAAGTGAACCACGTCTTTCAGTGTTTTTAACAAACCATTGTGCATATAGGGTGCGGTTAAAGCAATATTACGTAGATGCGGGGTTTTGAATTTACCGTTCTCACGGTCTATACCCAATATCCCACCCAGACCGAGGTCAATTGCACCAGGATTCTGATTAAAAGGAAATTCGTCGTTTCTGGGTAAACCCAGATTGTGATAGCGAAAATCGGTAAACAGCACTGTGCCAGCACCACCGCCCATGCCGCCGCCCATCATGCCTCCTGCTGTATGACATTGTGAACAGTTGGCTCGGCCATTAAATAACATCTGACCGCGTTGCTCCTGCATGGTGAAATTAACCAGACCAGCCTGCACCGCATCGAACCGGGAACTAAATTGATTAACTTCGTGACTGCCTTCGAATGCAGCAATGGCCTGTGCCATTTGATGATAAGCTGTGCTGACATTTTGCAGCGAGCCCACACCATAAACCTGCTCAAACAGATCGGCATAGTTTGACGCCGCAATTTTACTAATCACTGTGGCCTGATCAGGATTATTCATTTCCACAGGATTTAAAAATGGCCCCTTGGCCTGCTCAGTTAAGTTTGCTGCACGACCATCCCAAAACTGACCACCTATTGCTTCATTGTTATAGCTAAACTCCGGGAAAAAACTGGCATAGGACGAACTCGGGGAATTTCGGTTACCAAATCGACCCGCAATCACACCTTCTGAAACCGGCAGCTCCTGATCCGGATCAGCAAAACCGGCTGATGGGGTATGGCAACTGGCACAAGCCTGACCGGCAGGCTCGGACAAATTATGATCAAAATAAATCTGTTTACCCAATTGCTCAAGGCTTGTCAGATCCTGAGCATAGGTTAAAGCACTCGACTGAACTAGCACGAGTGAAAGTATTGCATACATCTTTTTACTTATCGTCATTATTATTTCCCCATGGTTTGGAAATCTATTAATATTTTATAAACTATTGTATTTTATTACGACTGTGAAAAATTATTCTCCGCTTGTGTGTCACCCCCTTATATTGAGTAAATAGATAAAACCTATTCATGCCTATTCGTTTTAATACCAAAGGCGTTTTTTATATTCTGACAAATCTATAATTACTGTAATGAGAAACAGGTTAGATAAATAGAAAATGATTAAATAACTTTTAACTTGTTATAAGAAGATCAATTACTTGAGGAATCCAACTGGGACACCTAGTCCAATTGGAGTCCAACTGGGACACCCATGTTAGCAACACACCAGGATCAATAACTTCATTTAGTGTCTCTAATACTATAAGTTATATTAGAGTTTAATTTTTCTTAGGTTTATTAGCCCAGGTAATCACCAGTAAGCACTTCATTTCAACGTTTATTCAAAAAAAATCTGAAAAAATATTTCACTCCAGGGGAATAAAACTGAATCACCGGTGTATATGTTGTTTAGAACATCAACAATAAGGTAGATTCTTTATGTTACTCAAACTAAAACAATATCAACGATTATTCATTCTCATATTTGCTCCATTCTTTATCATCTCCTGTTCAAGTGATAATAATGATGAAAACATTTCATTAGATTCTTTTTCTGTAACACTTTCCAGTAAAAATACCGTTCCTCAAATAACCGCCGAAGGTAGTGGTTCTGCATTACTTTCATTAAACCGGGAAACGGGTGCATTGACGGGGTCTATAACCCTGAGTGGCTTAACGGGGGCAGTGACTGCGGCTCATATTCATCATGCAATTGCAGGATCAACGGGTGGTATTGTGGTAACACTGTCAGAGGATGGGAGCAATGCTAATCAATATAACGTACCTTCCAATAC
>Ga0316207_10005551_pt1 | contig 10399 bp, 7 predicted proteins | sample 6weekpyrite_MG_FD_204943 | JGI IMG/M metagenome (GOLD analysis project Ga0316207, IMG submission 204943) | Microbial mat bacterial communities from mineral coupon in-situ incubated in ocean water Damariscotta River, Maine, United States -... | ecosystem: Environmental > Aquatic > Marine >...
CAAAATCTGGATTAGTGTATGATGAAAATTTTAGAAGTGTGAAAAATGAATTGGCACTTTTTTAAGAAAAAAAAGATGAAATTGTTTGGAATTTACCACAGTTCATTGTTGTAAAACGTTTTTTAATTCCATTCCACGTTCAGTTTTTCCAATTCTGCATTTAATTCAGCGAGTGAGTTCGGTTCAATTATCTGCGTGTTGATACTCAATTCTTTTTTGTCCGTTTTAATGATATAATCTCCAGCAAACTTCTTAATCCGTTTTATTTCAGTTAGATTTAGCTTTTTTCCTAATGGTCCGTTTACTGTTAAAATTCCGTTTTTAATACTCACATATTTATATTTCTTTTGATAGAAATAAGTTCCAAAATATGTCAATGAGATTAAAATCCAGCCATAATCAATCCAATGAAGTTTGTCGTCAAAGTATAATTGAACAAAAAAATAAACAAACCAAATTATTCCGAAAATCAGATTAAAATTCAGTTGTCGTTTTTTATATTGAATTTTCATTTCGCAAATGTTTTACAACGGTCTCGGCTATGATTTCGTTGCGGAAAAATCCGCAGGATTCTTTCCGCCGTAGCCGAAAGATAGCAAAAAAGCGTTGAATTCCGATTAGGAATTCAACCGCAATGAATTATAGCCATTGTTGTAGTGCGTTTTTTTTCGTTAATATTCGGTTACAGAACTCCAATTCTCTCCTTTTTTTATCCTATGGATTTGTGTGTCCGAAACTCCGAAGCGTTTTGCAATCATATTGATTCTGTTCTTTTCGTTTTTCAACTGGCGTTTAATGATTTTCACTTTTCCCTCGTTTAGTTTTCCGATTTTTTTACCTCTTTTTTGCACAACTTTTTCCCAATTCGGATTGTTGAATTGATGAATTTCCTTTTCTCTTTTGGTTGCCCATTTTAAGTTTTCCACTCGATTGTCGGTTTTATCATAATTCAGATGAATGACATAAATTCCGTCGTTCTGTTCAAGAAAATGTTCTGCCACAAGTTTGTGCACGTATCTGCTGGTCGATTTTCCGTTCTGTTTTTGTTTGACTGATAAATTCTGATATCCGTTTATAAAGTATTCTTTAACCAAAAATTCCTTATCGGTTTTGCAGTTTATAATTCTGCCGTAATTTGAGATTTTGAACTTTTCATTTTCGGCAATTCCATCGTCAAATTCGACCTCTTTCCATTCTTCATTCCAATAGTTTCTTATCATCCTAAATGCTTTTCTCAAATGCACTACAACGGTCTCGGCTATGCGTAGTGCGGGATTTCAAGGCACTTCACTTTCCGTTTAGCTGTTAGTTTTATTTAATGTAATTACTTTCATATTAGCACTTTATCCCGCATTACGTATAGCCATTGTTGGGCAATCGTACTTTTTTCTCGTCCGTCTGTCAGCGTTGGCAAAGACATACTCTTTTGCAATTTTTGGCTTTAGCGTTGCCTTGAGCGGCTTGGCAATGTGTGTGGCTTTGAAGCGTTGGCATTTCTTTCCTGTTATATCGTTTTCAGATTCAATTGTTTTAAATATTCGTTGTGTTCGTCTGTCTTTGTCTGAATGCGTTCATTGATGGATGTCAAGCGCTCGTTTACCTTGTCTAAGTCAATTACTATTTCGTCTTCTGCTGTACTCACATATCGCGAAATATTCAAGTTATAATTATTCTTTTCAATCTCTTCAATAGAAACTCTTCGAGCGTACCGTTCAATTTCCTCAGGACGATTTTTGTAGGTGTCTACAATGCTTTCGATATTCTCTTCATTCAATGAGTTTTGACGCTTGCCTTTTTCAAAATGCTCACTGGCATTGATGAATAGTACATCATCTTCTTTCTTACACTTTTTAAGTACTAGAATACAAACTGGGATGCCAGTAGAGTAGAACAAGTTAGAAGGCAAACCAATAACGGTATCAATGTGATTGTCTTTTAAGAGCTTTCTCCTGATTTTTTCTTCTGAACCGCCACGGAATAATACTCCATGAGGCAGAATAATAGCCATTGTACCTTCATTACTTAGGAAATGAAAGCCATGCAATAGGAAAGCAAAATCCGCTGCTGATTTTGGAGCTAATCCGTAACTCTTAAATCGAAAATCTTCCGCCAAAGTATCGTTTGGCTCCCAACGTAAACTAAAAGGAGGATTGGCAACTATAGCGTCAAATTCTGTCTTTTTGGAAGGATTCATTTCGTTTAGAATATCCCACTGGTTTTTTAAAGTATCACCGTGATAAATCTCAAATTCTGTGTCTTTCATACCGTGCAAGAGCATGTTCATCCGAGCAAGGTTGTAAGTGGTTATGTTGTTCTCTTGGCCGTAGATTTTACCAATTGTGCCTTTGTCATTAGTTTGTTCTTTTAGTTGAGTGCGAACATTCAGGAGGAGAGAACCTGAACCACAGGCAAAGTCCAATACTTTATCTAATTTTCGTTTTGGACCAGTTGATGGATCTTGGCTATCAAGAGTTACAATCCTAGATAGTATAGTAGAAATCTGTTGGGGCGTATAAAATTCCCCTGCTTTTTTGCCTGAACCTGCTGCAAACTGTCCAATCAAATATTCATAGGCGTCTCCAAGTGTATCGGAATCGGTTGAGAAATCTGCAATCCCTTCTGAAATCTTTTGAATAATGGTGCAAAGCTTCTTATTTCTGTCTGTGGGTGTTCTACCAAGCTTTTCAGAGTTCAGGTTGATTTCAGAGAATAGACCTTGAAAAGAATTATCGAATGATTCATTTTCAATATATCGGAAGCCTTCTTCCAATGTAATCAACAACTCACTATTCTGCGTTCTTGCCAGTTCGGTAATGTTGCTCCACAAATGCTCAGGCTTGATAATGTAATGCACTTTCCTGCGCATTTGTTTTTCAAAATCAGACACATCTGCTGAGTTGGCAGCATACCAAAGACCTAATGCTGTGCGACCGTCATCCTCAGCCAGTTTGGGATAATCTGAACCTAATTCTTTTTTGGCTGACTCTTCATAATTGTAAGACAGATAGCGGAGAAATAGAAATGAAAGCATGTAATCGCGAAACGAATCCGCATTCATGGCTCCTCGGAGATTGTCTGCTATTGCCCAAAGGGTTTTACCCAGTTGTTGTTGGTCTTTTTGTGTCATACTGCTGTATTTTCTTCAGTTGGCTCTACAAACAACTCTGGATTAAATCGATAGTTATTCATAAAATCATCTAGTATTATTATAAAATATTCCTTGTTTTCTTCAATCATTTCAGTTGGCTCAAACATCAGATAGTTACCATGGCTGAGAACATTAATCAAACGAGCATGGATTATACCATCAGGGTCATTTTCTTCATCTTTTTTTATGCAAGCTGAAAAATTATTGAACCCATGAAAAGTGGCTGTTCGTTCGAGTATGTTTCTTAGCAAGCTGAAATGATAAGTGAAAAGAGTTCCTGTTTCTGATATTCGTTTCAATTCCTTTAGCAAGGCAACATGATGAAAGAATGGTGTGTCACGTGTGTACTGTAAAGTGTATTCCTGAGTGTTTTTATCCTTTGCTAAAAAATAGGGTTGGAATTTCTTTCTTTCCATTCCTAATTCGTTCCAAAGTACGTTATAGAATAAGCTGTGATGAGAAGAAAGCACAAATTTGATGTCGCTCTCTTTGTTTGTGATTAGGTGAGCCAAATGGCTTGCAACAGCCACCGCATTATTATCATCTAATGAAGAAATTGGGTCGTCTATGTAAATATATTTCACCCATTCATAGCCGACTTGCTTATCAATTGCCAATTGCGCAACGGCCAAAAAGAAGCACCAAATGAATATGTTTTCTTCACCTCTTGATATTTTTATGTGTTCTACATTTTGTGCTGTTTCCTCAACAAGTGCCTCCCTTATAAAATTTACCGCCCAAAATTCAGGTCCTTCATCTTCTCCTTTGTCATTTTTCTTTCTGTATTTGTAGTCAATCAGAAAGTTAAAATCTGCATAGCGGTGCAAAATGGGTCTGATTTTATTCTCCATGTCTTGCTGTTCGATACCCGCAAAAAATTGAGAATCTTTATTGAGTAACAGAACCCTATGTGTATCGTAGATTAAATCGTTATCCCAAGTAAAAAGGTCTTCTGTATATGCGTTGTAGTACAAAGTATCTCTATTTGTAACCTGACCATCATCATCAAATGTCTTGCCTGCCTGCCTGAAATCCATGGACAAACGTGTTTTGCCTGTGCCGTTGTAACCAAATAGAAGGGTGTATTTTTTATCTAAGCCTCTTAAATAATTGGCAACCTCCGCCAAGTCTGATTTTCTATGTATAGTACTTGCCATATTTTAACTCTCAATTTTTGGGAATAATCCCTGCATTAATCCCCTTTTGTGTTTCTGTATTTGCTCAATTTTCTCTGTTTGGGCGGTGATCAATTCATCTAAATCTGAAAGACAGGAAGCAATTTTTTGTTGTTCTTTAATGGATGGTACTTTAATTAAGAAATCGCTTAGAACTTCTTTTGTGATTGTTTTGATGATGCCTCCTGGTGCTTTTAGTTTTTCTATTTCAAAAAGTAAAAAGAGAACGTATGCAAAGAAAGTTTTGTCAATATCTGAATAGAATTCTTGGAATATCAATAGAGTTCTATCAATGTAGGCATCATATTGAGTTATTGCGACACGGCCAATTGAACCTTGTATGGTTATTATTACCGTTCCTTTTTCAATAAAAACACTTTGTTCGGCAGCTAGTGCACTGATTTTTCTTTTGGTTGTAGCTTTCAGACGGAAGTTATCATCTACATCATAAACCTGAATAAAGGGCATTCCATTTTCGTCATCATACCACTGCGCCAAACCATATGGTTGTGGGAAACTTCCTCTCCGGAAACGAGAAATATTTTTTAAACTTTCGGCTTCCCAAACCCCATCATCCTCAAATTCAGGAAAACGAACCTTGGGAACGGCTTCTTGGTCTTGAGGAAAAAGATTTTGCATCAAGCCTATTTTGTGTTTTTTTAGAGCGTCCAGTTTATCATTGTGGGCGGCTAGCAGCTCATCTAAGCTAAAAAGGCATGAAGCGATTTTTTTTTGTTCTGCGGGATTAGGAAAACTTATAACAAAGTCACTTAATACTTCTTTAGTTATAGTCTTTATTATACCACCCGGTGCTTTTTGTTTTTCAATTTCAAAGAGCAAGAATAAGATGTAAGCAAAAAAAGTTTTATCTATCTCATTATAAAATTCCTCAAACAACAGCAGCGTTCTATCAATGTAGGCATCATATTGAGTTATTGCGACTCTACCAATAGAACCTTGAATAGTAATTATTACAGTGCCTTTTTTTATAAATACGCTTTGTTTAGCACCGAGCTTACTTATTTTACTTTTTGTTTTCGGTTTTAAACGAAAATCTTCTCCTACGTCATACACCTGAATAAACGGCATGCCATTTTCGTCATCATACCATTTAGGTAAGCCGTATGGCTGAGGAAAGCTTCCTCTTCTAAATTTTGCAATATTAACGAGAGAATCTCCATCCCAATCTCCATCATTCAGAAATTCAGGAAACCTTAATTGCGGTATCAATTTTAACTCTTTACTCATAAGCTGTTAATCCTGAAATTTCACGCCCTTGGGCTAATTTTTTTAATTGAGGCACCAAGTCTTCCATTAAAGCCAATTCTTTTACCCTGCGTTCTTTCCAACTCAATTCCAATGGCTCTAGCAGGTCGGTGAGTCTCTCGCCATCAAAGATCATTCGGCTCATTATTTTTTCTACAAAGGTTTTTAGGTCTGCTGTTGGCAATCCGTGTTTTTTGGATATGTCTTCTAATTCTTTGTCGTACTTCTCTACTTTGTATGTTTCAAAGTTTTTCTTTAAATCCTCAGCACTTTGTCCCACACTCCAGTCCACTTGCTCAATGTATTCCGACAGGTCTTCTTCTTCGTCCATCAAGTTTGAGTTGGATTTAAGCAAGCTTATTACCTGTGCTTTGGTCATTTTTTGCTTAGAAGGTTTTTGCTGTGTGCTGTCGGCAATCAGCCCCATGATGTAGTCATAATCAATCACCGCAGAAGCAAAGAGTACAAACTCAAAATCCAATTGTTGAATATCGTCAGGCGCATCTTCACCTTCTTTTTGCTGTATTTCCCTCAGTTGCTTGGCCGTTTCTATGTAAGAGCTTCTGAACTCCTGCAAGGTTTCTTTAGGTAGGATGGTTTCAATTTTGGCTTGCTGTTCTGTATTTAAATCGGTGTACTGGTCTAGTTGCGTTTTAAGTCGTTGTACTTCTTTAAAGTTTTTTACAAATGCTATTCGAGCAGCATCTCCTTTCAGGTTGTACACTTCTTGTGGTTCGTTTACTAGGTTGTGTTCTTGCATAAATGCGCCCAACTTTTCTACTGCTTCTTGGTATTTGTCAATCACAACTGGAGCAGGATCCACCATCCATATTTCTTTGGCTTTGCCGCCTTCTTCTCCTGAGAAAAGTGTAATTGCTTGATTCACGGCATCCTGCTGCGAACGGAAATCCAAAATATTGCCATACGGCTTGGTGTCATTCAGTACTCGATTGGTTCTTGAAAACGCCTGTATTAAGCCGTGGTATTTAAGATTTTTGTCTACGTACAAGGTGTTCAAGTACTTACTATCAAAACCTGTGAGTAGCATATCCACTACAATAGTGAGGTCAATCTTGTCTTTGTGCGGAACGTCTTTATTGCTGTATTTCTGACTTTTTATACGGCCTTGAATGTCCTGATAATACAAATCAAAATTGTTGATATCGTGATTGGTGCGATATTGAGAGTTGAAGTCCGTAATAATCTCCTTTAAGGCTTTTTTCTTCTCGTCAGGGTTTTGCTTGTTGTCTTCTTTTTCCTGTGCTAAATCTTCCTGAATCTGCTGAATGTCTTTGTTACCTTCGGCAGGAGGTGAGAACACGCACGCAATGTTTAAAGGCACAAAATCAGAATCTTCTACTTGCTTTTTCTTTTGCACCTCCTCGAAAAGTCGATAATACTCGATGGCGTTGTTGATAGAAGCGGTGGCGAGTATTGCATTAAACTTTCGTTGATTGGTAGCTTTATCATGTTTGGCGATAATGGCTTCTGCTACTGCTTGTTGGGCAATCGCCTCTCCTGATTTTGCCTTCACTGCGCCTTCGCCCTTGAAATAGTCGATATGAAATTTCAGTACGTTGCGGTCGTCAATCGCATGCGTAATGGTATAAGCATGCAATTGCTTTTCAAATATGCTTTCCGTGGTTTTGTATGTTTCGTATTGGTCTTCACGGATTTTTTGTGTCGAGTTTTCTTCAAAGATGGGAGTACCTGTAAACCCAAACAGTTGTGCATTCGGAAAGAACTCTTTTATCGCTTTGTGATTTTCACCAAACTGTGAACGGTGGCACTCATCAAAAATGAAAACGATACGCTTATTGCTCAATGGCTCCAAACGCTCTTTATAATTTCTTTTGTAAGTTCCATCTAATGCCAATCCCAATTTTTGAATAGTGGTCACAATCACTTTGTCAGCATAGTCTTCAGAAAGTAATCGCCTTACCAATGTTTCGGTATTGGTGTTTTCTTCTACACTGCCTTCCTGAAACTTATTGAATTCCTCACGGGTTTGGCGGTCAAGGTCTTTTCTATCTACCACAAACAGACATTTTTCAATATCTCGATTGTCTTTAAGAAGGGTTGAAGCTTTGAAAGAGGTAAGGGTTTTACCACTTCCTGTAGTATGCCAGATAAAACCATTTCCTCGATTTTGCTTCACGCATTCATCAATGGCTTTTACCGCATAGATTTGATACGGACGCATGACCAGCAATTTCTGCTCAGTCTCTACAAGTACCATGTACTTGCTAATCATTTCGCCTAGCGTGCACTTTTTCAGAAATCTATCTGTGAAATCTTCCAGATGCTTGATTTTGTTGTTCTTTTCATCCGCCAAATGGTAAATGGGTAAGAACTGCTCATCTGCATTAAATTGAAAATGCTGTTTTTTATTATTAGCGAAATAGATGGTATTGGAACGGTTGCTCACAATGAACAACTGCATGTAACACATGAGTGAATTGGCATAACCATTGCCAGGTTCGTTTTTATAATCCACAATTTGCTGCATGGCTTTTCGTGGGGAAATGTCCAATCGTTTTAATTCTACCTGCACCACAGGTAAGCCATTAATCAGCAGAATGATGTCGTAGCGTTGGTTGCTGTTTTCAGTGTTCATCCGCAACTGGCTAATTACCTCAAAGTCGTTTTTGCACCAGTCTTTGTTATTGACTAAAGTGTAATGCAATGGTGTTCCATCTTCCCGCTGGAAAAACTGTTGTTCTCTTAGTTTTTTAGATGCCTTAAAAACATCTGGTTCTATAATTTCCTCTCGCAAGCGCAAGAATTCACTATCGGATAAGCGCACGCGGTTGAGTGCTTCAAATTTGGTTTTGAAGTTTTTCTCCAATGCAGCTCGATCCCGAATATCCGTTCGGCTTGTATATTTCAAGTCGGTGAGCTGCTTGATTAGGTTTTCTTCTATTTGATATTCTTTAGTCATTCAAATCTTCTTTCAATAAATCTTTGGCATTTACCTCTAATATTTTAGCAATTTCATATAGTACTTCAAGTCTTGGTTGTTGTCGGTTTTGTACATATCCATTCACCATATTGTAACTCTTACCAAGTTTTTCAGCCAACCAAGTCTGCTTAATCCCTTTCTCTTCGAGTACTTCCTTTATTCGGTTCATTTCCGTCTAAAATTATCCGTCCAAGATAATATTTTATTTTCAACTATCTCGTTTTTCAATATAAAAACCGTTCGAATTATTCTCATCCTACGAGCGTAGGGAGATTTTGCTCTTTTGGTTTTTCAGGGTTGGCAAAGAGCGTTGGCAAAAACCAAATGTGCTAAAATGTGCGGCTGGCTTTTTTTTCGCATGAAACACAACGTGTTTGTATATGAAAAGTTGCGTGTTAATAAGCGCAAATTTTTCGGTTTAGTGTTGACATTAAAAATACAAAAAGACCTTTGAATTAAGCACTTGCCAGCAATTTTTTATATACGGTGTTAGCTGCTGCCGTGTGTCCTGTGTTACTTGGGGATACAAAATATGATTAAGTTCATTGAAAAACAAGTAACATAACTGTAATTGAGATGAGAGGCTCATTTTATTTGTTCAGAAACGAGTTTGGTATTTAAAACCAATATGGTCTCACGTAAAGAACAAAGAATGGGAATTGGTCTCTCGGCTGGGGTGTATAGGCACATCGGTCAAACCGCCTTATGGGGCTTGCCTTTCACGGGTCGGTCTTGAGCGATAAGGTCAAAGGCGCTACCGCTGTTGTATTGTGAGTAGAATGCTATGGTGGGAGTAAAGAAGCTGAAAGAGACGAGATTGAACCCTTGTAGAAGTGTCGTAAACAACTTTAGTATTGTCAAAATCGAGGGATGGGCGGTCTTGCGAGACACCTTGCCTGCGGCAGGCAGGGAGCTTGACGGGAGTAACCTATGTACTGGTCAAGTGGCAATCGGCATAAAGAGGGCAGGAGCTTTACTTATACGGCTCAATTACGGAACGGGAGAAGCTAATCGATAGTGCAAAAATACCACAACCCCGAAGGGCAAGGTAGAAAGTAGCGATACTATTGATTAGTGGCGGATCAGTCCGTAGTAGCGATGAAGTTTCTGTAATGGAAACGAAGCGAAGGGACTGACTTAACAGTTTTAACTTGTATTACAACTAAATTTATTTAGGATGATTTTCAAAGAGAAACAAAAGTCGCAACCGATAGAAAAGCGACAGGTATGGGAAGCCTTTAAAAAGGTACGTAGTAACAAAGGCGCATCAGGAGTTGATGAACTGTCAATTCAAGAGGTGTCCTCACACCCTATGAAGTACTTGTATCCAGTATGGAACAGATTGGCAAGTGGGAGTTACTTTCCAAAACCTGTACGTGAGGTAGAAATACCCAAAACAGATGGTCGAAAAAGGAAGCTAGGCATTCCAACGGTACAGGACCGAACGGCTCAAATGGTAATACGTGAGGAATTGGAGCAGATTGCAGATAAGCATTTTAGCAAAAGTTCCTTTGGCTATCGTCCAAACAAATCAGCGCACCACGCCATTAAGCAATGCAGGGAAAACTGTATGGAAATGGACTGGGCAATAGATTTGGACATCAAGAGTTTTTTTGATGAGATAGACCATGATTTGATGCTTAAGGCATTGGGTCATTTTACCAAAGCGAAGCACATTCACTTGTACGTAACACGTTGGTTGAAAGCTTCAGTCCAAAAGAAAGATGGTAAGATTTATCCACGAACCAAAGGCACACCACAAGGCGGTGTTATAAGCCCATTACTGGCAAACATCTTCTTGCACGTTGTTTTTGATAAATGGATAGAAAAGCACCATCCCGAAGTAAA
>Ga0316207_10005552_pt1 | contig 10398 bp, 15 predicted proteins | sample 6weekpyrite_MG_FD_204943 | JGI IMG/M metagenome (GOLD analysis project Ga0316207, IMG submission 204943) | Microbial mat bacterial communities from mineral coupon in-situ incubated in ocean water Damariscotta River, Maine, United States -... | ecosystem: Environmental > Aquatic > Marine >...
TGCCAGATACCATGCAGTTGTTGAATCGTCATCGAGTCTAGGATCGACCACCACTTCAAGGTTCCTAATGAATTTCAGATTTGGCACCTCGTTATTTCTTGAAGGGTCGACCATTGATGCAACTAATTGTTCTGCAGTTGACAACAATTCGGCAGGAACAATTAAATGTTTTGGAAGAATAGATAGATGTGAACCTTGACTGGTTTTTTGTTTTAACATGGACGCTCGAGCTGTTGATAAGCTACTTATATCCAAGGCTGCTGCTGACATCAGATTGTTATGGGATGCATGAAATAGAGCATTATTGTCATGCATGGTAGGGTTACTAGTTAATTGCTGATATACGATATCACCTTGTTTTCTAATGGCAGAGGAAATAAATGCTCTTGGTACAGAAAAGAAAGCATCTAGATCGTCGTTTATCAGGGATTCTCGTGTAAGAGCAAATGCCTTCTTGAATGTCTGAAGCTCATACACTTCATTGCTCTCACCAAAAGTGCCATAAGTTAGCTCAGCGTGTTCGCCAGATACTTCGAGATCGGGGGCCTCACTTAATTGAGGACGATTTTGAGGCTTAAAGTCGGTTGGATATTCAACTCTAGTCCATGACTCAAATGAAGGGCTCATTTCTTCATAGGCCATGCGTAATGTTTTACCCATTGAGTCAGATAGCAGAGAGGGGAAGTCACTGGTAGTGTGATATGCAGTATTTAGAATATCAGTGGAGCTCAAACCTTGAGTTGATTTACCTTGATGACGCAACATTTGAGAGGCCATGTCCATAATTGACATTCTGGAAACATCTTTTGCGGCGTCAGAAGGATTTTTTATATTTACGTTATTGCGAAGACATAGCCCATCTACTGCAGCATCTCTGAATTCCTGGTGGTGATTGTTGTCGCCATAATGAATTGATGTCATTTCACTGCAGTGATTCCGGGGGTTTGCAGGTTTATGTCTTTCGCCGAGCGATACAAGTAGCTTTTCTCTGGCCATTTCAGTAGAACAAGACTTGTCTTGTAGACAAGACACCATCATTTTTTTGTATTCATCACCTGCAGTCATAAAAATGTCGGTAATTAGATTAACTCGATCCAGTTCCTTAGATATTGCTTCTGCATCGATTGAGTTTTCTGTTTTGCTTGATTGTTTCTGTTGCGACATATCATCACCTTTAAAATAATTTGTGGGAACATTGTTAAATTTCGACACATCAAAGCTGGCGGCGACATCCATTGCATCTGTGATTACATCGATAAACCCATGGTTGAGTGCTTCCTGTGCATCAAACCAGGTTTCTTCATCCATCATTTCGCTGATTAACTCGCGATCTTCGCCGGTTTTATTGGCATAAGCAGTGATTAGGCTGTCTTTCATCTTGTCCATGACATCAGCTGTTTTACGCATATCAGCACTGTCGCCGTAAGCCATGCTCCACGGGTTGTGGATCATGAAAAATGCATTTTCGGCCATGTGTACTTTGTTGCCAGCCATGGCAATCACACTGGCAATACTGAATGCGGCCCCATCAATATGTACATCAATATTCGCCTTCTGGCGTTTCAGAGCGTTGTATATCGCAATGCCATCTGTAACAGAGCCGCCTGGTGAGTTAATGCGTACTGAAATGGATGAAACTCCACCGAGATTTTTGAGACTGTCGATAAATTCTTTAGCTGAGATGCCGTTCGCACCGATTTCATCGTAGATGTTTATCTCTACACCGCCATGGTGAAAAGTTTTTATCGAATACCAGTCTTTCATGCTTATTTCCTGTATTGGTTGTTTACATGAAAGCACAATGATTCGATGGGATACATAATCACGATATGATGTCCCGAATTATTCTAGCGATCTGCTTTTCAGACTTTGGCAGGTAGATGTCATGCTTTTGACAAATATTTACGATCGGTTGTGTTAGTGGGTGATTCAGCTCATGAAGCATTGATACAATTTGTTTCGCTTTAATTGTGACGCTGCCTTGCAATTTCTGTGAAACTCGGAATATTGTCTTGTTACGCTGCTCATAGGCATCTGATACACGTGGGTCGCGGTACGCATCACCCGGGAGCATTCTAATGTCCAGTGACTCATCTAACTTCAGCCCCGGTGTCGAACAGAATCGAGATAATGCAGGTAACAACCACTTGACCACATCATCTGGTATGGGTAACCCTGCATGCATCGCGATACATATACGCTGCAGATTATCTATATCCTGCTTTGTGAGCATTAGCTAATCCGTTTGCGCCTTTGTATGTGCTTGTTAAAGCTGTTGTTAGCCTTAATCAGTTTTTTTGCAAGTTTGGGGTGAACTGGGTGCCAGCACCTATTCACTCCATCTCGACCGATGATAACTAGCGCTTGATGATCTCTGCAGTAGAGACGAGCGGCATTTGCGTCTGGGTTGTTTTTGAAAAATAAAGGGATGCTATTGCCGCAATGCTCGCATACCAATTCTTCACGAAATTCTTCTTCAATAATTTCAGTCAATGTGAATTGCTCTTCTGCATTTTTTTCATGTCAGCCTGATTCATTTCCTTCAGTAAAAATTCGGCCATGACCTGATCCATAGGTTCAAGTACGTTGTAATTACCTTCCCGGGTAATTTCTATGAATGCCTGCTGTTCATGGCAGTAATATCGAATAACGGGCATGAAAAAATATCGTTTGAACTCTGCTTCAATATCAGCCATGCAGGATTCGCAGATCTCGAACTCATCTTGATTACGTTGGTATACCGTCATTTCACCAACCCTCAGTACAATCTTGCCTTCATCTTTATTAGTCATATCAATTCCTTAGTTGTTGTAAAACCGAAACGAAGCCCATTTTTTAAATGAGTCACTAGTAAAATCCCGCGCCGCTTATACCCGCATAGCTACTATCCACAGGAAGTACCTAAAAAGTCTCATCGTGTTCATATGTCCTGCCTCCTGGTTCATCGTCATGGGTAAGTGGATTCTGTTGATTTACTATTTCAACAGCTGACAGACGACTTGAGTTTCCCTTGGTATGGTCTGGGCCGTTGTGTATGTACGCCTTGAAGGCGGCATGCCAGTCTTCCCGTTGATGACCTTTTGAAATTGCATCGAACTTGAACGCTTCAAACCGAGCGTCTGGATCGATTCTTGGGTAAATGTCTAAACACCAGGAACGAAGCGCCGGTGTGAGATTCATGTCATCGGGTATTCGTTTTTTTATTCTTTGTGGCGGTTGTTCATATTTTGGGCAGCTACCAAGTTTGGTAAATGAAGAGTTAGTTGAATAGTTCATTGAATAGTTAGTAGGTAAGAGATACCGCACCTCACCGGTATCTACTACCGGTACAACGGTATCTACTACCGCACCATCCATTTGACCGGTAGCTCTTACCGCAGCACGTGGTATTGCTGCCTGATATATATAATTTTTCCATCTCTTCCCACCATGCGTTTGTCGGATATAGCGCAATAACCAACCTTCATGATTTGCTTTGGTGAGATGTGTTCTAACAGTCTTTTCAGAACAGCGCGTATCGAGTGAAATTCTGTTGATTGAGGGAAAGCATTTGCCTTCTGCATCCATCCAGCGATGCAATGCACAAAGGATGAGTCGGGTCATTGCCGCACTCGGCCCATGTTTTGATAGAACAAGCAATCGCCATCTCAAGTGAAATGGTTGTTGCTTAGATTTGTTATGTGACATAATCTGGTCACTCATACATTCTTGTTGTAATGATTTTTGTCAGCCGGCTTGTCAGAGCCGGCTTTTTTCTTGGTTAAGTTGTTCTTTTAACCTCATCGCCGTCAGTACGTCATAAAGGCGCTTCTGGTGATCACACGGGGGATGGTTATTCTGAATTGCTCGATATACGGCAAGCGCCTGTGTGCCCGACAGTGGGCTACACGTGCTAGATTCAACAAGCTTCTGCATGGGTATTTTCCTCCATGCGTTTGCGCCAGGCGGCTGCGGCTTCCTTGCTAATTAGTACTTTTGCACCAACATGCATGATTTTTGGCCCGAGGCCAGCTTTTCGGAGTTTGTAATACATTGGGCGAGAAACGTTATGTTTATCGCAAAACTGTGTGATTGTGTACGCGTCCATCATTCTCTCCTGTCTACTCTATATTTGTATAAATATTCTGTAGACAGGATAAAAACGGGGAGGGTTATAGGCTAGTTATCATTTTCACGATAACGGCGCTATCGTGAAAATTATTTATCTTTCTTCCAAATGCTCGGCCAATTACCAATTGTCCTGAATTGCGGAGGCTTGATTCCTACACTGATAAGGTGTTTTTCGATCTCTCGAGTGTGAGGCGCTTTTCCGTGTTTTTTCAAATATGAATAATAGAAAAGTTTTCCTTCAGATTTGGCATCAGAGCGTTGTGCGTGAGCTGCATGAGTGGCTTTTTTTCTATTCTCTTCACCTATTATTTCAGCTTTTTCATAGCATTCGCGATATAGATCTTCTATTTTAAATCTGAGGTATTTTTCTAACTCTTCACGGTTGATTTCAGGTTTTTCATTATTATCGTGCTCGATATATTGCATTTCTTGTTCAAGTGTTTTTTCTAACTCTTCGGTATCCTCATGGTAAGAAAGCCACGCACGGCACATACAAACCAGGTTACACATCCTGGTTTGTAAAGTAGTCATATCATTTGGTTTGGTTTCTACCCAACGCATGACTGGTTCGTTTGGCATTTCTGGAAAAAAGTCGGGACCGTGCATATCTATTATGTAATCAGAAATGCCTTGGTCACGTAACTTAATCGTGGTGGATTCCATAATATCCCTTACCATGCCTTCCTGATCTTTGTAATGAAGGAGGTTCACGATAAAAGTTCTCTTATTTGTGACTTCTGCAGTAAAATTTCAGCTATTTGGCCTTGAGCAATAGCCATTCTTTTTTTGTAAGTAGATGGGTTTATACCTAGTCGCTGTGCTACGGTAACCTGGCTATTGTTGCTAAGATAATAGAGCTTTATTATTTCTTGAGATGTTGGAGGGAGGCTGGCAATTAACTTATCAATATTCTCAGCAAATTCATCATCAATACCATCTGTTAATGGGCCTTTCTTTTTTGTATCCATACTCTTTGCGTTCCCATCCATAATACGTTTGACTGTTGAGATTCGTTTATGGCCAAGGTTTACACCAGATATAGAGTTTTGCCATTTACTCCAGTACTCCAGTAGCTCTTGAACGAATGGAATGTTCACGGTGTTTTATCTCCAAAACTTGGTAGATTCTGCCGGATTGCGTTCGCTACATGATCGGGCTGTAAATGTGCGTAATGTTTTTCGGTGATTCGGGTATCTGCATGGCCGAGTGCCTGTGCGATGACTTGTAGTGGGGCACCATTCATTGCGAGCAGACTGCCATAGGTATGTCGCAAAATATGAAATGATACCGGCGGATCAATTTCTGCTTTTTTGCATGCATCCAACATTGGCCGGCTTTGATGTGACTTTCCCCAAGGCTTACCATCCATCCGTAAAAATGCATGCGCTGCTTTTTTTTGACCTTTGCAAATATCAGTAAAAAATTCGATACCTTCATCTGTCAATGGCACATGTCGTGGGTGCCCACTTTTACTCTCATGGATATAGATTGTGCCTGCATTACTATTGAAATCAGATACCAGTAATTTCGTCAATTCGCCATATCGGCAACCCGTAAATAGGGCTGCTTTTACTAGGTTTCTAAAATCTGGCTCGGAGGAATCAATCAACCGTTTACACTCTGCCTGGTCAATGTGTCGAATTTTCGGGGCTTCAACTGCCTTAAATGGCTTTACAATTCGCCAGGCAGTATCGTCTGAAATATCTCCATTCAAGTAGGCATGATTAAGTGCGGCTTTGAGAACAGTTAACACTCTGTTTGCTGTCGATTTTGCGCGGCGTACTGACTCTGGATCATCTTCATCATACCGTTTGTTGGCAGTAATCAGGCCTTCTTGCCATGATTTGATCCGTCTGGGCGTTAGTTCGCTGGCTAGTAAATCACCAAGTTGTGGTGTGATTTGTTTATCAACGGTGTTTTTTGTATCTGAATAGCTCTTACGGTGTAACTTGAACCAATTGAGATAATCATTCATTACCTCTTTGGTGGTGCGGGAGTATGTGGGCGTTCCGTGGGCATCTTTAACGGCATGATCGTCGCGATGGATAGCCAGGCGGTGCGCTTGCTTGTAGTCGTATACGCTGATCCCGTTGGCATCCTGGTAATCATCAGCCAGGCCGATGCGGATCTTCTGGTATTTACCCTCATTAGTTTTGCGCCTGACAAACCAGACGGCAGATTTCTTGCCTTTGTAGTAGCCAAGGAACAAACCAGTGTTGATCTGGTGCCAATATGGCTCTTTATTAGGCTTCAGCTTTGCCCGCGCATCGCGTGATTCTAATCGGTAATTGCGTGAAAGCCGTCCCACGGCGGTAACCTCTTTTCGGTAAAAGTCGGTAAAAAACCAGTGTGTACGGGCAGGATACTCGAGTAGTCAGAATTACGCAAATGCCTATAAATATAGGGTAAATGGCAAACACGTGTAGACGGCTGTAGATACGTTGCACGCCCTTTCACGGCGGTAACAGGGGTTCGAACCCCCTTGGGGACGCCAAATAAAACAAAGGCTTACGTTTTTACGTAGGTCTTTTTTATTTTTATCGGTAAATTATCGGGAATAATTAGGGCTGTTCATTGTCTACATTTAGTAGCTATAATTTGATAGAGATCTAAGAGATTAAATTCTTAGGCCGATAAATATAAAAAGCGGGAAACCGCGATATTAGACAGGGTAATTACATTAAGGAGTGTCTCATGGAAAATTGCGAAATGGCTGGTGTTGTTCGCGTTCATGAAGAGTATAAAGAAGGCGCCTATATCATCACTGCGGAAAATCTACCAGGCTTGTTCCTTGCTGGAAGCGATGCTGAGGCATTACGTAAAGATGTTCCTAATGCCATAAAGTTGTTAATTAAACTTAATTTAGGAATTGATGTAAAAGTCGTTAAAGCAAATGATCCCGCATGTTTAAAACATGGAAAGGGTGAAACTTGCGCGCGACATAAAACCAACACTTGGGCGGCTTTACCTGAGGCAGCTTAATAAATTAGGAGCCATATGGCATTACGTCTATTCACAAAAGAAGAATTTGAGCAAGAGCTCAAGGAAAAATTAGAGTTAACGCCTACTGACGAATGCACTGATACAGCCTGTGCGTGGAAAACAAAATCTGATAGGTCTGTACTTGTTCCGATCTCAGGAATAGAGCTACCTGATATCGGAGAAATGTTTCCAGATAATTGGGTTGCTGAGATTATTGGTCAAATTGAAGCTATAGAGAGTGTAGACTTTGATTAGTTTTACCAAAAGAATAATAGCCCCACCGTAAAACCAATAATTTCTGCTAACATGATAGAAAAAGCTGCAAAAAAATATCCTACTTCTTCATCCATAATTTCACCTTTTTTGAGTTAAAATCAGATCCTAGCCCTGCTAGGTATGAAATCTACGGAAAACTAAACATACCTCATAACCGGTTTAAGCCGATAACCGGTTTTTTATCAAGCAAAGGAATATATATGCTCACACTAACAAGGAAGTCAGGCGAAACAATCGCTATTTACCCATCTGAAAACATTGATCCGAACATGACCGTCGGCGAACTGTTTAAAAACGGCATGATGGATATCAAGTTTGATCGTATTACCAACAAGGTTGTGACGATAACGATTAACGCTCCAGCTGATTTAACAGTTGTTAGATCGGAGTTACTCTAAGTTTGTTCATTTATTATTTCAGTTTTTGATTCTATAGATTCAGCCAATGCATCAGACGCAGCCAATAAGCCGCCGAGAACATTTCCATTGTCTATTTCAGAGTAGGGTTCACCAGATGACCGGGCGATTTCTATTTCAAGGATAATTTTGTTAATGGTCTTGATGCCATACGCTGCTTTCTCAATATCATCAGAATTTATTGAGACGATGTTGGTTTTTTTGTTCATAGAGTTCTCCTTTTTACATTGCCATTCCTAACATCCGGCCATTGTCTACTTCAATGTTGGTCGGCCCGTTAGTTTCAATCTTTCGAGTGCGGATACGATTGTCATCCACTTCCAAGCGGATATTGGTGTTGCTCGTGTTCTCAGTTCGCTGCACGCCTGGCGTTACCGGTGCGGCTGTTCGTGCAACGGGGTTGTTATTAACTGAGCCACCAACAAAACGCGACACGAGGCCGCCGACAGCGTTAGCGCCCTTGATAAGTAAACCGAGCGGCGATATAGAGAGTATATTTTTGATCCAGTCGATACCGTCCTGAAAGGTAATCTTTACCGCTTCCCATACGTCCGAGAAAAAGGTTTTGATCGGCTCCCAGTTTTTATAAATCAGGTACGCCGCACCAGATACAGCCGCAATAGCGGCCATTATCCATCCGACCGGCGTAGCCATTAAGGCGACGCCCAGGGCGATCACCGATTTTGTGGCTGCGGCCAGGCTCAAGAGTAGCGGGCCCATGACGATCGCGGCAACGCCGGCGATCACTGGTTTCCACGAGCCGAACGTATCGCGCAGAAATACAGCGCCGTCGCGTACTGCACGAAGCATAGGCGCGACGTCGTTTTTCAGTACTTTAAAGAAAGCGCTAAAACCAGCAACCAAACGACTACCAACCATCTCGGCCAATCGTTTTAACTCACCACTGGCGGCCATAGCATTGATACGTTTTAGTAACCCAGACAAGCGACCTTTTAGTACATCAAACACGCCATTGTTCATCACCATATTGGCAAAGCGTGTCCACTGGTCGGACAGATTAGACATCATACCGCCCCAGGTTTTGCTTAGCTCATCTGCAGCACCGCCGAATTTCTTCTGCCATATATCGAGGATAGTTGTCTGCAATAGCGCCTTATTGTTTTTGTCGACAATCTTTCTGATTTCTTTGCCATCTTCCTGAAATGTGAGGATCGTCTTTTTGCCCACAGTATTGGCAGTAATACCCAGATCCTTCAATCGCTCGAAACCACCACCAGAGACTGCATCTTTTAACGCTTCAACTGGCTGCTCAAGATTCTTACCCATAGCAGCTGCCGTATCACCAAGTGTTTTCATCATGCCATTCATGGGATCGAGGCCGAAAACCTTTAGCTTGACGAAGCCGTCAACCACCTCGGCTAACTCAAAAGGTGTTTTTGCGGCGAAGTTACTTACCCAGTCCATCGATCGCTTAGCGCCTTCACTACTACCCTCGACCGTTTTAAGTACAGTTTCAAACCGCTCGAACTCGGCCGCGGTATCGATAAACGATCGCTTAAAGGCAAACGCAATACCGCCGCCGGCCAGGGCAATACCTCCCATTGCTCTGGTAACTTGTGATCCAAGTTTTGAGAACTCCCGACCAACAAGCCGGATTTGTCGACCAACTCGAGGGAAGCCAAGCTGTGTATTTAATGCACGCAAAGAGTTACGCACTTTACGTACTGGCGCGGTCATATCGCCGATGCTCTTAGCAACATTTCGTACTTTACGTGTCGCCTTATCGACGGCTGAAAGTGTAAATGTTGCCTTTGCTTCTCTCGTTGCCATATTTATTGATCCGCCCTAAAAGTAATTTAACATATACCGTATCACCTCAACCAAAAGGCGTCAGGAGGTATATCCTGTCTACTAAACAGCCTGGTAATGCATAACTGTTACGGAGGGAATGCATTACTTAGTTATTCTTATGTAATCGCACCGATGCCAGTGTTCAGCTTGACCTTAACCGTCGTCTCTCCGTTACCTGCGCCCTCGACAGCAAGGCAGCTATTAGAAATGTCGCCAGCTGCTGGCGTTGCCTGGTTATCGTCGAACTCACTCGCCGATACGTCATATATTACTGACTCACCTTGTGCGATCACCGCACCCGAGACCTTAGGCAGATTAAAAACGCCTTCGACCTGCACGGATCCGGTTTCACCGACGGCGATATCTACTAACGCGACGCCAATAACATTGCCCATAACAACAACGTCACCGGAGCTTATCTCGGTCACAGCTGTGTGCTGAAATACACTGCCAGAATTAACATATTTTTTAGTCATACAAGTATCCTCTTATTTATGCACCTGGATTCTTAATCAATCCGCGCCAGTCGAGAGCCTTGGCTGCGAAATCAAGCAAAATTTTGAATTCGATTCCTTCAAATTCAAATCCTTCACGCTGGCTAAGATGTATGCCTTGAGAAACATTACCTTCGCCTAGATACGCCCTTACCACAGTATCAATTTGTCTGGTATCCGCTGCCAGATACCATGCAGTTGTTGAATCGTCATCGAGTCTAGGATCGACCACCACTTCAAGGTTCCTAATGAATTTCAGATTTGGCACCTCGTTATTTCTTGAAGGGTCGACCATTGATGCAACTAAT
>Ga0316207_10005553_pt1 | contig 10398 bp, 5 predicted proteins | sample 6weekpyrite_MG_FD_204943 | JGI IMG/M metagenome (GOLD analysis project Ga0316207, IMG submission 204943) | Microbial mat bacterial communities from mineral coupon in-situ incubated in ocean water Damariscotta River, Maine, United States -... | ecosystem: Environmental > Aquatic > Marine >...
TCTAGCCGGGCTAACCTGGTTACATCATCAGGCTATGACCTAACTGGCCGTTCATTCTTCTTCAACGTATCACGCGCGTTCTAATTAGTGCGCTCCATACGTTGAGCTGTTGAAGCTTGGTAAAATCCGGGCCGTTCCATTCACGCGGGGCGGCCCATTCTTTTACTACCCCCATGGCTACCTGCTCCCACACAGCAAAACCAAGCCCATTACTGGCACACCGCTGAGCACCACAAAAAAAAGGGCCCGACAAAGCCGGACCCTACATAGAAGAGATTAACAATTTTATCTCGGGCATCCACAAGTGAAGAAAGTGAACTTCGCCAAAGAAAATGGATAAACGGCCGGGCAGCAGTGGCAATTATTCCGCTTACCAATCACCAATAAACGGATCGCACAAATTGCACACCAATGCCTCGGCGCTTGCAACCAAATACACCTTGCCACACGAACACACGCTTAGCCTGTGACGGCGATCACACCCTTAGGTTTTTTTACACGTTAGATAAAGCGCCCTTAATCAGCACACTCAAAACACCCAAGGCCTTTTTCAACCTTCCAAGCTGGCCGCAAAATGACGCATCAAGGTTTTATGCATGGCACCATCATCAAAGCGCCCCTGTTCATACAATAAATTCTCCCGCGCGATCCAGAAGGTCTCGCGGAAAGCCCGAACAATTGCGGGGGCTTCATGTTTCGCGATTTCAGCGTCGTGGGTACGCATAAACGCCGCCAATGTTTCCAGTGCGGCATCAAAGCGCGGCCCCATACCAGTAAAACTATTCCCAGCATCCATTTTCCGGGCTAAATCAAGTGCCCTGATCACACCGGCTCGCTCAGTACACAGCCGCATCAGCAAACTTACAACAATAGCTGGCGCACTAGAAACAAGCGCCGGGAATGCTTCTAATTCATTTATCAAGCCAGTGATGGTTAATTCACATTCCTCACCGATGCGGTCATCAAGGCAATGCAACAAGGCTGTTTTGTCATTGAAGCGATTATAAAAGCTACCCACAGATGCATCGGCATTTTTTACAATCTGCTGCACTGACACTTCATGCCAATGTCGCTTTGACAACAACCCTTCTGCAGCGTCTAAAAAACGAAAGAAGGTACGCTCAGAGCGATCTTGTGCCGGAGGCTGCACCCATTTACCATATATCCACGGCGCTGCGTTACCATCCGATTTCATCGTCCCTGCCATTACTGCCATTTCGTGCTCCCTATACCGTTGCGGCCAGTGTTCCACCAGCCTCCCCCATAAGCGCAAGTATCAATACTCACGTGCCCAAGGCAGCTATAAACTGCCGTATCGATGTTACAGTGCTACGACAATTGGTTTGATTTTCAGCCCTCAACCAAAACTAGGCAGCCTGCCCAACCTTGCCCTCAGGGCTTATCTCAAACCATTTGCAGCACCAGAGAGATGTTGGCTGCCCGCCTAAAACGGCAGTGGAGGAACCTATCGTTGCTCCCTTGATCCTGAGCGACAAGTTTCCATCCAGACACAAAACACACCCTGCTCGCCAGCTTTCAAAAGCAAACAAACCAACACCGTACTCTGCACACACTCAAAACAAACTCGGGACACAACTCAGAACAAGAGCCAAATACACCCGAAACATCGGACAAAACACCGGCCGAAAAACCAGCCCGAAAGCATCAACCCCAGCGCCGAGATCACACAACTCAAAAAAGCGGCTCATCCAAATCAATCAGGATTTTCAATATTAGAATCAGAATTCTAATTCTAATTCAAGAAAAAAATGCACTAAACAATAACCCATTGTTAAAGAACAATTTTATTGCGAGTTTTCACATAAGGTGAGATTCAAATAATAGAGAAACTGCTGTCGTTTGACATAAACGGCGAGACTCTCTGCCTTAGTTTCGAGACATTTCACGTTTGAGTAATTTTAGAAAAGAAAAGCGCCATTTTGACACAGGCGAAAACGGCGCGATTTTTATGATTCTTGCGCGAATACGCAACTGTGACAACGATACTCTTTACGGCGCGGATGGTGCGGACGTGCTCGGCGGCGGGGCAAATGACGATGTCATTTATAACGGCGCGAGCAATGATACCGTTTCTGGTGGTAGCAGCAACGACCCGCTTTGGGGTGACGTTGGCGATGATCAATTGTCCGGCGGCGACGCGCGGATACATTTATATTCACTCAAAGGCACGGGGACGATACCGTCACCGACTTTAATGTTTTCGTAGACGACCTTAGACTGTCGGGGGCCGCCACGGATTTCACAAGTGCAGCAGATATTGAAGCTGCATCAACGGAACATAATGGCGGGCTATTGATCGACCTTGCAGCTGCGACAGCCTCTTCCTTAAGGGGCTGTCACTGGCAGATCTGTCAGAAATAAATGTAGTTCTTTAAGCAAAAGCGGTTTGGGGCAGGACACGCGGCATCCATCAAACAGTTACTCACAGCCCGTTTTTGGCGAGAAAGCGACCTTTCGCTGTTACAGCTCTAAGAGTCTCTTTGTAACCCATTGCAGACAATTATCATTAGGGAATGAATGAAGAGATATATTGACCTTCGCTGCATTTTTCGGGATGAACACATGTAATGGATGCTATAAAAAATTCCGATTTATATAGTTTGCAATCTTTCCTTCCAATAGGTTAAGGGCACGACATGGCAGCTACCTTCGTAAGCGAATCAACGAGTTTACTACCACCCGTAGATTTGAGTATTTTTCGAACATTGGAAAATGCGCAACAATATTTTGAACCATGGATGGTCGACGAGCCATATACTGCCTTTGATGCGGTAGGCCACAGGTTAATTATGAGACCGGCATCCGATAGATATGAAGTGCGGTTTCAAATCGTCCAAAACGAAGACCCTCAGCCTTCGATCCTTGAGGGCCTAATTAAGGGTCATCTGAAATTGCTTACAAATCCGAAAGTTCGAAAACCTTTGGATCTCAATTCAAAGCAAATAGACACGATGACACTCAATGAACTTTTGGAAACTATCGGCAAATATGACCTGTATGACACGTAGGGCATATAGAACCGTATGCCTCAAATGCTGGAACGATGGCATCGGTCCAAGCCAGAATAAGTCCGTTTTTGGCGACAGAGCGACCAATTGGGTTTGTCGCTTTTGACGGCTTCCGGATCTCAAAGCTGACTGTGCTAGCCTGCTGCGGAAGATACCCTTGCTGACCCACTGCGGACGCTAGAAAATGTAATTTAGGGAGGCGAGCTCGCTTTCTGAGACGCTGGCAAGGAAAATACTGTCGCCGTCCCCCATATCAATCAGAACGCCATTCACACCGTCTATGTTCACAGCGGACGCTGCTGCTTCAACATCTGAGCTGCTCGTGAATGTGTTCTGGGCAAAAGTGAAATCAAGCACATCTTCAACTACATCAAAATCAGTTATTTGGTCGGCACCTATGAACCGGCCAAAAACAAATGTATCTGTACCTGCACCACCCGACAAAGTATCGTCCCCGGCACTTGACCAAAGCCTATCATCCCCTTCGCCGCCAAAAACAACATCACTGCCTAGGCCATTGAAAATGATATCACTACCGCTGCCGCCGATTAGTGTGTCGTCCCCATCCACGCCCCAAATCAGGTCATTACCGGTTCCGCCATCAATACTATCGCCGCCGTGACCGCCTCCCAGGGTGTCGTCGCCGTCGCCGCCGGAGACAATGTCTGCTCCTTCGTCGCCTTGACCTGCAAACACCAAATCATTGCCGCCGCCCGCGACCACTTCATCCCGGCCTTCGCCGCCGCGCAGCGTATCCTGCCCTAGACCACCCTCCATAGTGTCATTGCCGTCACCGCCGAAAATCAGATCATCATCGTTCCCGCCGTCTGCTCTGTCATCGCCGGCACCTCCCTTGATCGTATCCTGGCCATCCCCGGTTTCGATTAGGTCATGCCCGGCACCGCTATCAATATCGTCCCTCTGATCGCTGCCCTCGATGGTTTCATCACTGTTCGCTCCCATAACCTCATTGACATCATTAACGTCAATGGTGAAGATTTCCGTCCGGCTAGCGCCTTCACTGTCCTTCACTGTCACAGCAACAAATACACTTTCTGCTTCTTCAAAATCGAACGAAATTCCTGGCGCCAGCATAAGAGTACTTCCGTCGATCATGAATCTCTCGTCATCAACGCTGTATGAGAACTTGTTGCTGTCGATATCAGTTGCAGACAAAGTTCCGACGGCAACGCCAACTGCATTTTCATGCACCGAACTGCCAGACAATCGAATATCAGTAGGTGAATCATTTCGTGCAGAAACTGAAACAATTATGTCCGAACTGCTGGCTGCATAATCGTCCCCATCATTCACTGTGAAAGTAAAGCTGGCATAGGTTGATCCGTTTTCGTTCGCATCAGGGACAAACCTAAGGTTGTTTGCGGCAATATCTGATGCGCTGATTTGGTCTCCGACACTAACAGGCGTGCCTGACAACAACAGCTGCCCCTCTGAAGGCAATGTATCGATGCGAACCGAGGCAAAACTGTCACCCGCATCTACATCTGAAAAGTTAAAATCCGATGCATCAAACGTGTAAGCTGTATCTTCCGTAGTAGACACACTCCCATTGCTACTTGATGACAGGTCGTTCACACCGTTGATGGTAATGGTGATACTCTGAGCGGACCCATCAACGGATTGGATGGAAACAATGTCTTCAAGCGTATCACCGCCCGCCAGAGCTTGAACGCTGCTGTTTGTTTCATCCAGGTCATATGACCAATTTCCGGCAGCATCAATGGTGAGGTCACCGAAAGTGCCGCTGATGGTATCAGCTGTGAAGCTATCGTCATTATTGTCCACATCCACCACTGACGCCGTGCCGGCGGCGTCGACAGTATCATCTTCGCTCAGCGATCCTGTCAGGTCACCACCAAAGCTATTCGCCCCATCATTCGCGCCGCTGATCGTAATCGTGATGTTCTGTTCCGTACCGTCAACAGACTGTACAGTGATCGTATCGACCAGTGTGTCGCCGATATTCAACGCGTCCACATTGCTGTTGCTGTCATCAACGGCATAGGACCAATCACCGTTCGCTTGGATTGTCAGGTCACCAAAACTGCCGCTGATCGTATCCGCCGTGAAGGCTTCCTCGCTAGCGCCGTCTACATCAGAAATGATCAACGTTCCTGTTTCATCGGCATGGTCTTCAGTGGCGGAGCTGGTCGTATCGCCGCTTATAACAGCCGGTGTATTCTCGTCGGTGCCGTTGATGGTGATAATAATATCCTGCGAAGAACCATCTTCCGACTGCACTGCGATGGTATCTGACAACGTATCATCATCATTCAACGCCTGAACATCATTATTGGCGTTATCCAGTGTATAGGTCCAGCCACCACTGCTATTGATCACCAGTTCACCATAGGTTCCGCTAATGGTGTCAGCGGTGAAGCTGTCATCATTGTTGTCCACATCCGAAACCGTAGCCGTACCAGACGTTGCAAGTGTGCTTTCTTCTGTCACGCTGCCCATCAGGTCTCCGCCAAAACTGCCTGCAGTGTCATTCGCACCGTTGATGGTAATTGTTACATTCTGGCTGGTGCCATCGTCAGACTGAATGGCAATCGTGTCCCCTAGCGTATCGCCTGCATTCAACGCCTGTACGTCGCCAGTCGCTTCGTCCAGATCGTATAACCAGTCACCATTTGCCGCGATTGTCAGATCACCGTAAGTGCCACTGACCGTATCATCAGCGAAGGTATCATCCGGGTTATCAACATCCGTAACCGTGGCGGTACCGCCGAGCGTATCATCGTCCTCACCGATAGCACCTGTTACACCGCCAAAAACGGTTGCAGCATCATTTACTGCGTCGATGGTGATGCTAACGGTATCAGCTGTACCATCTGCCGTGCCATCATTCGGTGTAACCGTCAGCGTGGCGGTTGTGGTGTCATTCGCATCCGTCGTGAAAGTAATCTTCATGGTATCATTCAGATAGGCGTTCAGGTTCGCGGCAGTCCCCTGAAGGGTCATGGATGCAGTGCCTGAGTTGGCGATCGTCACACCGTCTGTGGTGCTATTACCGTCTGTGCTAGCGAGCGTGCCGCGGTCAACCGCAAGCGTCAGTGTGATTGTGTCTTCCTCTGCGTCAGAAACATCATAGGCAGACAAATCGATAGCAGTTGCCACATCTTCTGTCGCGGTATCATCTAATGGCGTGCCGCCAAGCTCTGGCGCTGCGTCGCTTGCTGCCAAAATAACAATATCGTCAAGAGACATTGCGAATGTGTCAGGATTTGTTCCAACAAATCGCACTTCGTCAATGTTTTCCCATTCTGACCCGAAATTTACTGTGGCCCATCCATCTATAGATGTGGAGACGGTGTTTTCTGATGAGCTAAAAGATAGGGTGGCAACTTGAATGCCATCGCGCCAGCCTGTAATCGTATATGAAATTGGACTATTGCTGTAGGTTACAAGTGTACCCAACTGAAGACTCTCTAACTGAAACTCGGTCCCGTCTGTGCTTACAAGCCTGTAATCATCAACTGTGGTATTTACGCCCACTTTCGTTTGTAATGTGATATCACTGCCATTATCGGCTGCGTGACCAAATGCAGAAGCCGCAGTTATTGAAATGGAGGCTCCATCACCGCCTGTTGTATTGACAACAAAATCTAGACCGGAGTTATCAAAATTGAGCGCGACCGGGTCTTGCATCTCGGAAACCAAGTCCCCTAAATTGTTCGAAAAACTAAGCGTTCCCGCATTTGGGCCAAGTATATGCGGGTAGGCTGCTTCAGCGGATTTCACAAACGGCGAGGCTGCGCCAATGGACCATGTGCCGTCCCGCTCTGCAGCACCCACTGGCTGTTTTGCCGCAAAAACATCCGCGCCCGTGTAAGCACCAAGGGCCGAGATGAACCCTTTGCCCATATCACCCGCAGCAACAGAACATGACCACAGCGACATGCTGGAGGGCTGGGCAAGCGCGAACTTGATGGTGTTCAAGGCATCCCGGCAGGCCGCCAAGTATGCGGTATCCACCTGCACACCAGCAAGCGCCAATGCTCCGGGTTTACCATGGGCCAGAATATGCAGCTTTTTTGTGCCAAACCGGCTGGTGAGCGCGCGTGCAATCTGACCCATGGGGTCAAGGCCAAACTCCAGATGAATAACATCCATGGGCCGCGCTAAACCGGTGAGCAGGATATCCACATCCTTAACATCACCGTCTACGATCAGAAGCTCTTCTGCATACTGGGCTTCGGTGTCAAAAGCTTTGTTCAACGTTGCCATGGGTCTTCCCCTTTAGTGCGCCTGAATACAGGCAAAATTCGACTGTGTTCGGCGATAACGCCAAACTGTGGTGTTTCAATTTTTGATAGGTGGCCCGCCGGGAATTACCGCTTGCTAATCACTTGTGATCGCAGGCAACTGCCCCAGAGCCTGTGTTGCTATTGCCGAGACCAATCGCCAAGCGGCCGCATGTTCACTGACCGCGACAGGTCTGCGGGTGTATATAGGTTATTGCCCCACCAACCCGGCTTATCGTTTGCGGAATTTGCAGCACTGAAAAACAGTCCAGGTTCCCTGAGGTCTGGTGAATAATCCACCTTCTTGATTGCTTCAGCGAGTTCGGCCAGCTCCTCTGCCAACCGGGTTCGGTCAACGTCATCACCTGACGTTCCGCTTCCACGGGAAGGTGCCAAGTCCTCTGGTCGACGATCAAAACTGATTGGGTAATGCGCTCCGGTTTCGGGGTTGGTCGCATCATTGAAGCAGGCGGCAACCATCTCTGAGCAAACAAGCTCCTTTTTGTTGCGTAAATAATCACCTGCAACATGGCTGAGTTTGATAAGCAGATCGCGCAGGTTGTCTCCGCAAACCACGAAGAAAAACTCGATAGCTGCACGGTGGCTTTCACCAAAGTAGCGGATCAAAGCCTCACGTAATTCTTTAATAGCCAGTCCGTCGCTTTTCCGCCATGCACACAACATCGCGAGCACAAAAGCGTTGAAATATCCATATTTGATAGGGTCCCCTGTAACCAGATCGTTCGCAACTAGGACAACTGGCTGATGTGGCAATACCGTGCCACCCAACTCTGTACCATCTGCCGTATACCGAACCGCAGCAACAGGGTTTTTGTGAGCAGCAAGATACTCACTCAAATCAGAAGCCGCCATTCCACCGGGCCCGATCTCAATCACAACAGATGCGTCTGCACCACCCTGCTTTGGATAACCAACAATCGCTGCATGCGAAAACCTGTCTCCGTCGAATACAGCGATGGAAATCTGGATCATCTTCATCGCTGCGCCTAGGATCTTGTCAGATGACTTGCCGTCCTCCCAGGCTTTTAAGGCTGCCATGGCCGAACCAATAAAATCAGCAAACTCTTCAACCGGATTGTCATAGTCCTTTATCGCCAGCAAGAGTATATCCCCAGGGTTCAGGTCCGACTGATTGAAAGTCTCTGATGGATGATTTGTATGCATTGTGTCTAACATGGCTGTTCCTTTGCAGGGCTGCAGTGCGCTAAAGTTCGTTGATCTCTACCCTGACGGATTGGCTGAAAAAAATCCTGCCAGAGACCATGACTTTCCCGCCATGGCAGAAATGTCGACCATGTATGGCAGAAATATCACCTACTGCTAAACCAATGCAATATATATGAAATTTAGAAAACTGAACGTTTAGCTACTTGAGAGCAACACAGACGGCGAGATTTGATATTTTTTCTGGAACAGTCTGGAGAAGTAACTCACATCCTTGAAGCCCGACTGGTAGGACGCCTCAGAAACATTGACTGCCCGGGCAGATAAAAGCTTATGCGCATGTTCCAGACGCAACGAGCGAATAAGGGCCGCTGGCGTTTGCGCTGTCAGGTCAACCACACGCCGGTGCAGTTGGCGCGTACTCACGGCCATGGCGTCGGCTAGTTCGGCCACCTGGAAATCAAAGTCGCCGATGTTATCGATGATAACGCCCCGCAGCTTGGTTTCAAAAACTTGATCCTTAGACAGAATAGTCGGGTCAATTTTCTTCGCAGCCTCAACGGTACGATATGCAATTTCGGTTTCCATCAACTCAGCCTGTTCGTCAGCCCGCTGGCGCGCCAAATCAAGGGATGCGCTCATCCGGTTAAATCCATGGGCCAGATCAGAAAACTCATCCCTTGAAGAGAGGAAAACGCGCTCGTTCAACTGTCCTCCGTCGACTTGTCTAAGGCCCATGTTAATCTTTGAAAGAGGTCGTACAATAAGCCAATACATGTAGGACCTAAACACAAACAGGATCATGGCTACGGCGGCTATCAAAAATATCACCACGGGCTGCAATTGCTTGTGTGTTTGTTCCCGTCTTCCGACCGCCAGGTCTATCTGGTAGCCAGCCCGGCTCACCGCCATTGGCATATCCGCAAATGTAAAGCCTTGCAGCGTGACACTCGTTTCCGTTCGGACACCAACAAGAGCATCCCGGCGTTCAGACCATTCCTGCGGGATAGCCCCGTAAGCAAGGGTGATTTTACCGTGCACATCAATCACAGCTTCTTGCACAGTTGCCCCTGCGTTCGCCTCACCGGCTTTCACAGCCCACCGCAGTACCACTATGTCCTCCTCGGTCGCCGCAAAAACATCAAAGGCGGCACCTGGTAGGCACAAAACATAAATAGCCGCGGTGCTGCGAATACAGCGCCGCTGAAATGGCGTTGTTTTATCAGGTGGTATAGAGCCGGGTTTCGCGGGGATAACTTGCCCGTTTTCATACACCAGCAATTGCTCTGCTGAGTGGCCAGCAAAAGAAAAGGCGAACGGCAAAGAAATACGGAACGCGCCTCCTTCACTATCGGTTAAGCGGGTAAAGCTACGCTCAACAAACTCACCTTCAACGGCTGAAACATTAAATCCACCATCAACTGGCGTAATCTCGATTGCATTGTTCTGCATAAAGACAAGATCACGCTCTCGCATGGCCTGATCTTCCTGATAGAATACCAGAACAACCATCACAAAAGTGCCAATCAAAAAAACAGATAGAAAGCTGGTAATCTTATAGGCGAGGTTCGCGCGCTTCTCGATATGCACAAGATAAGTAATAACCATGCCTGCAACGATTGTCAGACTAAGGACGAAAAAGCTTCCATAAACAAATTCAGCCGGAAACTGTTCCTTCAGAGTGATTACCGGTGCTGCCGAGCCAATCACGCGCAAAAGGGTAGTGTAGAAAAATCCAAGCTTCGCTTTTTGCGCATCGGCAACATCTGATTTTCTGCCCCAAACGACACCCATCTTGAACAACGGGACCTCTTCCTGGCGCAGGATTGCAGCAAGCATCACCGCAGGCCAGCAGAACAAGAGGATTGGCAGAAGCAACAGGCTGGAAAATCCGGCACCTGTATTCAATGCAAAAT
>Ga0316207_10005554_pt1 | contig 10398 bp, 13 predicted proteins | sample 6weekpyrite_MG_FD_204943 | JGI IMG/M metagenome (GOLD analysis project Ga0316207, IMG submission 204943) | Microbial mat bacterial communities from mineral coupon in-situ incubated in ocean water Damariscotta River, Maine, United States -... | ecosystem: Environmental > Aquatic > Marine >...
TAGGAGCAAGGGTGAAAGCGGCAAAAGGGGAGGGGGGTAGTCAAAACTTGCCCCTAAAATCACCACGAACGTATGGCTAGTCGCGCTTTTGTGAGCGTTGGATTAAATACAAAAAGCCACTGTCTGGGAAACGGGCAGTGGCTTTTTTTGAACCTATTGGAAGGAAACGGCTAAGTAGCGAACCAAGCTTCGCGGATAATGGTGATTTATGGGTAGAGGCGCTAAACCAGATTTGAATAACGTGATCGGGTTGCCGCTGCACAAGAAGCCTGAAGCCGCGCACAAGGCTATTGCAGAAGAGTTGCGGCCTGTTGATTTGTCAGATAATGAACGTGCCGTCTGGGATCGCCTTGGCCCCTACCTGGCTTTGCTGGGTAGATTGAAACCTCACTATGTTGATGCCTTCACAGAGTATTGCATCATCACTGTACGTATTCGTAAGGCACGCAAGTACCTTGATGATGAAGACTGGACATACATCACCACCAGCCGCAACGGCACCCAGCACAAATCACGACCAGAAGTTGCACAGTTAAACGATGATTGGCGCAAGTGGCGCACCCTGGTTGGTGAATTTGGTCTTGCGCCATGTGCAGAGCGTGGCGTCAAAGGTGATGCTCAGGCCGATCTGTTTGACGACTTCGACAGCTTTTAGTTTGTGTCAGATCCTAAAGAGGTTGGCCGCCTTGGTTTAATCAAGGCAGTTGAATATGCCGATGACGTACTGAACGAACGCATCATAGTTGGCCGCTACATGCGCCTGGCTGTTGAGCGCATCCAGCGTGATTTAATCAATGGCCATGAGCGCGGCCTGGTGTTCGATGATGATCGTGCAGCGCGTGCGTTGGCAATGTTTTCATACCTGCGACACTCAAAGGGCCAGCAGTGGGCAGGCAAACAAGTCGATCTTGCGCCATGGCAATGCTGGGGCATTGCTCAAGTGTTTGGCTGGGTAAATATTGAAACAGGCTATCGTCGTTTTGGCACGGTCTACGATGAAGAGGCACGTAAGAACGGCAAGACTACCAAGTTGGCAGGCATAGGTCTGCTAGGTTTAATGAAAGATGACCAGGGTGCGCCGGAAGTTTACAGCGCAGCCACCAAGCGTGATCAGGCCAAGCTACTGTTTAAAGAAGCTTGCCGAATGGCGATGAAGTCCAGCGCTTTGCGGCGTCGATTGATCATTACCAAGAACAGCATCGAATGCCCCAGAAACTCAGGTGAGTTCCTGGCCTTGTCTGCAGATGAAAGCACCCTGGATGGGCTTAACCCCTCAGTTGCCTTGATAGATGAATTGCACGCACACAAAACCAGTGGCGTTTGGGACGTCATTATCTCGGCCTTGGGTGCCAGGGCAGAGCCGCTGATCTGGGCAATCACCACAGCAGGTTTTAATCAAAACGGGATTTGTTACGAGCTACGTGACTATGCAATCAAAGTGTTGGAAGGCGCGGTCGATGATGATTCGTTTTTCGCTGCCATTTACACGCTTGATACCGAAGACAAGAACAACCCAGATGATCCTTTTGATGAAGCTAACTGGATAAAGGCAAACCCGAATTTAAACATATCGGTAAACCTGGACTACCTGAGAAAACAGGCAAAGACTGCCCTGGTAATGCCCAGCGCATATACCAACTTTCTTACCAAGAACCTAAACATCTGGGTAACAGCCGCCATCCTCTGGTGCAACATGGCCCTATGGAAACAGCGCGGCATTGATTACACCTATGAAGCGTTTGTCGCCTGGGTAAAGGTAAACGACGCCAAACTCTATGGCGGCCTAGATTTGGCCAACACGTCTGATTTGGCGTCAATAGGATTGATCGCCGTTGCTTCAGATGGCAACTGGCGTACCTGGGGCAGACACTACCTGGCAGAAGACAGAGCCAAAGACCCTAAGCAGAAAAACAGAAACCTGTACATGACATGGGAGCGTGGCGGCTGGTTAACGCTCACACCAGGCAATGTCTGTGACTACAACTTCATCAAAGCAGACATCATTAAGCTGCATGAAGAGTTTTTGTTTGAGCAAATCAACTTTGACCGCTGGAATAGTTCGCAGCTGGTAATCGATCTGATTGAAGAAGGCTTGCCCATGGCAGAGTTTGGCCAAGGCTATGTTTCGATGAATGCGCCCATGAAAGAAGTAGAGCGGCGCTACCTGTCAGACGACTTGATGGAACACCCAAACGATCCATGTTTGACCTGGGCAATGAGCAACCTGGTTGCCAGGAAAGACCCAGCCGGCAACATCAAGCCGGACAAAGATAAAAGCTCAGAAAAAATAGACCCTGCAGTTGCATTGATTATGGCAGCAGGGGCAGCCATGGCGGGTGAAGAACCAGAGCCAGAACCGGAGATAATCCTACTCTAATGTTTCTTGGGAAACGAAAAAAGCTAGAAGCAGAGAATGCACAACTGCGCGAACAGCTCAGAGATTCTGACGCTGCTGAACCGCACATGGGCATTGTGAACGCTGTCGAAAGCTCAGAGATCGTGCGCGGTCACAACCTGTTTGATGTATTTACAGGTGGCACCAGCGCGGCTGGTACAGTTGTCAACGAACGTACTGCAATGTCAGTGTCAGCAGTCTATGCCTGTGTTGCCCTGGTCTCTGGTGCAATCTCAGGCTTGCCTTTGCCACTCTATGAACGTGCAGCCACAGGTCGCAAACGTGTTGATAATAATGATGTCCACTGGCTGCTTAACAATGAACCTACGCCGGTATTCTCTGCAGCCACTTTTTGGGAATATGCCGTCTCTTCGATCTTATTGGGTGGCGATGGCTTAACCGAGATCAAACGCAACTACCGGGGTGATGCCTTAGGTTTCGTGCCTCATCACTTCAATCGTGTTGAGCCAATCAAAAAAGACAATCGTCTTATCTATCTGATTTATCCAGAAGAGGGTGATGTCTACGCTGCTGATCAAGACGACATGCTGCACTTTCCTGGCGTGGGTTTTAATGGCCTGCGCAGCCTGTCACCAATCAGGCACGCCGCCAAGAACGCCATCGGCACCGCCATTGCAGCCAGTGAATACAACGCTGAATTTTTCGCCAATGGTGCCCGGCCAGATTTTGCTTTAACAGCAGCGGGCAAGGTAGACAAAGAAGCGCGTGAAAACCTTCTGGCAACCTGGAACCAAAAACACCAGGGCGGTGGCAAGCGCCACATTCCCGCCATTCTCTCAGGCGGTTTGGATGTCAAAGAACTCACCATGTCAGCGCAAGACTCACAGCTGATAGATATATTGCGGTTTCAGGTGGTTGATATCGCCAGAGCCTATGGCGTGCCACCACACATGATTGCAGAAACAGGTGAAAGCACCACCTGGGGCACAGGTATAGAACAGCTGACCATCGGCTTTGTGAAGTTCGCCTTGCGCCCACACCTTAACCGCATCCAGCGTGAACTAAACAGAAAGCTGTTCCGCAAATCAGACCTATATCTTGAATTCAATGTTGATGGCCTGATGCAAGGCGACTCAAAAGCCCAGGCAGAATACTTTGCCAAGGCCCTGGGTGGCCCTGGTTCACAAGGTTGGATGGCGGTTGATGAAGTCAGGCGATTGCAAAACCTTTCACCTCAAGGTGATGAGTTTGCCAAAGTACATAAATCAGGGGAAAAACCCAATGAAAAACAACCTACTCAAGCTACTGATCAACAATAAAGCGGTAAACGCTTCATATCGCATTGAAGCCTCTGGTGACGATGAAGAAACCGTCTACCTTTATGACGCGATTGGTGGTTGGTATGGCATCGAGGCACAGCAGTTTGTTAAAGATCTGAATGCAATCACAGCGTCAACCATTCATCTGCGCATCAACTCCCCTGGTGGTGATGTCTTTGAAGCCAGGGCAATGGCCACAGCCATCAAGGCACACCCTGCAAAAATCATTGCCCACGTTGACGGCCTGGCAGCCAGCGCGGCCACTTACATTGCCGTGTCATGCGATGAAGTTGAAATTGCCAAAGGTGGTTTCTTTATGATCCACAACGGCTGGACATTGGCGATGGGTGATAAAGGTGAGCTGACTAAGGTGGCAGACCTGTTGGCCAAGATCGATGTAACCATCACAACTGATTACCTCGACAAAATTACTAATGTCCTAAAAGAAGCTGGCGCCGATAGCGGTCAAGTCACAGCCTGGATGGATGACGAAACCTGGTTCACTGCAGAGGAGGCAGTTGAACACGGTTTTGCTGATCGCCTGTTTGAAGGTGAAGAAAAAACCCAAAACAGCTGGGATGTCTCAGCCTACGACAAGGCACCAGCGGCGCTGTTAAGCCCGGCCCCGGCCAACGAGGTTGAATATGATCGAGAACATTTAGAGCGTCGCGTCAAGATGCTCAACGTTATTGGCTAGCGGTTTCCCGCAAGCCCATATCAAGCCCCGCCATGTGCGGGGCTATTTATTTGTAAACCACAAAAGAGGAAACGCACTATGAGCATTCAAGCTTTGCGGGAACAGCGTGCAGCCTGCGCATCAAAACTCAATGCACTAATGAAAGATACAGAAGGCAAGACCTGGGAAAACTCCCACCAGGAACAGTACGATAGTTTTTGCGCTGAAATCGAATCGATTGACGCCAAGATTGTGCGCGTTGAAAACGTTCTCAATATTGAGGCTGCCAGCGCCAATGAGATTCGCGCTATAGCTGGTCAGCATGGCATTTCTGATGATCATGCAGCAGCAGTCAAGGCGGCTAAGGATCAGATGTTTGTTGCCTGGTTGCGTGATGGCCAACAGGGTCTGAATGCAGAACAACAGCGTATTCAGCAGTCGCGCTTTCTTGAAGTCAAGAACGTTATGTCAACCGGCACAGCTTCAGAGGGTGGCTACACCGTTCAGACTGAAATGGCACGTTCGATTTCAGAGGCTATGTCTGCTTACGGTGGAATGCGTAAGGTTGCCGAGATTTTCCGCACTGAGTCTGGGGCAGCCCTTCCTTTCCCAACCAGTGATGGCACTAGTGAGGAAGGCGAAATCATTCCTGAGAATGGTTCAGCAACTGATGAAGATCCGAACTTTGGCATCAAATCTCTTGCTACTCAGAAGTTTAGCTCCAAGGTTATCGCCATTCCTTTCGAGTTGCTGCAAGACTCGGCCTTCGATATGGAATCCTTTGCCCGTGGTCGTATTGAGCAGCGTCTGGGTCGCATTACAAATCGGATGTACACCACTGGCACGGGTTCTGGCCAGCCTATGGGTGTTGTGACTGCATCTGCCTTGGGTAAGGCTGGTGCTACAGGTAAGTCAACCAGTGTTGATTTAGATGACCTGACAGATTTGGAGCATAGCGTTGATCCGGTTTATCGTGAGAGCGGTTCTTGTGGCTATATGTTTCATGACACCACGCTGCGTGATATCAAGAAGTTGAAAGACACAACAGGTCGCCCACTGTGGCTGCCTGGTCATGACGTCGGCGCGCCTGACATGATCAACGGCAAGCCTTACACCATTAACCAGCACATGCCAGTGATGGCGGCTAACGCCAAGTCAATTCTGTTTGGTGACTTCTCTCACTACAAGATTCGTGACGTGATGGCCATGCTGATGTTCCGCTTCACCGACTCGGCGTATGCCAAGAAAGGCCAGATTGGCCTCATGGCCTGGATGCGCTCAGGCGGCAACCTGGTAGATGTCGGCGGTGCAGTTAAGCATTTCCAAAACTCTGCAACTTAATAACTCGGCGCTATAAAAAGCAATTGTCTAAACCCATCTGGAGGCCAAGTGCCTCCAGATTTATTTGGAGCATTCAAATATGAGTCAGTTAAACCAGGCAGACACAGAAGCCAAGGCCAAAGCAGACGCTAAAACAAAAGAAGTTCGCGTTCTTGTTGATTGCAACATCGATGGCCAGAACTGCAAACCCAATGACACCCCAGCCATTGCTGTTGATCTTATTAAGCAGTTAGAGAAAGACAACAAGATTGACAGCAACACAAAGGCCGTTGCTTACGCCAAAACACAGCAGCCAAAAAAGGCCGCTGATGATGAAGTGATCAGCTAATTCGTGGCAACAAGGAGCAAACACCATGAGTTCAAAAACCAACTATTCAGAAAACAAAATTCTTGATTGCCTCTACCGTGGACAGTCAATCGTAGTCGATGGTCAAACGCTTAGCTGGACGGTTGCGCCAAACTGGTATATCGGTTTGGGTGTTGCCGATCATATTCACGCAACCGGTTTACCTGTTGCGTTGAACGACACTGTTTTTGTTGAAACAGACTCCCTTGGCTGGAAGCTCTATAAAGTTACTACCGGTGGTGACTTGGCAGGCGTAAAACCAAGTTATCCAGGTGCAAACGATGAGGCCATTGCAGACGGCACTGCTGTACTCACAGAGCAATACACAGCGCTTGAGGCAGGCACTGCTTTTGTTGAGCCAGCCAGCGCCGACTATGCCCGTGTCGCAGTGTTGTCTAGCCTGGCCAACTGGTCTGGCACCCAAGGGGCAGGCACCACCGTGGCCAGCAATGGCACCGATGGCACGATTGAAAACAACAACCCGATTACCTACCCAGATGCATCAACTGCAGGTTACGGCAAGGTAGGTATGTTCGGTTTCTTTGATGCGGCAACAGGTGGCAACCTCTACCGCAAGGCCTTCATGAGTTCGCCGGTTGATATCGGTCTGGGTGCGGCAAACATCTCGTTTGCCAACAACCAGCTGACCAACCAAGAAGATAACTAATCATCAATGCTCCCGTATTGGCGGGGCAATCTCTTTGCCCATATAAAAACAATCATAGGGCGCGTGGTTGAGGGTGTAAGCAATGCAATTGTGGAAGCCAAAAAAGTGCAACTGCCTCTGGTGGGTGATTGTCATGAAGTACCGGCATGCTGGCTACATTATTCCGGCGGGTTCGCACTACGGATGGTGGCCACATTTTTACTGGTCGCCTGACGGAAAAAGAAGATTTGAGTTTGCGCCACCTAAGCATGTGGGTGGGCTGAAATTTCCACCGTTATTTTTTCGTGGTCGTGTTCAAGAACTGCTGTCTGAAACGACTACCAGAACGGTTAAATATTCGGGTCGGGTTAAGACTGAAACGATTTGTAGAATATAGGACTAAAAAAATGGTATTCAGAGCAAGCACCACCTCACCACAAGCGGCATACGCAACTTTAAAAGCGGCGGCTGTACAGTTGAAGATAAATTTAGTTTCAATTGAGTCACATCTGGCCACTACGTTTGTTAATTATGACTATGTGCGAGATGTCTTCAAAACACTGCAGCGAGCAAACAATCAATTCACGACATTGAAAACAACCCCTGGCATTGATCAATATGCGAAAGACCAAGAGGGCGACCAGACCTATGATGTTGTTGCCGCAATTACCGCCATTCAGGGCGCTATTGCTACTGCATTGACTGGCATCAACGATCAGGCACCAACAACGGTCAATTTGATTCCGCCATCCCAATGGGGTGATGACAACACCATGATTGCCGACGTGCTGACTGATACCCAAACAACTGATTTGCGCGGTGTGCTTAGCTTGGTAATTGCTGAGATAGTCTAGTGATAATTAGTTATGTAGGGCGGCGTGGTTCAACGTGGTTAAATTCAACAGGGGCTTTATCTCGTACGTTGACATCACTCGGCGCTACAGCTAACAACCTATTGATTGCATCGCTACTAAAACGGGCCAGCAACGATTCCCCTAGCGTTTCAACTGGTTGGACATTGGCAGGCGAGGCTGCCGGGGCAGGAGCAACTCATACCGTTTGGTATAGGATTGCGACTGGTGATTCTAGTGACAATATAACGGTTACATGGGGCGACTCGGGTGAACCACAATTGACTGTTTGGGAGTATACGGGCAATGCAACCATTGACACACAAGATAGTTCGATTGCTACTAAATATACATATGGCACGACAAATAAACCAGGAAGTTTAATCCCGAATTCATCCGCGGGGGCTATGATTAGTGTCCTAGGGAATCCCGATTCATTGCAGTGGAGATCTAACGGCCCATTCATCGACTTGGGCACGCGTAATGATAAAGTCGGGGGTACATCTTGGGATCCACTACAGTCAATCGCTTTAATACCTTACACGTCTACAGCAGCCATCAATCCAACTTGGTCAACAACAGATACCGGTGGCGCAGCACTAGCGGTACAAATGTGTTTCAAAGAGCCTGCTGTCGCTGGTGGTATTGCCTTATCCGGTAACGCTGAAAGCGAATCAAAAACAACAGGCACAGCCAGCTTTACCATCCCCATGGTGGGTGTCTCGGCATCAATAACAACAGCAAACGCAACGATAACCACAGGCATTCCCTTTGCAGGCGGTATGGTCAGTGTCACTGAGGTTGACGGCAATCTTTCGCTGTCTGTCGGGCTGCAGGGTTCCATGTTGGCCGATGCTGTGGCGTCTGCCTTGCTGTCTAGCAGTTCACCTTTATTTGGGTCGGCTGGCAGCGTGGCAGATGCAAACGCCACTTTGTCAGTGGGCAGTGGTTTGGCTGGTTTTGCAGGTAGTGAATCAGATGCAGATGCTGCCTTGTCAGTCGGTGCTGATCTGGCAGGTTATGCGGGCAGTGACTCGGAGGCAAGCGCCGATTTGTCAGTTGGTTCTGGCTTGGCAGGCGCTGCCTTGTCTCAGGCGCTGGTCAATGGTGGTTTAAATCTATCGTTTAGTTTGGACGGCGCAACCCTGTCTGAGGCTCTGGCCTCTGCTGTGTTGTCGCTGGGTTCATCGGTGGATTTGTCAGGTGATATGGCTGCAGAGGCGTCTGCCAACTCGTCGGCATTACAGATGAATATTCCAATGACCGGTGCGGTTGTGTCGGCGGCTGATGTTGATGGTGTAGTCACGACCATCATGCCTATGGCGGGGGGTGGGGCATCGGTCACGGCTATGTTGGGGTCGCTTGATATCGGCATTGGCTTTGCTGGCAACGCCAATGCTGAGGCGATAATTAATAGCATGCTGAATTTCAAATTCAATCTGTCTGCTGATTTAGTGGCTCAGGCCTCGGCCTCGGGGTTGTTATCGGGTGCCGGTGATTTGGTCAGTGATGCGCGTTACCTGTCGCCATTCCACAGCCGTGATTATGTCTCACAACATAAGCCTCGCGCCTGGGTATCGGGTTTTAATTAAGGAGCTGCTTTCTTGAGTACGTTAGACCAAAAAGACCCGACTGAAATAGTGCCGGTCACATTCCAGTTTGACGCTCCACCCACGGGCAACGTGGTGATTGAAATCAGTATTGCCAAAGGTCGTGCCGATGCCAACACCAGCACCATGCCGGTAGGCGCGTATCAGGTCACGGGCAATGATGTTATCCAGTTGATGGGCGCTGGCCTTGATGATCGTGACTACCTGCTGCGTTGCACGGTAGACCAGGGTAATGAGCGCTATGTGAATTCGTGCATTTTGCCGGTGCGCCGGTCTGCTGGCAGATAGGGGTTTATGATGAAGCAAACTGTATTGCCAGAGATCGAGCCTGTCAGCTATGACCAGGCGGTTGCCCAGTTGGGTATGACTAGCGCTGAAGCTGACAACCACCGGCTTATGATTGAAGCCTTGATCGTTGTGGCACGCACTGAGGCAGAGGCGGCCACAGATCGGGTATTGATCACTCAAACCTGGCAGGCGTCGTTCGATTGTCTATCTACCCCTTTAAAGCTTGCGCGTCAGTCGGTTCAGTCGGTGGCTTCTATCACCTATGTTGATGTTGATGGCGCAACTCAAACGCTGGCTGCAGATCAATATCGCTTAACTGGCTGGGATAATAGCGAGATCATCCCTGCCTATGGCGTAACCTGGCCAACCCCTCGGGGTGATGCTGATTGCGTCACTGTGACCTGGGTGGCGGGCTATGGTGATGATGTTGAGGACGTACCCGCGCCGATTCGTCAATGGATACTGGTGCGCCTGGCAACCTTGTTTGAGCATCGTGAAGAGGTGGTTGCTGGCACCATCGTTTCGCCCATTAAAGCACTTGACTCTCTGTTGTCACCATACAAGGTGATCAGTGTATGAGGTCTGGCAAACTACGTTTCCTTGTTTCGCTGCAGTCAGCAACTACAGTTGAAAACGAATATGGTGAAGACGTAGAAACCTTTGCTGAATATGCGCCGGTCTATGCTGACATCATCCCCTTAAGTAGCAAAGAGTATTTTGCCGCTCAACAGGTGAATAGCGAGATTAGCATCAAGGTCATCATTCGTTATCGTAATGATGTCAAAGCATCACATCGGGTGGTGTTTAATGATCAGATCCTTGAGATTGTTGCACCGCCTATCAACCCCCGTTTTCGAAATCGTGAATTGCAATTGTTGTGCAAGGTGGTGTCATGATTGATGTCGAGCTTGATCCCTCACCAGATCGGTTGATTAAAGAGTTGCGCGGCCTGTCGGAAGATCTGC
>Ga0316207_10005555_pt1 | contig 10398 bp, 8 predicted proteins | sample 6weekpyrite_MG_FD_204943 | JGI IMG/M metagenome (GOLD analysis project Ga0316207, IMG submission 204943) | Microbial mat bacterial communities from mineral coupon in-situ incubated in ocean water Damariscotta River, Maine, United States -... | ecosystem: Environmental > Aquatic > Marine >...
CAGAAGCCGATTATCGAGATGAGTACGTCAACGAATTAATTAATGCCAAAGGCTGGATGGTCTGGCCGCCAATTAGATACAGCTATGACACCATCAACTATCAGCTCCCCGTGCCCGCTCCTGCCCCGCCTTCCCGTGAAAACTTGCTGGGCTCCGATGATCAGGCAAGAGACGTGGTCGCCAGACTGATTTATGGCTTCAGAATATCGGTATTGTTTGGACTCGCTCTCACCCTCTTCAGCTCAGTTGTGGGCGTTATTGTCGGTGCGGTTCAAGGTTTTTATGGTGGTAAGACAGACTTGATCGGTCAGCGATTTATTGAAATCTGGTCAGGTCTGCCGGTGTTGTTTTTGTTGATTATCATGACCAGTTTTGTCACTCCGAATTTTTGGTGGCTACTGGGCATTATGTTGTTGTTTAGCTGGATGGGACTGGTGGATGTGGTGCGCGCCGAGTTTCTGCGAGCACGTAACCTGGAATATGTACGCGCTGCGCGGGCACTGGGGCTAGACAATCGCGGCATCATGTTCAAGCATATGCTGCCCAATGCGATGGTCGCAACCTTGACCTTTATGCCCTTTATTCTGACCGGTTCCATCACCACCCTGACTTCCCTAGATTTTCTCGGTTTTGGATTGCCGCCGGGCTCGCCTTCGCTGGGTGAACTCATTGCCCAGGGAAAAACCAATCTGCATGCGCCCTGGCTGGGTTTATCGGCGTTTATCGTACTCGCTGTTATGCTGTCACTGCTGGTATTTATTGGTGAAGCGGTGCGCGATGCGTTTGACCCGAGGAAGCTGTAAACGATGAGCGCAGAAACAAGCCCTTTGCTGTCAATTAAAAATTTATCGGTCTGTTTTCATCAAAACGGCAACGATTCATTAGAAGACGTGATGGCCGTTAAAAATGTCAGTTTCGATGTGCACCAGGGAAAAACCCTGGCAATAGTCGGTGAAAGCGGTTCAGGCAAGTCGGTGTCAGCTCAGTCGATTTTGAAACTGCTACCGCCAACCAAATCTTCACACCCGAGTGGCGAAATTCTATTCAAAGGTCTTGATCTGCTGAAAACATCGGAATCCGAAATTCGCCAAATCAGAGGCGACCAGATTGGCATGATTTTTCAGGAGCCAATGACCTCATTGAATCCGCTGCATAATATCGAGAAACAAATCAGCGAAACCTTGTTGCTGCACAGTAGATTATCGCGTCAGCAGGCAAAAACACGTGTCATTGAGCTGCTTAATCTGGTTGGTATACCGAATGCGACCGAACGCCTTGGTGCCTATCCACATCAGTTGTCTGGCGGCCAAAAGCAGCGTGTGATGATTGCGATGGCCCTCGCCAACGAACCTGATATTCTGATTGCAGACGAGCCCACTACCGCGCTCGATGTGACGGTGCAGAAGCAGGTATTGGAGCTGATCAAATCATTGCAGAAACAGTTAGGCATGGCAGTGGTATTAATTTCACATGATTTAAGCATCGTTCGCCATTATGCCGACGAAGTGGTGGTGATGCACCAAGGTCAAGTGATTGAGCGAGGACCTTGTGACACGATCTTTCACCAGCCGCAGCAAGACTATACCCACCAACTGATCGAGTCTGAACCTACTGGAAGTCCCGCTGCGGTAAACGAGAGTGCCGAGACCCTCTTGACGACCAATAAAGTCAATGTTTGGTTTCCGACCAAAACTAATTTTTGGGGCAAGCCTACGGAATACCTGAAGGCGGCGCAGGATATCAGTATTTCGCTTCGACAAGGCGAAACGCTCGGCATCGTTGGTGAAAGTGGCAGCGGTAAAACAACTTTTGGTTTGGCCTTATTGAAACTGATTCAGAGCCAGGGCGATATTTACTTTGAAAATCAAGCGGTTCACACACTTGATCAGGCCCGATTCAGACCCTTGCGTAAAGAGATTCAAATTGTCTTTCAAGACCCCTACGGCAGTCTGAGCCCAAGAATGTCGGTCTATCAGATTATCGAAGAAGGTCTGAAAATTCATGACATCGCACAGCAAGGCGAACGGGAACAGCTCATTATCGACGCCTTGATTGAGGTCGAACTGGACCCTGAAACCCGCCATCGGTATCCACATGAATTTTCTGGCGGCCAGCGGCAGCGCATCGCTATCGCAAGGGCATTAGTGCTGAAGCCCAAGCTCATTATTCTCGATGAACCGACATCAGCGCTTGATCGAACCGTTCAGGTTCAAGTCGTTGAACTGCTCAGAAAGCTACAAAGCAAATATGGGCTTGCGTACATTTTTATCAGCCATGATCTTGCCGTCGTTAAAGCCGTCAGTCATCAGGTATTGGTCATGAAACACGGGCAAGTAATTGAGCACAGTGATTGTGAGTCTTTATTCACTGAGCCAAAACAGGATTACACCAAAAATTTATTGGAAGCGGCCTATTTTTACACCGGATGAGCGGGTGAAGAATGCTAGACTGCGCGCTTGAATCGTTTTTTGAGAGACAACACTATGGGATTTTTAAGCGGCAAAAAAGTGCTCATCGTCGGGGTAGCCAGCAAACTGTCGATTGCCAGCGGCATCGCACAGGCATTTCACCGTGAAGGCGCCGAAATTGCACTTACCTATCAAAATGAAAAACTAAAAAAACGCGTCGAAGATTTCGGTCAGCAGTGGGGTACCGATATCGTCCTGCCTTGTGATGTCGCCAATGACTCGGAAATAGAATCGGTATTTTCAGCATTGCGTGGCGTTTGGGATGGTATCGATATCATCGTACATTCAGTTGGTTATGCACCCGCGCACGAGCTAAACGGAGATTATGTCGACGTGACCACCCGTGAAGGTTTTAACATAGCGCATGAAATCAGCTCCTACAGCTTTGTGGCGCTTGCCAAAGCCGGGCGAGAAATGATGAAAGGTCGCAACGGTTCACTGATCACGCTTTCTTATTTGGGGTCGCAACGCACGCTGTCGAACTACAATGTGATGGGTCTGGCAAAAGCAAGTCTCGAAGCCAACGTACGCTATATGGCAAGTAGTCTTGGCCCGGAAGGCACTCGTGTCAATGCTATTTCAGCCGGTCCAATCCGAACTCTGGCAGCATCTGGCATTAAGAACTTTCGCAAAATGCTTAAAGAAAACGAATTGCAAACACCTTTGCGTCGTAACGTTACCATCGAAGAAGTCGGCAATGCCGCCGCATTTCTTTGCTCCGATCTGGCGAGTGGCATCTCGGGCGAAATCCTCTATGTGGATGGCGGCTTTAATACCACGGGTATGCGAGCACTGGAAGAAACATAAGCGTACCGCCGAATTTAGTACGACATTTAGTATGACATTTGGTACTACGTCACTGAAAACCAAGGATTTAACCGCTAGGCTACGTTTTGCATTTTATCGCCTTCTAAATTATGGATATCTTGTCGTGAAACGTCTTTTTTTCGTTTTTATCGCCGTTAGCCTGGCGCTTGTCACCGCCAGCTGTACCAACATTAGCGGTGCATCTAAATCATCGACATCGTTAACCAGCTTTCTTGGCTTTTCGGAATTACCTGATTGGTATATCACCAGCAACTACAGCTACGCCGATTCAAAATGGGCAGAAAATGATTTTGGCCTGCCTATTCATTATCGTGATGTTGGTGAAGGACCTGTGCTCATTTTGCTGCATGGTGAAATATCATCCTTGCACACCTGGGAGGCGTGGATAGACGTTCTAGCTCAGGATTTTCGCGTCATCGCCATAGATCTACCCGGGTCTGGCCTGACCGGTGTGCCGAACTGTATTGATAACCCAAAGAAAAGCTGTCCTGAAAATCTGACCCTGGACTATATTCAACACACTCTTGAGTACTTCATCGACGACCTGAATATTGATCAGTTCACGCTGGTTGGCAGCTCCTATGGAGGTTATCTCGCGGCGCAATATACGCTTGAACACCCAAACAGACTAGACAAACTGGTATTAATCAGTCCAATGGGCTTCCAACAGGAAGTGCCCTGGGTTCTCAACTATATAACCGCTTCCGGGATGGATTTTTTCAACTCTTTCATTCAACCGGCAAGTATCATCTCAAGCATTGTAGATGATTTTTATGGCGAACGAGACAACCTTAAGCAGGTTAATCTCGAACGTTATATTCATCTGGCCCAAAGTGAAGGCGCACACCGCACCAATGTCCTCCAGCTCAAGTTGGTTAGAAATATCATGGAGCGCGGCATGCCAACTTCTCTCGAAGAAATTAAGGCAAAAACCCTGATTATGTGGGGTGAGTACGATACCTGGGGCAATAGTGACCACGCCGATCGATGGGAGGAAGAGTTGAGCGATGCGACTTTGGTAAAGTACCCTTTCTTTGGGCATATTCCAATGGAAGAATCGCCTGAAAACACTGTTGTTGATATCGTTGCATTCATGAATGGTGACCCGTTGCCGACTATCGAAGGGCTCGGGATAGGAGGCTCCTTTACAATTGAAGAAGCCGCCAGCGAACTGGACAAAGAAGCGTTGTTTGGCACACCTAAACCTTCTGACCAGCAGGAAGACCCGCACCGGCATCATCACTAAGCCTTGGGGCCTTTTGCAAAACGCTGAGTGGATAAGCTATTTAGGGCATAAAAAAACCTCCCTGGCAACCAAGCGAGGGAGGTTTGATAAACTCTATGAGTCGTTAAAACTTAAGCGACATTACGTTTCGCAGCCATTTCTTTGCGAAATACCTCAATAGGGTCGTCATATAAATCATGTGGATCTTTTTCAAGTTTCATTGTCCAGATCATATAATCCAGTAGTTCCTGCTCTGCATCGCGACTCGCGACATTATCAATATAAATTTCTTTGATTTTTCTAATTTTTGCTGACTTGTTTTCTGCTGACATAGTGTGGATTCCTTATTTTTGCTTAGTAAGTTTAGCTGTCAAAATTTATGTATTTTGTTAAGCCATACCACTTACAAAGCGACATCTGTGCCAACTCCTTAAAATAGCATTTTATTTATTGAAAAAATACTTATATGCTTTATTTTCAATGAATTACGTGCAGAAAAAACAATTTAATTGAGCTATAAACTGCCAGTGAACTAGTTAATATATTCGATAAACTGCCATTATTTCGGCTGACTCAGTACTTTGTCAAAAATCTGCCGAGCAAAAAAAAGCCCGGTATGCTTCTACACATACCGGGCTTTTTGATTGGCGTCCCCTAGGGGAGTCGAACCCCTGTTACCGCCGTGAAAGGGCGGTGTCCTAGGCCTCTAGACGAAGGGGACATAACTTTAAGATTTACGCGTCTTATCTGCCGTTGAAGACAAATCGTCTAAAAGACAGGCGTCGTGTCCTGAAAAACACAAATTGGTGGAGCCAGACGGGATCGAACCGTCGACCTCAACGCTGCCAGCGTTGCGCTCTCCCAGCTGAGCTATGGCCCCATTTCATGCCAATTCTGTGTCTTTCAACGGGGGCGTATATTATTGAAGTCCCCCACCCTAGTCAAGGTACTTTTTACCCAAAAATCTAAGTTTCAATTGCCGACAAAATGACCCGATATTCTTTCTCCACCCGCTTGGTCTCTTTCTTGGAAAAACCCTCAAGTATATTCAGTGCGTGACGCAATCTTGCTCGGGTCATATCGGGACCCAACAAAGCCATCGAATCAACCACTGACCAGGAATCTGGCGTTCCGGCAATCGCCACAAACACAGGCTGCATAAAATGACCCAGTTTAATCTCCATTGCGGCGGCAAGCGCCCTGATGTCGGCAAAGATAGTCTCTTTGTCCCAATGCCGCTGCGACTCCAGCTTCCAAAGTGTGAACTGTAGAACGCGTTTAACCTGCGCTTGTTCCAGCTTTGTGTGCTCGAAGTCAGCCGCCTCCAGTCTGAGCATGCCCGAGTACATAAAACTCGCCAGAGGCAGGATATCTGAAAACGTCCCGATACGACCTTGAATATGCTCGACAAGCGGCAAAAGCTGCTGTTCATTGAAGGCCCAGTTTTTGACCCTTTCAACCAGTGCCTCTGACGACAAATTTTCTCGAATCCAAAGACCGTTCAGCCACGTCAATTTATCAATGTCGAAGATCGGGCCGCCCAGAGACACTCGGCTAATATCGAAATGCTCGATCATTTCGTCCAGCGTAAATTTCTCACGTTCATCCGGCATCGACCAGCCCATTCGCCCCATATAATTCACCACCGCTTCAGGCAGAAAACCCATACGCTGATAATAGGTGATGCTCGTGGGATTTTTTCGCTTGCTTAACTTGCTTTTGTCTGGGTTGCGAAGCAAAGGCATGTGACACAGCTGGGGCATCTCCCAGCCAAAATATTGGTAAAGCAATTGATGTTTTGGCGCCGAATTAATCCATTCTTCGCCGCGAATCACATGGGTAATGGCCATCAGGTGGTCATCCACAACACTGGCGAGATGGTACGTCGGCATTCCATCAGACTTCAGCAAGATCTGGCAGTCTACCTGCGACCAATCAATGTCAATTGTTCCGCGCAATAAATCAGAAATAGTACATATGCCGTCATCCGGTACTTTCATCCGAATCACATACGCATCACCATTGGCCAGACGGGTCCTGACTTCATCATCAGGCAACTCAAGATCTCCCTTAATGCCTGGGTTCAGACCTGCAGCTTTACGTTGCTCGCGAATTGCGTCCAGTTCTTCCGGGCTTCGAAAACAATAAAAAGCATTACCTTGCGCGATCAGTTGTTCGGCATAAGCTCGATAATCATTCTTGCGTTCACTCTGACGATACGGGCCGTATTCGCCACCGATATCCGGTCCCTCATCCCAATCGAGACCGAGCCACCTGAGTGCAGACAGGATATCCTGCTCAGACTCTATGGTGCTTCGCGCTTGATCTGTATCTTCGATACGTAGAATAAATTTGCCACCATGCTGCCTGGCAAAACACATATTAAACAAGGCAATATAGGCCGTGCCGACATGTGGATCACCCGTGGGGGATGGTGCAATTCGGGTTCTTACCGTTTTAGACATTCAACTACCTTTATCATTTGGTGAATCATAGAACTGTTTTTCAAGGGGCTCAGACTGCCCTTTAACCATATTAGCCATAACCGGCCACAAAGGGATTCGTTGCTTTCTCATGACCGATGGTCGACATCGGGCCATGCCCGGAAATAAATTTCACATCGTCTCCCAAGGGCCACAGTTTGGTTCTGATGGACGCCAGAAGTGTATTGTGATCGCTTTTGGGGAAATCAGTGCGGCCGATGGACCCTTGAAATAACACATCGCCGACAATGGCTAATCTCGAAGATTGATGAAACAGCACCACATGTCCCGGCGTGTGTCCTGGGCAGTGCAAAACAGACAGCACTTCATTGCCGATACTGACGGTATCTCCATCGTTCAGCCAACGGTCAGGATCGAAGCTATCGACTGACTGAAAGCCAAACATCTGACTCTGCTGAGGCAGTGCACTGATCCAAAATTGATCTTCAATGTGCGGTCCTTCGATAGGCAAAGATTTCAATTTTGCCAATTCAGCGACCCCACCTGCGTGATCGATATGCGCGTGGGTCAGCACAATTTTTTTAAGCGTCAGTCCTTTGCCTTGCGCCACCTGAATAATCTTTTGAATATCGCCGCCGGGATCAACCACTGCGGCTTCTTTTGTTTGGTCACACCATAAAAGAGAGCAATTTTGCTCAAATGCCGTCACCGGAATAATCTGATACTGTAAAGCCATATCTCATCAACTTGTCGAAAAAGAACTGGCATTATCCCTTACACAAAAGGAAACTCAACCCGAATTGCCTGTTAACGACCGAATGATGTATCTTTAGCATCACCCATCATATTTGCGGCCGCCAATTCAAGCATGAAAAAAATACTGTCTGTTTCCCTATACTCCCTTATCCTATCAGCCTGTTCCTTTGTGGAATTAGTACCGAACGCCAACAATATTATTTTTTCTAATGATATGGATAGCTGCAAGAAACTTGGTGAAACTGAAGTTGCCGTATTAAGTACATTTATGTTTATGGACAGAGACCCGCACACGATCGCAGAAGAGCTTCAAATATTGGCACAAAATGGCGCGGTTAAAATGGGAGGCAACGCGATCTGGGCCGTTTCTGACATTGTTGAAGGTCGACAAACGTTTAGTATTTTACGCTGCGCTCCACATAACTAGTACATCAAAAACGGGCTTCAACACTTAACCACAGTTTTTCAGTATCGATGCCAAAATTATCTTTGGAATAGTTAGCATATTTTGCAGACAGACGGTAGTCAGCCCAGTTCTTGAATACGCTGACTTCCCATTCCTTGCCAAGTGCACCCGGACCCACTTTATCATCATCTGATTCAAAATCGTGATACGTGGCCTTTACCTGACAATCTTCCGAAAACACATAACCCAAACTGAAATAGCTGTCTTCTATGCCGCCGGCAATATTTCCCAGGCCTTGATTCTGAAATTGCCCGCTCGCGCCCTGAAAATCATGCAAACTGGCCAACGGGGTGACAAAATACCCGTTGCCATCTGCGCCCAGCGTTTCGATGCCTGCGTTAACCAGTACGTTGTTGAATACAACCCCAAATTCTGCCAACGAGTAATCGGCAGAATAACTAACGGAATTATCTTTACGGTCTTCTTGAACCGCATATTCAAACGCATACGTAACTCTCGGCATGGTTTTGACATCGGCAGCAAAACGAATACCGTAAGTTTTAGTATCCCAGGCATCTTTACCGCTATCGTTATCCAGATAATATGAATAAAACGAAAGCAGGCTATTTTGCGCGCCAAACGCAAACATGGGGTTCATAAAACCCCGGTACTCAATATTGAACAATTGTGCATCAATATCCTGCTTGCCGTCAGGGTGATCAGTTCCAAGAATACCTTCAACCTGATTCAGTTGGATAAAGCGAAGCCGGGTATAATTAAAAGCTTCGTTGCGAAAGCTCACGCCGGTAAACGTTTGTTCATTTTGTCGCCAGGCGTCATTACCGACGAAGCGCGCATTGTCCAGTATGACACTTTGCCGACCATATTTGATGAGTGTATTCGCAATATCATAGGCAAGCCAAACCCGATTAACTTCACTTCCTTCAGAGTCAAGAACCCGAGCATCATCCGTCTGACCATTACTGCCAGAGTTATAGTTATCATCATCAGGAAAGGCACCAAGGTGGTCAAATTCCACCAAAGCAGTAAAGAATTGATATTCCTCGGTACGATACGTTAAGCGTGATCTAAGTGTCGCAGCCTGCGCACCTTTCTCAATATTCTCATTAACGCCGAGATGCTCATCGACATCTTCGTAACGTAATCGGAAGTCCAGTGTTGTTTCACCATTTTTAAATGCATCGACTAAACCGGCTTCTTCTGCAGCCAGCTGACTCGACAACAAGACGAAGAAAACCAGAAAGAAAGCCGACGTTTTGAACATTGTATATTCCTTAAATGAAGCGGTTGTATTTCGTCTAATGATAACGTGATTAAGATCGACCAACCAGAAAAAGGCCTGATAAATTTAAACGTAAACTTTCATTGTCAGGGTGAGTCGAACGCAATGTTCTTTTGATGACAGCTCCTTATCCAGGCACCCCACCCCACGGTAAAATTCTCGACACTTTTGAAGATCAACTAAAGGCTCAGGTAAAAACAGATTTCCTGACCGGTCAAAAAACTGGCCCGGCCCGCTTCAAAAAATGCGTAATTTGATGATATGTAGTAAAATACTCCCAATTGTTCCAGGGAAACAACATTGAATACTTCTTTTATTTCAAAGCACTCGCAAACTGATGGACATAGGTCGATTGCGCATAAATTACTATTTTACATCCTGCTGTTCAGCTCTTTTGTCACATTATTGGTAACGGCATTCCAGCTATACGCAGACTATCAAGAGCAAACAAATTTGGTGGATAAACAAATGTTGCATATAGAGCGCAGCTATCGAGATAGCCTTGCGAATGCAATGTGGTTTTTTAATAACGGCCAGATAAAAAATATCCTCAACGGGATTATGCAGTTTGAAGATATTCATTATGTTAGCGCAGAAATAAAAAACGGTGATTTCTTTCAACTTGGCAAACCAGTGCAAGACGAAAACTCTCGCCGCTATGAAGTTGATATTCGGCTTAGCATGCCAGATAAGGAGATGACGGTTGGCTATTTGAGTATTGAATCCAACCTGGATGGCGTTGTTCAACGTTTAAGCAAGAAATTCTGGCTGATTTTGGTGTCGCAGGCTTTAAAAACATTTTTCGTTTCCTTTTTTGTCCTATTCATTATTTATTACCTGGTAACGCGTCATTTAGGTGTCATCGCAGCGTTCGCAGCGTCTCTCGATATCAAACAGAAAAATAACTTCCTGAAACTGGATCGTTCAACACATCCACAGCCCGATGAGTTAGATCAGATTACTCAAGC
>Ga0316207_10005556_pt1 | contig 10397 bp, 11 predicted proteins | sample 6weekpyrite_MG_FD_204943 | JGI IMG/M metagenome (GOLD analysis project Ga0316207, IMG submission 204943) | Microbial mat bacterial communities from mineral coupon in-situ incubated in ocean water Damariscotta River, Maine, United States -... | ecosystem: Environmental > Aquatic > Marine >...
GGCAAGTAGGGTGGAATTGAATAAATTCCATATTGGCAACACGACAGCCTGCACGCCATGCCATGGCGATACCGTCACCGGTTGAAACATCGGGGTTGGTGGTATAGAGATAAACCTTGTTTGCGCCACCGGTTGCCAATACGACACAACGAGAAGCAAATGTATGTACCTTGCCTGTTTTACGTTCAAGAATATAGGCACCACGACACTGGTTACCTGTTTGGCCCATTTTGGCATTGGTTATTAAGTCAACAACGATGTGTTCTTCAAATACGGTGATATTTTTGTGTTGTTTAACTTTCTCGCCGAGTGTCATTTCGACCGCTTTACCTGTGGCATCGGCAGCATGAATGACGCGGCGACGCGAATGCCCGCCTTCTCGGGTCAAATGGTAACAGCCATAGCCGTCTTCACCTGATTCTCGGGTAAATAACACGCCTTGATCGACCAGCCATTGAATATTCCGGGGGCCACGACTAATAACTGTTTCAACCACATCCTGTTTACAGAGGCCTCCACCGGCATTGAGAGTGTCTTCAATATGTCTGGAAATTGAGTCTTCTTCATCCAAAACCGCGGCAATGCCCCCTTGAGCATATAAACTGGCACTTTCTGTTAGCTCGCTTTTGGAGATAATGGCGACTTTTACACTGTCGGCCAGGCGCAAGGCCGTGCTGAGACCAGCGAGACCGCCACCTATAATGAGAATATCGAAGCTAAATTTTTTGCTCATAAGCCTAAAAATGGAACATTTTGTTATCGTTATAGACTAAACTGTACTTTTACAGTTGCTTGACCACGAGAATATAATAAATTCAGCCAGTGAGCGAACTATCTGGGTGAAAAAATGTCTACTTAACAGGCAGATGAGGCAGTATTGCCTAAGCAAGAGGGGATAGCCCGGATGGGCGAGAAGAGTGTGGACTATGCGCTGGTAGTGCGAGTCCAAAATGGTGATAAAAAGGCGTTCGACTTGTTGGTGCTTAAATACCAGCAAAAGATACTGAATTTGGTTTCACGTTATGTACGAGATCAATCAGAGTGTCAGGACGTAGCGCAGGAAGCTTTTATCAAGGCATACCGGGCGCTGGCTGGCTTTCGAGGTGACAGTGCTTTTTACACCTGGCTGTATCGAATAGCGATTAATACAGCAAAGAATTATTTGGTGGCGATGGGACGCCGTCCACCCAAGGATGATATCGAAGCATCGGATGCCGAGCAGTATGATGGGGCGCATGGACTGAAGGAATACGATACCCCGGATCAATTAGCGCAAAAGGATGAGCTTGAAAAAGTTTTGAACGAAGCGATTAAGGCACTGCCAGAAGATTTACGCACTGCCATTATGTTACGGGAACTGGAAGGACTCAGTTACGACGAAATCGCACAAGCCATGTCTTGCCCAGTTGGTACAGTCAGATCACGTATCTTCAGAGCACGAGAAGCAATAGAAACACGTATTCGACCAGTAGTTTCCGGCGAATCCGGAAAAGAGTAATAGTTGAGTAAAGACCATGACTAAACATACTGATGAACAATTATCGGCATTTATTGACGGCGAGTTAGCACCCAATGAAGCAGATAGCCTTATCACCACGATCCTTGATAACGATGAACTACGTTCGCGTTGGGCCAATTACCATTTGGTGGGACACTCATTGCATGGTGAGAGCACAAACAATACAGTTAACTTGAGTGACAGTATTAGTGCTGCATTAGCCAATGAGCCGACTGTATTCGCCCCGCAACCTCGGAAACGGATTACGCCAGCTGCGTTTAAACAAGTTGCAGGTATGGCTATTGCTGCAACGGTTGCCGCCGCTGCGGTGCTAATGGTACAGCCTGAGGAACAAAATTTATTTAATCCTAATGGTTCAAATAATGTAGCTTCAACATCGCCATCGGCCATTAAGCAAAATATTATTCCAGTTGCTGTTAATGGTGTTAACTGGTCAGTGGCGCAGCCATCGGTTGCCTCGAAGCTAAACACTTATCTTGTTAATCATAATGCTTATTCAACGCCAGTGCGTGGCACATTACCTTATGCACCAATTGTAAGCTATGGCAATAAACATTCCGCATCAACAGATGATTCAGTTGTGCTTGAATATAATCCTTCCGGGAGCAGTGTTCGTCGATGAGACGTGGTTTTTTAATTACCGTTCTACTTTTAACCACTAGCTTTTCGGTTAATGCAGAACAAATAACATCCGATACTGTTCGTGAATGGTTAAGTCGTGTTACTGCTGCGGGTAAGAACCTTAATTATCAGGGTACTTTTATTTATCGTCATGGTAATGATATGGAAGCTATCCGTATTATTCATAAAGCCGATGATAAGGGTGAACACGAACGGATGATTTCCTTAACCGGATCGGCGCGTGAAATAATTCGTAATAATGAATTTGTCACCTGTATTTCTCCCGAAAGCAAATCAGTTGTTGTTGATAACAAAACACCAGGCACTAGTCTTCCTTCGTTGCCAAAAGAATTATCTAAACTGGATGCCTACTACGATTTTAAATTTGAAGGTTATGAACGTGTTGCTTCCAGGCAGGCGCGTCGAGTATTCATTAAACCGCAAGATCATTTTCGTTATGGTTACCGCATCTGGATTGATGATGCATTCGAGTTATTGCTGCGTACAGAATTATTAGATACGCAAGGTAATGCCGTTGAACAGATTATGTTTACCGATATTAAATTATTCGAATCGATTGATGATAAGTTGCTTGAGCCTAACATTAGTGGCAAAGAGTATAACTGGGTAACAGATGAAGAAACGCCGCATGATGTTCCTATGCCGGTGGACACGCGTTGGAGTGTAAAAGGTAAACCCAAAGGCTTTATGCTAGAGCACCATAATATGCATCGCTTGCCTGAAACTAACTTGCCAGTAGAGCATCTTGTTTATACTGATGGTCTGGCTTGGGTGTCCGTATATATAGAAAAACTGGCATCTGAATCTGAATTATTAGAAGGCGCATCCAGCATGGGCGCTGTTAATGCTTTTGGTCGTATCATGGGGCAATATCATATTACCGCGGTAGGTGAAGTCCCGGCAGTCACAGTAGAGCTGCTTAGCAGCTCGGTTGTGCATACGAAATAGGTCGAAACACCTATGATGCAAGAACAGGCAGTTGTCGTTGCAATAAATGGCCAGCAAGTCAGTGTTGAAACTGAGCGACAATCAAGCTGCGGACAATGCTCGGCCAGAAATGGTTGTGGCTCTGCTCTACTGGGTAAGTTTTTTAACAGAAATAAACAACACTTGATTGTCGAAACTGATTTGAGTCTGGTAGTCGGCGATAAAATTTTATTGGGACTTGATGAAAATGCATTGTTGCGTGGTTCCTTTATTGTTTATGCGATTCCGCTATTGATGATGTTGTTGTTCCCTATGATTGTTGGTCAATTTGTTTCATCTGAAATCGTCTCAATTATATCTGCTGCAGTAGGTTTCGCCGCGGGTATTATTTATGTTAAATATTTTTCAATCGTGGCGCGTAGTGAAGAAAACTTCAGCCCGGTGGTTTTGAAACGTTTAGAGTTTTAGGAGTTGTTATGAAAGCAAGCATAAAGAATGTAACAAACTGGATAGCGCTACTGTTGTTGCTGACGGCAACTTCTGTGCACGCAAAAAGCTTGCCGGATTTCACGGGACTGGTTGAAAGTAATAGTGCGGCAGTTGTTAACATCAGTACAACGCAAAAAGTAAAGCAGCATTCAAAATTGCCGAAGAACTTTCAGATCCCGGATTTACCGGAAGATAGTCCTTTTAATGATTTCTTTAAACGTTTTTTTGACGAAGAAGGTAAGCAACAAGATTTTGATACCAAGTCTTTAGGTTCAGGTTTTATTGTTTCAAAAGATGGTTATGTCATTACTAATAACCATGTTGTAAAAGGTGCAGATGAAGTTCTGGTTCGTTTGAATGATAGACGTGAATATTCTGCAAAAGTCATTGGTACTGATGAGCGCACTGATGTTGCAGTACTCAAGATAGAAGCAGAAGATTTACCTGTACTTAAAATTGGTTCTTCAACCAAGTTAAAAGTGGGTGAGTGGGTGCTTGCGATTGGCTCGCCTTTTGGTTTTGATTATTCAGTGACTGCAGGCATTGTGAGTGCGAAAGGTCGTAGCTTGCCCCGTGAAAATTATGTGCCCTTTATTCAAACTGATGTAGCAATCAACCCGGGTAACTCGGGCGGCCCACTGTTTAACCTTAAGGGCGAGGTTGTGGGTGTGAATTCACAGATATACAGCCGAACAGGTGGCTTCATGGGATTATCTTTTGCCATTCCCATTGAAGTAGCCATGAATGTTGCAGATCAGTTACGCAAGAGTGGTCGTGTTTCACGTGGCTGGTTAGGCGTACTAATTCAGGATGTAAACTCTGATCTGGCCGAGTCGTTCGGTATGAAACGCCCACGTGGTGCATTGGTTTCGCGTGTATTGCCTGATAGCCCTGCGGCAGATGCCGGTTTTGAAGTCGGTGATATTATTTTAAGTTTTAATGGCGAAGAGGTTATTCGGTCTAAGGATTTGCCGCCCTTAGTTGGTAGAACACCGGTTGAGCAACAAGCAAAAGTGAAAGTGTTACGTAAAGGTAAGCGCAAAAACCTGAAAGTGACAATCGGTGAGCTTCCTGAGCAAGATGAAATTGAGGTGGCACAAGGCAAGCCAACGACTGAAAAAGAAAATCGTATTGGCGTTGTTGTAACCGATTTAAGTAGTAAACAAAGAAAACAGCTGGATATTGATAATGGTGGCGTATTGGTTGCATCAGCGAACAATGGTGCTGCTACCAGAGCCGGTATTCGCAAGGGTGATGTCATCACCATGTTGAACAACATCGATATTAAAGACGTTGACCAATTCAACGAAGTACTGGAAGACTTACCTGTAGGGAAGTCGATACCTGTTCTTATTCATCGCCCTCGAAGTGGGCCATTATTCCTGGCACTGAAAATCAAGGATGAGTAAGCATCCATCGGCGACCCTACATTTAACGATGTATGGTCGAGATGGCTGTCATCTTTGTGAGGATATGAGCGAAGGGCTCAGCGCGTGTGCTGGTGATCTGGATTTTGAGCTCGATATCATTGATATTGACTCAGATCCGGTCTTAATCGATCAGTTTGGCACTAAAGTACCTGTTCTTATGCATGGAACTCACGAAATATGCCACTATTTCCTCGATTTGAAGGCATTGCAGATGTATTTCAGCCAATCGCCTGAATAAGTTATAATCCTCCCTTTATATGGCGTGAGTGATAGCTTGCAGCCGTTTTTCGACAAAGTAGGTACTCATTCCATGAAAATGGAGAACATTCGTAATTTCTCCATCATAGCTCATATTGATCACGGTAAATCCACACTGGCTGACCGTTTCATTCAGGACTGTGGTGGTTTATCCGAGCGAGAGATGCAATCTCAAGTGCTCGACTCGATGGATATTGAACGTGAGCGCGGTATTACCATTAAGGCTCAAAGTGTCAGTCTGGATTATCATGCTGAAGATGGCGAAACGTATCGCCTTAATTTCATTGATACACCAGGGCATGTAGATTTCTCCTATGAAGTGTCTCGTTCACTGTCTGCTTGTGAAGGCGCTTTATTAGTTGTCGACGTTGCTCAAGGTGTTGAGGCGCAAAGCGTCGCTAATTGCTACACAGCAATAGAACTGGGTCTGGAAGTGATGCCGGTTCTAAATAAGATTGATTTACCCGCTGCAGATCCTGAACGCGTCATAAAAGAAATTGAAGAAATCATTGGCATCGAAGCCGAGGATGCCATTAGGGTCAGTGCCAAAACAGGTATTGGCATCAAAGACACGCTGGAACAATTGGTCAAAACTATTCCTGCTCCGGTTGGTGATGTTGATGCCCCATTACAGGCCTTAATCATCGATTCGTGGTTTGATAATTACCTGGGCGTTGTTTCATTGGTGCGAATTGTTCACGGTCGACTTTCGGCTAAAAACAAAATTCGTATTATGTCGACGGGTAATGATTTTTTAGTTGATATCGTTGGTATTTTTACGCCCAAACGTATTGAAACGGATGCACTCGAAGCGGGCGATGTGGGTTACATCGTTGCAGGGATTAAAGATATTACCGGTGCACCAGTGGGTGACACCATTACTCGCGTTGATAATCCAGCAAGTGAACAATTACCGGGCTTTGAAAAAATACAACCACGGGTATTTGCCGGATTATTTCCGATTAGTTCTGATGATTACGAAAGTTTTCGTGAAGCACTGCAAAAGTTGAGTGTTAACGATGCATCGCTGTTTTTTGAACCGGAAAATTCACAGGCACTGGGTTTTGGTTTTCGTTGTGGTTTCCTGGGCATGTTGCACATGGAAATCATTCAGGAACGACTTGAACGTGAATATGATATTGATCTGATTACGACTGCGCCGACGGTTATTTATGAAGTGCTCGACACCAAGGGTAATATTATAAAAATAGATAACCCATCCAGATTGCCTGAACCTAATTATATTGAAGAAATTCGGGAGCCGATGATTACCGCAAACCTGCTTATGCCGCAGGAATATGTGGGTAACGTTATTAATCTGTGTATCGAGAAGCGTGGCGTGCAGAAAAACATGCAATACCTTGGTAACCAGGTTTCCATGTCATACGAAATGCCAATGAATGAAATGGTTCTGGATTTTTTTGATAGATTAAAATCAGTGAGTCGTGGCTTTGCTTCAATGGAATATCACTTCTCGCATTTTGAGCCTGCTAATGTTGTTAAGCTGGACGTGCTTATTAATGGTGAGTGTGTTGATGCGCTAGCGGTGATTGTGCATCGTGAGCAGGCGCAGACAAGAGGTCGCGAACTGGTTGAGCGAATGCGTGAAATAATACCAAGACAAATGTTTGATGTAGCAATTCAGGCTGCCATTGGTACAACAATCATTGCGCGCTCTAATGTCAAAGCACTACGAAAGAATGTGACAGCAAAATGTTATGGTGGTGATGCATCACGTAAACGTAAGTTGCTTGAAAAACAAAAAGCCGGTAAAAAACGCATGAAGCAAGTGGGTTCAGTTGAAATCCCGCAGGAAGCTTTTATGGCTGTACTGGGTGTTGGGAAGAAATAATTAAATGGAGTGTCAAAAGTGAATTTCGATTTTGAAGTAATTTTGGTGATTCTGGCATTTGTCAGTGGTCTTATTTGGGCTGTGGATAAATTTTTCCTGGCAAAGAATAGAGTGGCCGCAGGTGACAAAGAAGTGTCAGAGCCAATTGTGGTTGAATATGCTAATTCCTTGTTCCCGGTTTTTCTGATTGTTTTATTGCTACGTTCTTTTGTTGGCGAACCTTATGAGATCCCGTCAGGTTCAATGAAGCCAACCTTGTTAATTGGTGATTATATTCTGGTTAGTAAATTTAGTTATGGTGTCAGACTACCAGTGATTGATACAAAATTGTTTGACGTGAGTCATCCTCAGCGCGGTGAGGTTTTTGTATTCCGCTACCCTGAAGACAACGAAACCAATTTCATTAAGCGCGTGGTGGGTGTGCCGGGTGATCAGGTGCGATATGAAAATAAGACACTTTTTGTGAACGGACAAAGAGCAGAGCAATTTCAGTTAGGCAATGCTGAGGGAGAATGTCCGGGTTTTTTCCGCCAACCGGCAACTGTTTTACGTGAAAATCTGCTTGGAAAAGAGCATGAAATCTATATATGTGGCCGGGACGGCTCAGGGACATTAAATATTACTGTTCCAGAGGGCCATTACCTTGCATTTGGTGACAATCGAGACAATAGTAATGATAGTCGTGGTTGGGGATTTGTTCCTGAAAAGAACCTTGTTGGCAAAGCGCAAATCATCTGGTTTAGCTCTGATGCAACAAAAGGCTGGTTTTCAGGCGACCGTTTCCGCTGGAATAGAATTGGTACCGGGATAAACTAAATACTAATAGACCCATTAAGAGGAATCTGAATATGAGAAATTTAAAAAGACAACAGGGCGTAACCGCACTTGGCTGGATGATTATTCTTGGTTTAATTGCTTTTTTTGTTTCTTTAGGATTAAAAATCTATCCAATTTATTGGGAAAATTATAATGTTAAAAGCGCGCTGAAATCGCTAGAAGAAACTCAAGGTATTTCTCGCATGTCCAGAGCAAAAATACGTAGTTTATTACAAACCAAACTTCGTATTAACTACGTCACATCAATTAAAAAAAATAACGTTAAAGTGAATAAACGTAATGGTGTCGCCGTTGTTGAAGTTATCTACACAGTAAAAACACCGTTAGTTGGCGAGTTAAGTTTAGTGGCAGACTTTCATGAACGAGTTGAGGCGGTGAATTGACGCCTGATCTTGTCAAACTATCTAAGCAGATAGATTACACGTTTAAAGATGAGGCATTAGTACTTAAAGCCTTAACGCATCGTAGTGCGGGTCAGTCTAACAATGAACGACTGGAATTTCTTGGTGATGCTATTTTAGGTATGGTGATTGCAGATGAGTTGTTCCATCGCTTTCCAGAATGCTCCGAAGGCGAAATGAGCCGGCTTCGATCTAGTCTGGTTAAAGGTGAAACGCTTTCCGAGTTAGCTAAAGATTTATCATTAGGTGATTTTTTAAAACTGGGACCGGGCGAGTTAAAAAGCGGTGGCTTTCGACGTAGCTCGATACTTGCCGATGCCTTTGAGGCCATTATCGGTGCCATCTACCTTGATTCTGATTTAGTTGTTTGTCGGGAATTTATACTGACACAACTGGCTACCCGCATAGCGAAGGTTAGCCCGGAAAATGTTAGCAAGGATCCAAAAACTCGTCTTCAGGAATATTTACAAGCACGCCATCAGTCTTTGCCTAATTATGAAGTCATCGATGTGGCAGGAAAGGCGCACGCACAGACATTTACGATTGAGTGTGAAGTTGAGGGTGTTGATAAGGTGACAGCAGTCGGCAGCAGTCGACGTAAGGCAGAGCAAGCGGCAGCCAATGAAATTCTGGATCGTCTCAACGCTGGATCCCGGCAATGAGTGAAAATAAAAAACGTTGCGGTTATGTCGCATTTATTGGTCGACCTAATGTGGGTAAGTCGACATTACTGAATCGTCTGGTCGGGCAAAAGATTTGTATCACTTCTCGTAAACCTCAGACAACACGTCACCGGGTGCTTGGTATAAAGACAACCAGTGATACACAGTTTATTTTTGTCGACACGCCTGGTATTCATGTTGATGATAAACATGCGATGAATCGTTACATGAATCGCGCTGCCAAAACGGCTGTACATGATGTTGATATTATTGTGTTCGTAATAGAAGCAACGGGCTGGAATAAAGCCGATGATGTTGTTCTTGAGCGGCTTAAACATGCGGATGCAAAAATCATTATTGCAGTGAACAAAATCGACAGGCTAGAGAAAAAAGATGCACTGCTTCCATTGATTCAAAAACTATCAGAGCTGGAAGGTATCAGCGATATTATTCCCATGTCGGCGACCAAGGGAGATAATACCGAGTTACTTGAATCAACTTTGAAAAAGATGCTTCCTGAATCAGATTTCTTTTATGACGAAGAGCAAGTCACAGATAGAAGTATGCGTTTTATCGCAGCGGAATTAATACGTGAAAAATTAATTCGACGCTTAGGTAAAGAATTACCGTATGCATTGACTGTTGAAATAGAAGAATATGAAATCAAAGAAGGTGTGCTTCATGTCGGCGCGGTTATCTGGGTTGAACGTGCCGGACAAAAAGTGATTGTCATTGGTAAAAATGGTTCAATGCTTAAAGAAATTGGTCGGCAGTCGCGTCAGGAGCTTGAAAAAATGCTCGATACGAAAGTTTTCGTCCGCCTTTGGGTGAAGGTGCGAGAAGGTTGGTCAGATGATACACGTGCATTACGCAGTCTTGGGTATACAGACGATTTCTAATGAGTCAGCGCATTGAAAATGAACCTTGCTTTGTTTTGCATCGTCGGGATTTTAGAAACACCAGCCTTATATTAGAGATCTTTTCAGCAAATCATGGGCGTGTTGCAATGGTTGCCAAAGGTGCCAGACGTCCCAAGTCTCCAGGTAATGCATTACTGCAAGTATTTCAGCCGCTGCTTATTTCATGGTCAGGTAGGGGAGAATTACATACTTTAACGCAGGTTGAAGCGGCTGATTTTGTTAAGCCTCTGGCAGGTTCGTCTTATGCGAGCGCCTATTACCTTACCGAGCTTATTTTTCGGTTACTTAAGCATGGTGATGTTCACGAAGAATTATTTACTCTGTATGCAAAAACCCTCACTGCTCTGAGAGAGTCAGGTGAAGACAGTCAGGCAGCAGAGATATGTTTACGTTTGTTTGAAAAAAACCTGTTACAGGAATTAGGATATGGGCTCATACTTGATCATGATGTGAGTACAGG
>Ga0316207_10005557_pt1 | contig 10394 bp, 11 predicted proteins | sample 6weekpyrite_MG_FD_204943 | JGI IMG/M metagenome (GOLD analysis project Ga0316207, IMG submission 204943) | Microbial mat bacterial communities from mineral coupon in-situ incubated in ocean water Damariscotta River, Maine, United States -... | ecosystem: Environmental > Aquatic > Marine >...
GTGGTATAATAATCGTCCTGTTTTGGAGATAAACAATGTCCGACGATACAAATTACGATTCCTCTAATATTAAGGTTTTAAAAGGCCTAGATGCTGTTCGCAAGCGCCCCGGTATGTACATTGGTGACACCGATGATGGCACGGGTTTACACCACATGGTGTTTGAGGTCGTTGATAACTCAATTGATGAAGCATTGGCTGGTCACTGTTCTGAGATTCGTGTTGTTATCCATGAAGGTGAGTCTATTACGGTCAGTGATAATGGACGTGGTATTCCAGTCGATATCCATGAGGAAGAAGGTGTTGCGGCAGCAGAGGTTATTATGACTGTGTTGCATGCCGGTGGTAAGTTTGATGATAACTCCTACAAAGTCTCTGGTGGCCTGCATGGCGTAGGTATTTCCGTTGTAAATGCCCTATCAAATGAATTAAGTCTGACGATTCGCCGCCATGGCAAAGTACACCAACAAGATTATGTGCATGGTGAACCACAAGCGCCTTTAGCTGTTATTGGCGATACAGATATAACAGGTACCGAAGTCCATTTTCAGCCGAGCCCTGAGACCTTTTCTCAAACCGAATTTCACTACGATATTCTCTCTAAGCGATTGAGAGAATTGAGTTTTTTGAATTCAGGCGTGCGTATTGTACTGGTTGATGAGCGTACGGATAAAAAAGATGAATTTGAATACAAAGGTGGTATCCAGGCCTTTGTTGAGCACTTAAACCGTAATAAACAGCCACTACATGACAATGTGTTCTATTTCGAAACAGAGCAAGAGGGCGTCACAGTTGAATTGGCAATGCAGTGGAATGACTCCTATCAGGAGAATATTTTCTGTTTTACCAACAATATTCCACAACGTGATGGTGGTTCACACCTTTCGGGTTTCCGTTCTTCATTAACCCGAACATTGAACCAATACATTGATTCTACAGGTAAAAATAAGGTTTCGACCACCGGTGATGATGCCCGTGAAGGCCTTACCGCTGTGTTATCAGTGAAAGTACCGGATCCTAAGTTCTCATCTCAAACCAAAGACAAATTGGTCTCTTCTGAGGTGAAAGGCATTGTTGAAACAACAATGAATGAAAAACTCAGTGAATTTCTCCAAGAACGTCCAAGTGATGCCAAAGCCATTGTCAGCAAAATGGTTGATGCTGCACGTGCACGTGAAGCGGCTCGAAAAGCACGTGAAATGACACGTCGTAAAGGTGCGCTGGATATTGCAGGTCTGCCAGGTAAATTAGCTGACTGTCAGGAAAAAGATCCTTCTCTTTCAGAAATCTTTCTGGTGGAAGGGGACTCTGCTGGCGGATCTGCCAAGCAAGGTCGTGATCGTAAGTTCCAGGCTATCTTGCCGTTGAAAGGTAAGATCTTAAATGTTGAGAAAGCACGTTTTGATAAAATGCTTTCTTCTGCGGAAGTCGGTACTTTAATTACTGCATTAGGTTGCGGTATTGGCAAAGAAGAATTTAATCCAGACAAACTCCGTTACCACCGCATTATTATCATGACCGATGCGGATGTCGATGGTTCGCATATCCGAACTTTATTGTTGACGTTCTTTTATCGCCAAATGTACGAATTGGTTGAACGCGGTCATTTATATATTGCACAACCACCGTTGTATAAAATTAAAAAAGGTAAACAGGAACGCTACATTAAAGACGATGTAGAAATGAATCAGTTCTTGATCCAGGAAGCACTTGATAAAGCAGCCTTAACAGTAAATTCAGAAACACCGGCTATTAAAGGGCAGGGTCTCGAAAGTCTTATACAAAATTACACCAGTGTGATGGCGACGATTGAACGCATTGGTAAACGTTTTAATACAGCGGCATTATTAAAAATGATTTATATGCCGGTTGTAAATGAAGAAATAACAAAAGATGCGTCGGCATTAACAGCATGGGCAGATGAACTGGTTAATCGTTTAAGTAGTGATGAAGATGGCTATGCTTACAATTCGAAAATTATCGAAGACACAGAACATGCAACAAATGTTGTGCAGCTGGAAGTTGCCAAGCATGGTTTAAGTCAAAGCGTTGTCTTTGGTCATGATTTCTTCATTTCGGGTGAATATCGCGCCATTGCTGAAATGGCGACACAGCTTGATGGTTTAATTGGTGAAGGCGCAAGCGTTAAACGCGGTGAACGAGAAACAGAAATTAGCAGTTTCCGTGAAGCGATTGACTGGTTAATGAAAGAAGCGAAACGTGGCCAGAGTTTCCAACGCTACAAAGGGCTGGGTGAAATGAATCCAGAACAACTTTGGGAAACCACAATGGACTATAATCAGCGCCGACTTTTACAAGTGCAAATCGAAGACGCCATTGCAGCCGATGATTTGTTTACAACTTTGATGGGTGATCAAGTTGAGCCACGTCGAGAATTTATTGAAACCAACGCCCTTTCAGTTGGCAACCTTGACGTATAGAAAGAGCTAGCAATGATTATGTGGACAGTTTATTTATCGGGTGAAATACATACCGATTGGCGTGAAAAAATTGAGCAAGGTGTTCAATTGGCAAATCTGCCAATTGAATTCACTTCAGCAGTAACCAATCATGAAGCCAGTGATGCAGCAGGCGATGTGCTTGGTGCAGAGACAGATAACTTTTGGCGTGATCATAAATCAGCCAAAGTGAATGCAATAAGAACAAAAACACTGATTGAAATGAGTGACATCGCGATTATTCGATTTGGCGATAAATACAAACAATGGAACGCCGCGTTTGATGCAGGTATCTGTGCAGCATTAGGTAAACCTTATATAACGCTACATGATGAAGATATTATTCATCCGCTTAAAGAAGTTGATGGTGCAGCCATGGCTTGGGCAAAAACGCCTGAACAAGTTGTTGAAATACTGGGCTACGTAACAAATAAAAAATAAGATCAGTTCTACTGACGTAAGCTGCAATACTCAGCGAAAATGCCTAAAAATAATCTGATTTATTTTAAAATATATGAGAAATTTTATGCGCGTGTTTAGTATTAGTTGGGTGCTAATTTTTAGCATGCTTATTTTATCAGGTTGTTCCGCTACCCTTCTTAAAGGGCCTCAATTTAAATCAGCTAAGCCACCGAAAGCTGAAGAATCTTTGGTGTATTTTTATAGACCCAATTCCACACCCTTCTTGTTAAGTCCGGATTTACTTGTAAATGGTAAAAAGATATTAGAATTAGGTAATCAGGGTTACAGTTATGTTTATTTAAAGCCAGGTGATTATGATATTAAGGTGGCTTGGTCATTTATGTCTGGGAGACCTGATTTAGAAGGGAAAATAAAAGTAGAGGGTGGGAAAACCTATTTTATAAGATCACATGGTCATGTGTCTTATAATACGATAACTTATTCAGCAAGTGGTTATTTAGATTCTGTTTCAACAACCGATGCACTTAAAGAAATAAAGCATTGTATTTTTATTAAACCAATAAAATAAAAATAGTTTTGAGTTGAGATAATTAATGAAAAAAGTCTACGAAACCTCAACTGCATTAGAAGCCCATATGGTGAAGAACCTTTTGGAAAATGAAGGTGTTTATTCGCGTGTTGATGGTGAGTATTTACAGGGTGGGGTGGGTGAATTACAGGCCATAGGTGCAATACGTGTGGTCGTAGAAGAAATAGATTATCCGAAGGCACGTAAGATTATTGATGAGTGGGAAGCACTACAGCCTGCTGAAGAAATAACACAAACTCAATCAACCAAAACATCCAGCGCCACAAACGGTTTTGTACTAGGTGTCGCAATCACGGTAGCTGTTGTTTATTTGGTATTTAATTCACCAGCAACAACAGAGGGAATAGACTATAACGCGGATGGTGTTTTGGATGAGAAATGGACATATCAAAATGGTCGATTAAAAGAAACGACCATAGATAAGAATCGTGATGGCAAGGTTGATGAAGTGTATAGCTATGACTACAGCGGTATATTAAAGACGGCTAGATTTGATAAAAATTTTGATGGAGTATTTGAAGCAAAGATGTTTTATAAAGACGGTAATGCCGTAAGAGAAGAAGCAGATACAAATAGTAATGGCATTGTTGATCTTCATACTTATTTTAAAAATGGAATTTTAAATACCGTAGAATTTATAGATGAACGAACAGGAAAAATAAGAAAAAGACAGTTTTATAAATTAAATAAATTAGTTGCTGATGATTACGATACCAATGGTGATGGTGTACTTGATAGTCACTATGAATATAACCACTACGAAGAACGACAATAATAAAAGGATTTCGTGATGATAAATGAAGCAGAAAGGGCACAGCAATTAAAAGAAATCAGCCAAAAGATGATCAAAGTTCAGGTGATGGGCGCGATTGGTCCTATTTTGTTTGGTTTGGCTTTGTACGCAATATTTGGCGCAAATGGCGATGCTTTTCATCCATTACTGAATAATATGGATGTGGTTTACAGCATGTTAATCACAGGCGGTGCGATTATGCTGTGGGAATTTGTTGTTTTTATCGGGCTTGCTAAAAAACGAGCGTCATTAGAAAAAGATAATTAATTCTTATTTTTCAATGAGTTGGGCTCTTGTGGTGTTCATCCACGCCTCGGCTTCTTTGTTAATTTCAGAAGCTTTGCGACCTTCGGTTTGAATAGCAGAGCCAATAACGACCTTAATTGTGCCGGGATGCTTGATAAAACCGCGTTTTGGCCAAAATTCGCCCGCATTATGGGTGACGGGAATAACCGGAACGCCACTTTTAGCGGCCAACATGGCGCCACCAATACCAAATTGCTTGGTTTCAGTGGGCTGTAGCCGAGTTCCTTCCGGAAAAATAACCACCCAACGGCCTTTTCCAAGCCGATCTTTACCTTGTTCGATGACTTTATTGAGCGCTTTACGCCCTGCTTTACGGTCAATCGCGATAGGTTCAAGAACCCAAAGCGCCCAACCAAAGAAAGGCACCCAGAGTAATTCACGTTTAAGTAGCCAGGCCTGAGGGGGGAAGAATTTGGTAACGGCCAGGGTTTCCCATGTCGACTCATGGCGGCAAAAAATAATTGCCGGATCAATACCGTCGATATTGTCCATGCCTTCAATTTCATAATGTACGCCACAAGTGATTTCTAGCCACCACAAAACAAAGCGATGCCACATATTTAGGTAGCGGTAACGCCATTTGTAGGGAATTAAGATGGTCAAGAAACAAGGTGTAGCGAGGATAATAGTCGCCAGTATCATGCCAATTGAAAATATCAGTGAACGTAGAAACAACATATTTAAATACTATTCATTAATGTACCGGCTAATAAGGCATTAACGGCTTGTTTGAGATCACAGTAAACAGGTACATCTTCGATACCTTGTGCGGAATAAAGTGTTTTTGTGCCCTTGCCGGTGCGTACTAAAACAGCTTGTGCGCCGACAGATTTAGCGACCTCAAGATCGCGCAGTGAATCACCAATCGCAGGTACATTCGCTAAGGGTGTATTAAGCCGTTTTGCGATTTGTTCAAATAGTCCGGGCAGAGGCTTGCGGCAAGTACAATTGTCTTTGGGGCCATGTGGGCAGAAAAAGACCGCATCAATTTCACCACCATATTCACGTACCATGCGATGCATTTTGTCGTGAATGGCATTGAGCGTGCCAAGATCGAATAATTTACGGGCAATGCCCGATTGGTTGGTAGCAACAACAATTTGCCAACCCGCATTTTTCAGAGTAGCAATGGCTTCAAGACTGCCGGGTAAAGGGATCCATTCATCGGGAGACTTTATGAAGTCATCGGAGTCTTCATTAATCACGCCGTCACGGTCGAGAATAATAAGCGGCATGATTAATTCACATCTCGAAATTCAGAAACACGGATTTTGCCATTAATCATTTTTGATTCGCGTTTCATGAGTTTATCCATTTTTTTCCAAAGCGCGGCTTTTAGATCAAAGTCGGCAGCAATGGCGGTACCCATAACCAGAATCATTAAATCAGCACATTCTTCAGCGAGTTGTTCCGTCGATTTACCTTTAGTAATAGCTGAGGATATTTCACCCAATTCTTCAGCCATTAAGGCAACGCGGTAAGGTAGGTCTTCGCCACCGGTTCCCTTAAAATCATGTTTGTCATGGAAGGCTTGAATGGCTGCAAGCATTTCATTGTAAGAATCCGGGTTGCTCTGATTTTTCATGCGCCCTCCTACTTTGACATACTATTTATCTTGTAAACGTGATAGATCTGCAATACGTAAGAATAGTTTACGCAAGCTATTCAGCAATGCCAGTCGATTATTACGAATAGCTTCATTATCTGCCATCACCATAACACCATCAAAGAAACTATCAACGGGTTCGCGCAGGCTGGCTAGTTTTGTTAGCGCAGCAGTGTAGTCACCAGAACTTAATAGTGGCTCAACCTCAGATAAGGATGCTTGAATAGCAGTATGTAGATTTTTTTCAGCATCATCTTCAAACAAAGCAGCATCAACCGTATCAGTAATGTCCTGTTTACTCTTTTTAAGAATATTTGTGATACGTGTATTGGCCGCATTAAGGCTTGCGGCTTCCGGTAATTTACGGAATGCGGCAACCGCACGTAGCCGTTGATCAAGTTCGTTGAACTGACCTGGACGTAAACTAACGACGGCATCGATTTCATCACTGGCAAAGGCTTGGTTACTGTAATAAACAGCGAGACGACCAAGGATAAAATCAAATACATCGTTAACAACATTATCGGCAACTGATAGTTTCGGTGCTAATTCTTTATAATTATTAACGGCAGCTGTGATGAGTTCATGTACATTAATGTTAATTGAACATTCCATGCAAATGCGTAAAACACCTAAGGCAGCACGGCGCAATGCATAAGGATCTTTTTGACCAGTCGGTGGTTGGCCTATTGCGTATAGACCAACTAAGGTATCAATTTTATCGGCAATAGAAACAGCTTGACCAATAATATCAGCGGGTAATTCATCACCAGCAAAACGTGGACGATAATGATCTTCAATTGCCTGAGAAACATTATCTGCTTCGCCATCGGCACTAGCATAGTAGCGTCCCATGATGCCTTGTAGATCTGGGAACTCGTAAACCATTTCACATAGCAGATCACACTTACAAAGTTGTGCAGCGCGAATAGCAGCTTTACTGTCGCCACCAAGCGATCCGACAATGGCACCGGCTAAGACGGAAATACGTTCAGATTTGTCGTGTACACTGCCGAGTTTTTTCTGAAAGATAACTTTCTTAAGTGCATCACGGCGAGTTTCAAGAGGATGCTTTTTATCTTGTTGCCAAAAGAATTCTGCATCGGCAAGACGAGGACGAATAACGCGTTCGTTACCTTTGCGTACAGTATCAAGATTACTGCTATCGATATTGCTTACCGTAATAAAGTTAGGCATTAACTTGCCATTACTGTCGAGCATGTGGAAATATTTTTGATGGCTCTTCATTGAGCTGATCAAGCATTCCATTGGTACATCTAGGAATGATTCATCAAAGTTTCCCAGTACTGCTACAGGCCATTCGACCATGGCGGTGACTTCATCAAGTAAGGCCTCATCAATGACGGCGGTACCGGAAGCGCCGGCAGCAATATCAGTAACGACTTTGCGCACCATGTCACGTCGTGTAGAGAAATCGGCAACAACATAACCTTGTGACTGTAATAGATCGGCATAGCTTGCAGGATCAAAAATAGTCATCGCACTTGGGTGATGGAAGCGATGTCCCCAGGTTTCTTTACCACTTTTAATACCGAGGATTTCAGTATCAATAACCGTGTTGCCCAGTAATAAAACAATCCAATGCACAGGTCGCACAAATTGTGCCTCACCAGCACCCCAGCGCATACGCTTAGGAATGGGTAATTTATCTAAACCATTGCGAACAATATCAGGAACCAGATCAGCGGCCATTTGGCCTTTTTCATGCAAAGTGTAGGTAAGCCAGGCACCTTTATCTGTTTCTAGCTTTGACAGTGCATCAACAGACTCAACACCACATGAGCGCATGAAACCTTGCGCGGCTTTTGTTGGGTTACCGTCGTCATCAAAAGCGGCAGCGACAGCGGGACCGCGTCGATCGATTTCACGATCGGCTTGTTTGTCAGCTAGATCAGTAATTAAAAGAGCAAGACGACGCGGCGCAGCAAAGGGTTTAACTTCGCTGTAAGCAAGGCCGGCTTCCTTTAGATCAGCAACAACACTATTTTCAAACGCTTGCGATAATTTGAGTAATGCCTTTGGTGGCAATTCCTCGGTGCCGATTTCGATCAGCAAATCATTGGTAGTACTCATGATTTGGCTCCTTCAACCATCGGGAAGCCGAGTTTTTCGCGCTTATCGTAATAGGCTTGGGCAACTGCACGTGACAAGGTGCGAATGCGTAAGATATAGGCCTGACGTTCAGTCACAGAAATCGCATGGCGTGCATCAAGTAAATTAAACGTGTGTGATGCTTTTAATACCTGTTCATAAGCCGGTAGAGGTAGGTCAGCTTCAATCAATTTTTGGCTTTCTTTTTCACAGCTATCAAACCAGCTAAATAAAACATCCGTATCGGCGTGTTCAAAGTTATAGGTCGATTGCTCTACTTCATTTTGGTGGAAAACATCACCATAGGTAATTGTGCCTGCATCGCTTTTCGACCAAATCAGATCAAAGACACTATCAACACCCTGCATATACATGGCAAGACGTTCGAGCCCGTAGGTAATTTCTCCAGTAACGGGGCGACACTCAAGACCACCAACCTGTTGGAAATAAGTAAATTGAGTGACTTCCATACCATTGAGCCAGACTTCCCAGCCTAGACCCCAGGCACCGAGGGTCGGCGATTCCCAGTTATCCTCAACAAAGCGGATATCGTGTTCAAGCGGATCAAAACCGAGTAAGCGCAGTGAATCCAGATAAAGCTCTTGGATATTGTCCGGTGAAGGCTTCAGCATCACCTGAAATTGGTAGTAATGCTGCAAACGGTTCGGATTTTCGCCATAACGACCATCAGTTGGACGGCGAGAAGGCTGGACATAAGCTGCGCGCCAAGGTTCGGGGCCAATTGAGCGCAAAAAAGTCGCTGGATGGAAGGTGCCGGCACCCATTTCCATGTCGTAAGGCTGTAAAACTGCACAGCCCTGTTCGGCCCAAAAGCCTTGTAAAGTGGCGATTAAGCCATGAAAAGTCGAAATATCGTTGGTGCTGCTCATGGTAATGTCTGTTTTTTATCCAAATTCTCGTAATTAGCGCGCAAGTATACCTTATATATATGGGCGTAGTCCCGAGTCGAGCCGCTCTGTTATACTGACGCCCCTTTTTTCTGAGCGGTAGTTTTCAAGATGGTAGCAACTCAACGCAAGGCAGTCGCCCTTATTTCTGGTGGCCTCGATTCACTTCTCGCCGCGAAAGCAGTGATGGAGCAGGGTGTGCATGTTGAAGGGATCAATTTTTACACCGGATTTTGTGTTGAAGGTCATACCCACGCGATTCGCAAAAAAGATAAAGCTAAGCCAAAGCGGAACAATGCCTTATGGGTGGCAGAGCAGTTGGGCATCAAATTACATATCGTCGACATCATTGAAGAATACAAAGACATTGTCATTAATCCATCACATGGCTATGGCCAACATATGAATCCCTGTTTGGATTGCAAAGGCTTCATGGTGAAAAAGGCGAAAGAATGGATTGCCGAAAATAATTTTGATTTTATTATCACCGGTGAAGTGATTGGCCAACGCCCCATGTCACAACGCAAAGATACCATGCCGGTGATTGCGCGTGAGTCGGGTGCCGGTGATTTACTGGTACGACCTTTGTGTGCGCAACATTTACCAGCGACTTTACCGGAACAGGAAGGTTGGCTGGATCGAGAACAATTATTTGATTTCAGTGGCCGTACACGAAAACCACAAATGGCCTTGGCAGAAAAATATGGTTTTGAGGAATATGCTCAACCTGCGGGTGGTTGCTGTTTCTTAACCGATGAAAAGTATTCGAAGAAGATTTCTGACTTGTGGGAATCACGTGGCAAACGTGATTATGAACTCGACGATATTATGTTGTTAAAAGTGGGTCGCCATATCCGTCCGAAAAAACATTTTAAAGTGATTATTGGTCGCGAAGAAGGCGAGAATAATTTTCTTTCAGGTTATCGAAAAATGTTTGCCAGTTTAAAGACCACCAGTCATGCAGGTCCATTGGCGTTGTTAGATGGTGAGATGTCGGATGAAGATATTGAATTGGCTGCACAAATAGCCGCACGTTATAGTCAGGGGCGCACTGCTGATAAAGTTGAAGTAGAATTTACGAACAAAGAAGGTGTGAGTAAATTATTAGAAGTTGTGCCAATGTCGCCAAGTCAGTTAGATGAAAAGTGGCACGTTTAATCTTAATGATACAGTTCAGGCTATATATAAAGGCTTAAAA
>Ga0316207_10005559_pt1 | contig 10392 bp, 11 predicted proteins | sample 6weekpyrite_MG_FD_204943 | JGI IMG/M metagenome (GOLD analysis project Ga0316207, IMG submission 204943) | Microbial mat bacterial communities from mineral coupon in-situ incubated in ocean water Damariscotta River, Maine, United States -... | ecosystem: Environmental > Aquatic > Marine >...
CAAAAGCGCAAGCGAATACAGAGAAACAATCGGATAAAAAATGACACATGTTTTAACGCTTATTTCCAGCACAGATAACGGTTTACAAGATGACCTGTTTACCGCCATCGAAAACAAAATTGCCCCTACACGCAAGAACTGGCTAAAACAAGGTAAAGCGATTGACCTTTTTTTCTCCAGCGCCGCAATTAATGACCTTGCATCAGTGATGCAGCCACAGTTCGACGATGCAAAAATTGATGCCGTCTTACAGGCCGATCATGATACCCGCCGCAAACAATTGTTATGCGCGGATATGGACTCAACACTCATTGAACAAGAAGGGCTGGATCTCATTGCTGCCCATATTGGATTACAGGAAGAAACGGCCGCCATCACTGAACGTGCCATGTGTGGCGAGATTGACTTCGCCGCCTCACTGACGGAACGTGTCTCTCTATTAAAAGGGTTAGACGCAAGCAAACTGGATGACACATTTGCTCAATTAAGTCACACCCCTGGCGCGCGCACCTTGGTACAAACCATGCGTGACAATGGCGCAAAATGTATTTTAATCTCTGGCGGGTTCACCTGTTTTGCAGACAAAATTGCGGAGCAACTTGGCTGTGATGAAGCCCATAGCAACATCTTGGATATTAAAGACGGCAAATTAGCAGGAACAGTCACCCCGCCGATTGTCGACAGCGCACGCAAACGTGAAATCTTACTGTCAGAACAAGAGGAACGCCATCTTAGCCCTGGACAAATTCTGGCAGTTGGCGATGGCGCAAACGATATCCCCATGCTGCAATCCGCAGGTATGGGCGTGGCCTTCCGTGCAAAACCGGCGACAGAGGCTGCAACACAATACCGTATTCGATACAATGACCTGCATGCCCTGCTGTATATACAAGGGTATGATGAAGATAGTTTTGTGTCTTAAATTGCTTTAGACAAAGACATCCAACAGCGGTGAAAGCTGTTCTGCGACAAAACCGGACAAATCATTCTTATCCGCAACAACCAGTTTGCCATCGACGGCCAAAACGGCTGTCCCGTGAACAAGACTCCAAAGTGCATTTGTTGTTGTACGCGGTGATGCAGCTTCATTGCCTTTCAGCGCATCTGTCACAGCAGCTGAGAATAACGCATAGCTTTTCCCTGCTGTCATCGCCAAGGTCGGGTAATTGTGCATCTCTGACAATTCTCGCCCAAACATCAATGAGAACACAGACGGATTTTTCAAAGCGAAGGCGATATAACCTTCCGCCAAATCCAAAACGCGCTGTTTTGTATCTGTTGGATCTGTCACAGTTTCTATCATCTGAAGTGACAATTGCTGAAACCCGACTTCTGCCAAAGCTGCCATCAAAGCTGTTTTGTCTTTAAAGTGACTGTAAAGTGCCGTTTGACTAACGTCCAACGAACGCGCCAACCGTCTTAGGCCAAGACCGTCCACACCATGATATTCCAACATCTGCAAACCAGCTTCAATCAAAGCCTCGCGCAGATTGCCGTGATGGTATTTATCTTGCTGTTTATGATTTTTGTGTTTTTTTAGAACAACTGTATTTGACATGGCTCTCCCCTTCCATGATATATTTCTTAAATAATAGTGTAACAGTCTTATTCAAAAGAATAAATAGATTTTCTATTCAGTGTAAAAACGACTGAGACAAAGTGATTTTTTAGGAGCCCGCGACCCATGACAACATCCCCAATTAAAATTTTGCCCAAAGCAGAACTACATGTCCACTTGGAAGGTACGATCGCCCCATTTATGGCGCGCAAGCTCGCCACCCGCAACGGATTAAAACTGCCAGAAGATTTATTTAATGAAGATGGTGATGAATACCGTTGGGACAGTGACGGCACTCCAGCTGGAAATCTCGTCGGCTTCCTTGAGGCTTTCGACAAAGTTGCAGGTACAATCCGCGAAGCCCAAGACTATACAGACATTACTTATGATTACCTGACCCGCTGTGCAGCAGAAGGCTCTATATATGAAGAGCTGATTATCTCTGCCGATCATGGTGCATCCATTGGTTTGAGCTATCAGGAAATGGTCGATGCTATTGCCGAAGGTGTTTACAAAGCCCGCGAAGAAACAGGTATTGAAGCACGTCTGCTATCATCTTGCGTACGCCATTACGGCCCCGAAAACGCCGTTAAAGTCGCCCAACAAACGGTTGATTACCCGCATGAGCTGGTCACCGCCTTTCATATGGCTGGTGATGAAAACGCACATAGTGTTGCCGATTTCGAACCCGCCTTTAAAATTGCCAAAGACGCAGGTATGAATGTCAGCGCCCATGCTGGCGAAGCCGCAGGTCCCGAAAGCATTCGCGATGCCAGAGACTTGCTCGGCTGTAAGCGCTTTGGACATATGGTGCGCGTTATCGAAGATGACGATTTGATGTTCGAACTTTATAAAGGCGGCGCCGTTCCTGAAATTTGTGTGTCCAGCAATCTGGTTCTCAACGTCTATGATGATTATGATGACCACCCGCTTCGCCGTCTTTGGGATATGGGTTTTAAAGTAACATTGGGCAGCGATGATCCACCTTTCTTCAACACCTCCATCGGCAGAGAATACGAAATCGCAAAAGAAAAGTTTAACTTCACCAACGAAGAGCTGATGCGCGTCACACGCAACGCCATTGAAGCCGCCTTTGTCGATGAAGACACACGTGAAAAACTATTGTGCAAATTAAATGATTTTGATCTCAACATGTTGCACAACAAACAAGCGTTGAACAATTTACGTCGAAAACCGTAATTTTAAATACGTGTCTATCTCTGATAACTCAACACACGGAAATTGTTTTTTCCACGCATCGGTTGCGTTAGCATACTAATATCGCTTGGTACTGTCTCACTATGCGCATAGCCAAAGTCGACCATTCTCTTGCTGAATTCTTTATGATGTTCTCGCCCTGGGTCGACAATAATGACCTTACAGCACTGCTTTGAATGGCGCTCTATAAAATTCGATAACAATTCTGCATGATCACGTTCATATAAAAGATCACTGCCAATGATCAGATCAAATTCACCCAAATCATCACCAAGCTCTGCCCAGCTTGTACAAGTAAACGGTATATCGTCCCCATCATTCAACAAGACATTCTCAGATAAAAAATGTTCTGCATCAGGGTTATGATCCGTGGCGGTAATATCAGCAGAACGACTATTCAAGATAAGACTGGCAAGCCCAATACCGCAGCCGACCTCTAAAATGCGTAGCCCCTTCACCTTATAATCTAGCATAATATGGGAAAGTAACTCCCCTGAAGCCCATACAACCCCAAACAAAGGCCATGTAGCCGATGTTACACCAGAGTTGACCGCATCATCATGCTGGTTTGAATATTCTTGTCTATTTCTTAAAGTGCGAACATGAATATCTATATCCCCGAACTCTATCGTTTGGTACTTAAGACGTAATGAGGACATAAAATGCCTTTCAGGCTGATCGTAATACGCAGGCGCACAAAATGTGGCCTAATCAATATTACTTCACCATCATACGCCACCCCCACTGTTTCTCCTAATGAATAGGTGTTTCATAGAAAATTGACACAAATGGCGAGACAAATACAACCAATCACAACACCAAAACCAGAGAGAATATCTCCCTCCTCTTTTTTGCCTAATATCCTCTTCAAGACAAACACCCAAAACGGTGCCAGCAAACCAAAAATGCTGACATAGGCAGGGTTCTCCACAGACCAAAATGCTGAAATTTTAAAGATGCCAAAAGCAAGGAAACACAGTGCACTCAAAAAACCCGCCAGTATAAATTCTTTCCTAACAAGCCTTTGCCCACTGGAATATTTTGCCGTCGTGGCCGGCATAAATAGCTTCATAAACATATAAATTCCACCAACCAGTGTAGCCTGCATAAACAAGTAATAAAATATTCCCGAAAGCATATTTGTTTGATCAATCGCAGATTTTGAGAACACTGCTCCAAATGCGCTCAAACCAATAAAGGGCAAAGCCTTTTTCATGCTTTCCCAGGTCAGAATACATTTACGCAACCGCAAAGCAAAATATCCACATAAGACGGCACTTGCCAATATACCTGCACTCACAAGTGGATTATCAACATACTTCACAAGTAAAGACGGATTGATAAACAACCAAATAATAAAAGTCGCCCAAGCAGATAACGGTGCAATCCGTGTAGGAAGTCCTGCCCCCTTCTGTGAGGCCATATCCAAAAACACAAGATCATATATGGCGTAAATTGCCGCCGTAAACAAACACAACACATAAAAAGACGTAGATGTTGGAGGAGGAATAAACAGCAAGATCGGTGACAGCATCAAACAGCCAAACACCCTGTTCCAAAACATGAGGTTAAAGCTACGCACCCGCGTAAAATCCGCAATGAGATAAGCCCCTATTCCGGCCAAGCTTTGTAAAAGTGCAAATAAAACCCAGACATCCATCTTTTTACGCTAACGCGTTTAAAAAAGGGATGCAACATCGTCTATTGTATAGACAGGTTTATAACCGCATGATCATCGTCTATGGTGACAACAATATCCGCAGATTGAGGTAACTCTTGCAAATTATGCACCGTTACACGCTCTGCCTGTCCAATGAATTTTCGGATATCCTCATCGGACATCGCCTTATCCTCGTGCCCTGCAAAGGTTTCTATTTCCTGCTGTTTGCGCCATTGGAACACGGATTCAAATGACGGGATTTGAATAAAAATCATTTTGTCCAAAACAGCCCATAATGCAGGGTAATCGTCTTTAAGATATATATTGATCGCTGCTCGCCACACAGCATCACTGTCATAGGTGGCTTCAAACGCATTAACAGGGATTTTTAACGCTTCATCTGCAACTGCTTTTGCCCCCACGCACCAGCCCTCAAACAGCACAATATCAGGCTGTGTTTCCACCACATCCCATGTCTCTTCAGATGTGCGATCATCAATCGCTTTATCAAAGTAAGGAATCGCTGTACGGTTGCCCTCTTTCAAAGACTTGAACACGTTCTCCGCCAATGTCAGGTCATGCGTCCCCGGCAAGGTGCGTGTTGCAAACAAAGGATGCACATCCTGCGCCATTTTCTGGCGCTGTGCTTTTGTTTTATAAAGATCATCCAAGGAAAATTGCACGACTGACAAACCATACTGGTCTGACAGCTCTTTTGCCAATGCGCGGGTTAATGTGGTTTTGCCAGAACCTTGACTGCCACTAATCCCAACACATAACAAACCGTTATGTTCTGCATGCCAATCAGCAACCTGTTTTGCAATCTCCTCCACCGCCATTAGCGTACCATTTCATACAATGACACAGCAGCTGCGTTCGAAACATTTAAGCTCTTTATCAGCCCAGTTGCCGGAAGACGCGCCAAGATATCACAATTTTCTGCGGTTAAACGGCGCAGACCATCGCCTTCAGCGCCCATCACCAGTGCAATGCCGGAATAGCTGGAAAGGTTTTTATCGGCCGTGACATCAGCCAATGTCATTTCGCCACGCTCGTCCAAGCCGACACATAGGATATCATGCTGTTTTAACAGCTCTAGACTGCGTGAAAGATTAACCTCACGGATCACAGGGATATGTTCGACAGCACCACAGGCTACCTTTGCCAGAGTGCCTGTAATATCTGGAGCATTTCGTTCTTGCACGATCATAGCCTTTGCACCAAAGACAGAGGCGGAACGCAAGATCGCCCCGACATTATGCGGGTCTGTAACCTGATCCAGCATCACAAGAATATTATCGCGAATATTGCCATTTCTCTCCAAACTGTCACAGAACTTTTCCAGAGACGTCGCATGTAGATTTTGCGCACAAACCCCTATGCCCTGATGTACAGCATAGTCCGGCAGCATATCTTCCAATACATGCTTGTCCACCATGCGCGGCTCCGGTCTTTTCAGTCCATCCTTCACGGCGCGCTGGACAATAGGTTCTAAAATTTTCCAGCCCTGCTGTGTCACAATGATGTCATGGATATGACGTTTGGGGTTCAGCACCGCCTCTGTCACTGCATGTATGCCAAACAGGTCACATTGCTTTTGCGGTTTGCCTTTATGGTGCTTTTGTGGCTTTGCCCCGCGTCCCTTTGGATCACGCTTTCCGCCGTCCCGTTTATCACGTCCTTGGTGACGATTTTTTTTCATTTTTTTTCCTTCTAAATCTTGACAAGATAGGTCAATACAATGTACCTAGTTCTGTACGACGGTTCTACTTTTTTTATCTGAAAAAGTGAAGCCCTATTTATGGAGGGGTGGCCGAGTGGTTAAAGGCAGCAGATTGTAAATCTGCCCGCATAGCGTACGTAGGTTCGAATCCTACCCCCTCCACCACTTAGACGTAAATTCCACACACCTAGAGAATAGCACTATCTTGAAATATCGACCGATATTCTTCATCGGTCAATTTTTAGTGCGTCATTGATATTGTCAGATTAAACTCTCTGTCAGGTACTATATTCTATACAAAAATATGAAACTCGCTTAATGTGCGGGCAGCATATACTTTAAAAATCATTAGGAGTGCAAAAGACCTATGAGACAATCTAATCATTTCAGCATTATTCTATGTATAGCCCTTACTGTATTTGTCATCTTCTCAGCACAGAATGCGAGAGCAGGAATTGAAAATTGTGACTATCTCGATAATAATAGATATCCCACAGAGTATAAAGCATGTGTTGCAGGCGAAATCTCTGCTCCTGAGACAGCACAAAGCACTGAAGCCATTGTCGATGGAGGCGAAACACAAGGTCTTGGACTTTGTTATCAAACATGTTAATCGTTAAAAAGAGTTTGTCAGGTTAAACAAAGATATGGTCAAAATTTATATCGTCATCTTTAGGTAACGATATACCAATAAACAAGACTCAGGAGAGTGTTTTCATGGACCCATCTACACTATATGCTTTGGTTGGATTTATTTTGGCTGGGTATGCCGTTATCGCCAACGATTCTGTGCAAACATTGGGGACGTTTATTGCCTCAAACCATAAAGAATTTAAATGGTATTGGTTATGGCTGGCGGCAAGTAGTGTTCTGGTCGCAACACTGGTTTATGGCTGGGTTACCAATAATGGCGACATTTCTTATGGTCGGCTGGATTCCATCCCTGAAATTCAAATACAATGGTACCATGCCGCAGCTCCTGCTGTTTTGGTGCTTTTAACACGATTAGGGATACCTGTTTCAACAACTTTTCTTGTTTTATCAACATTCGCATCGACTTTTGTGCTTGAAAAAATGCTAACAAAAAGTGTGATTGGCTATGGCCTAGCTGCAATGGTTGCATATATTACATGGATGGTATTGGCACATTTTATCAATGAAAAATTCAACGAAGTAAAGCAAGAGCATCGTAAGTACTGGCGTAGTTTCCAATGGTTTTCCACAGGATTTCTGTGGTTTTCATGGTTGTCTCATGATATGGCCAATATTGCCGTTTATTTACCACGCGAAATGCCGCTGAACCTCCTTGTTTTGACAATCGTTATGCTTGTTGCGTGGTTGGCCTATATCTTCTATCACAAAGGGAGCAAAATACAGGAAATCGTACTGGAAAAAACAGGTTCTCGCTTTATGCGCTCGGCAACCGTCATTGATCTTGTTTATGCATTTTTGCTGGTGTATTTCAAGGGTGTGAATAATATCCCAATGTCGACAACTTGGGTTTTTGTTGGGTTGTTAACAGGTCGTGAGCTCGCCATTGCCACAGTACATAGGGAAACATACCATTTCGGCTATGTCTTTCCGTTGATCGGAAAAGATTTCTTAAAGATGATGATTGGATTAGGCGTATCTGTTGGTCTGGTCCTAATGATCCACAACTTTTTTCAATAGTAATATAGCGTTGCGAGACGGTCCAACCTACAGAGAGAAAATGCACCCCATCTACATGGGATATGCTTTTGCTTGTTGAATGGGTTTTAATTGTTTTTGGATATATCGCGTATCCATCCGGCGCTTTGGTTCGGTAAGTGCATCCATCAATGGTGTAAATGTCCCCACAAATCGTCCATATCCCAATATAACAGTCTCATTAAATTCTTTTGTCACCTGGCCTTCTTCATTTATTTTTTTTGCATTTGGCCCGTTACTGCTCCAGTCTCCATGGATATGGCTCATCGTCATCTCTAGGCTACCATCAGGACGGAAGTATTGAATGGATGGTGTATCTTCAGATGGATCATGTAGCTGACCTGCCTCTGCATAGTATATGCCATCAATACGCCCTTTATCCAAGGAGAGACAAGCAGGCTCATTCTTTGGCCCATTATCAATCTGCCCATCGGTATAGAATTGTAAGGAGAAAAAGAACTCTGGTTTTTGCTCTTCTGCCAATCGATATATTTCGGACACAAGCTCCGGACCTGTTTCAATTTGGCTTAAATCATTATCTTTAATAAACGCTTTTAAAGAATTAAGGTCACTGACTTGTAATTCCAGTTTATAATCTTTTTGATTGTCTTCGTATGACAGTTCAATAACTGTTGTTCTATCATCTACATGTGTAAATCTAGCCATTTTCCAACCTCTTTAATTTAGAATATTTGTTATAATACATAAATTAAAATAATAAGTCAATATGGAAAAGAGGATTGTTACCAAGATTGCTTTGCGTTCACCTGATCGTCCTACCAACTAACGCTTAGGTTTTTTGGGAACCAATGTAACGAAAACATTCTTTGACGCGTTAAGCTCAACAGAGGTCTTTTCTGTTGCCGGTGTGACTTTGTAATGGTCGTCAATGACTGTCGCAATAAAATGAATATCTTCATTTGCCGGAACTGTAATTCTTTCTGTTTCACACCAGCTTCTGCTTGGAAGGCCAAAGGCAGGTTTTGTGGCATCATAACGCGGTGTGAATTTATACATTTCACCATCTGCACGTTTTGCGAACACGTTGACTTGAGGGCAGAGCCTTTTGAACTCCGCGTTTGATACGCCAACCCCATAATGTCCACGGGCGATACGCACTTGTACTGAACCCGATGCTTTTTGTAAGCCCGCATCCTTCATCTCTGGAGATGCAGGAGTAGTCACAACCGCTTTTTTTCTGAGAACCTGCTTAATTTGGCTTTTCTTTTTTATCATCACATCCATATCTTTCGGTGGAACAGGTTGCGGATTGAGAGAAACACCATCTACAGTCTTGCCTTGCACAATAACTTTTTCACTCTCCAAAGATTTTTGTATAGCCATTTTGTTTGCCTTATAGTCTTCAGCATACGCGCTTTTGACAGACATATAACCAACAAGAGTAAACGTGAGAACAACAAACAGAATTTTAGGCATTCTTGAAAATATAAACATAGCGGCATCCTTTTCATTCATAATACTTAATCTTCCACCATAGCCTAAGCTTATAATTCCTTTCGTCAAGCTCCAATATCGAACAGCAATTATACGTGCGAGAAAGTAGATTGCTTCGATTCTGGTCGTTTAGGTTTTTGAGGGCGTGTACGGCGATATGCAGAGACCAACATCATAGGAAGGATGGGAGCTAAGAAAACACTCATACCAACACCTAGTGTAAATAAATTAGCCTCTAGGATATCATCATCGACGGCATTCAGGACTACGGAAGCTGCTTTATCAAAGCGTGTCTGTAAATTATCATGAGCATCCTACTGTAATTTGATATCTCATTTCATCTAGATGTTCCGCCGATTTTGCGGCTCTAAAGAACATTGGTATTTCTGCATCAATGTCAGACCAGTCTCTATTTTTAATTGAGTGTGTCCCTTATTACACAATATTGCATTATGTGAATTAACAAGGAGGTGTTTCCGCAATTTCTATCTGTGAAATTGCAACAATATTAATGGTGAAGTCAGACAAGTTCGAACAAGCTTTAGAAATCTTTATGGACGTCCCCTCAAGGCGAGAGGTTTGGTTTAGATGGGTAATGCCGTTGTCTTGAGGATTTAAGTCCTGCCAACTGCTTATTTATTATTTTTAACGTCTCAAGAGATGGAAAACCATAATTTTCGAGACCTTCTTCTTGGAATACTTGTTGATGAAGTGTTTCTCTTTGTTCATCCTTTACAGGGTCTACGCAACCGAAAAAATGGTCAATGTACTGTTGAATATCATCTGGGTTATATTTACTTGTCACACCAAATATAGCGGCCTCAACGGCAAAGAAGTTTTCTTGGTCAAAGAGAACTTTATTGAGATCAGGGTTTAAGTCACAGAACCACTCCCAAAGAATATTCATATTTTGCAAATGCTCTGTTTCTTTCTCTTGCCATTGAGAAATTTCATACTGTGAAAGTTCTTCGGACGGTAATGGACGCGCATATATCTCATCAATTTGCGCCTTTGTATAACATTCCTGCTCTATTTCTTCTTTTGTAAACAGGATAGCACCTGCACGTTGTCGCTTTGCTCCATCGTTTA
>Ga0316207_10005561_pt1 | contig 10387 bp, 7 predicted proteins | sample 6weekpyrite_MG_FD_204943 | JGI IMG/M metagenome (GOLD analysis project Ga0316207, IMG submission 204943) | Microbial mat bacterial communities from mineral coupon in-situ incubated in ocean water Damariscotta River, Maine, United States -... | ecosystem: Environmental > Aquatic > Marine >...
GCTCAATCACCACACCAGAACGATCACCAAATGGCTGAGCAATGATTTTCTCTTCAACACCCCGGTAAAACCCAAGTTCTTCGATCTCTTTCAAAATCATCTTGCGAGCTTCAAAGCGATCAACGCCCGCATACCGTTCCGGCACATTGTTTTCCGGAGTGGAAATCATACATGCCGCTTCGTCCATTAATTTGATGAGAGGGATGTCATTCCTTCGCGCCACTTCAAAATCGTTGAAATCATGCGCCCCGGTAATTTTTACAGCACCCGAGCCAAACTCAGGATCAGGATATTCATCTGCTATGATTGGTATATGGCGCTCCGCAATAGGCAGTCGCACCATCTTGCCAACAAGATTTTTATAACGCTCGTCTGATGGATGCACGGCAACCGCGCCGTCGCCCAGCATAGTTTCAGGCCGAGTGGTTGCGATAACAATCTCAGAAATGCCGTCAACCGGCCCGTCAACCAGCGGATAGGCAAAGCTCCACATGTGACCATTTGTTTCTTTCTGATCAACTTCCAGATCAGAAATTGCGGTTTTAAATTTCGGGTCCCAGTTTACAAGACGCTGGTCCTTGTATAGCAGGCCGTCTTTGTGCAATTGAACGAATTTCTTGGTAACAGCGGCAGAACGCGGCTCGTCCATGGTGAAAGCTTCGCGTGACCAATCACAACTAGCACCGAGCCTACGCAGTTGCTCAGTGATCAAACCGCCACTTTCGCCTTTCCATTTCCATACGCGTTCAAGAAAAGCCTCACGGCCCATATCCTTCCGCGTGATGTTGTTGCCTTCAGCCTCTAGCTGACGTTCAACAACCATTTGAGTTGCGATGCCCGCGTGGTCGGTACCTGGCTGCCACAGCACGTCCCTGCCGCGCAGCCGCTCAAAACGGATAAGAGCGTCCTGCAGGCTGAGGTCAAGCGCGTGGCCCATATGCAGGCTGCCAGTAACATTTGGTGGCGGCATGATAATCACATAAGGCTCGGCGTCAGGTCGCTGACCACAAGCAAACGCACCTGAAGTCTCCCAATGCTTATACCAACGTGCTTCAATGTCTGCCGGAGAATATGTTTTATCAAGCATGCCTTATATCCGTTGCGATGCGGCAGCACTTTTTAAGCGCAACCCTAATTTTTACCTCAAAATAGCGCCGCACAATGCACAACTTCAGCTCAAAACAAAAGCCTTGATTGTCAATTTTATGCGGCAGCGCACATTTTTATGTGCAATTTTTCCGAGATGCACCATTATTAAATTTAATAGGTAAGAAAAGACGCCAATTCAAAGCGCTATCATCACAAGGAACGACAGCAAAAATGACAAATAAAAACAGTTGGATCAATATTGTCTCCGCGCTGACGATCTGCGTTTTAATCGCGCAAGTCAGCGTGGCCGAAGAGAAACCGATGCCGCTCGCCGAGATACCCATAGAAAAGGTAAATAATCGCACGGTTGTTCATATCCCTGTCGCCAATTACTGGCTTCATATGGTTTTAGATACCGGCGCATCTTCTACAGCCCTTTTTCAATCTTCGGACTACGAATTTGCAGACCTGGAAAAAACTGGTCGAGCAAGAATTTTATTCCCTGCTCTGGATGAAGAAGTGGAAGGGACAAGGCTTGCGCCCGTTGCCATCAAATTTGGCCCCCATACTTACCAACCTGACAGTTTGTTGTTGATCCATAAACGGCCTCCGATCGGCGATCGCCTCAACTTTAAATTTGATGGAGTTTTGGGCCAGGATTTTTTCATGCAATATGTGGTTGAAATTGACCATATCGGGCATGTGCTGCGCCTCTATACTAAAGGCACAGACTTGAGAAAGCACTTTTTCACAAGAATTGGACTACATATGAAGGGCTCGTCACCTCACATCAAATTTGAGAACACAATGCCTTGGGAAAGGTGGAAGTCTACGAAAGAATTATTGCTGGATACCGGTTTCGCTGGATTGATGGTGCTTTGGAATGAGCGCCAATTCAAACTTGCGGCAGGTAGCTCAAATGTTGAGGCCTACCGTGAAGAAAACAAGGGCGTTTTTAGCCGTGCCAGCTTCAGAATTGCTCGGCTGAAATTCCGGCATGCTCCTATTTTTTTAGGGCCTAAAGTACCAAAACAGGTAAAAGAACGTGATGGCCTAATTGGTGCCCATGTCGTTAATCAATTCCATCATGTGATCGATTTCGGGAACAGGCAGTTGCTCTTGGACTCTTCGCGCATATGGTTCAACCAAATAGATGGCCGCTTTTACGTGCCAAACAACGAAAGTCACGTCTATAAAACTTTCAACAAAATTGACGCCACTGCAAAATTTGTGATTGGAACACCAGAAGACTGATAAAACCACAGACTGAAGCCATTCTATACTCGAAAGTTTAGTTCAGCAAAATTGCTATTTACGCCTAAATTTCATATAATGCCCTTATGGTGGAAACGCTAAATCGTTTGTCTATCCTATGTTTGGCTCTTCTGCTGACATATACGACCTCTGCTTTAATGGCTGCACCAAGCACCAATATTGAAAAGCCTATCCCTATCGCCGAAATACCCATTTCTATTGTCAACAATCGTGTTCAATATGAAATGTTCGTTGGCAGTACATCCGTAATTGTTCTTTTGGACACTGGGGCGACCAGCACTATTTTTTTCCAGTCCGAATCCCTTATATCCTTGCCCTCCAAGACCGGCAGTCGAGCGAAGATATCATTCCCTGCAATCTCCAAAGCAGTTACCGGTTACCGACTAAAGCCGGTCACCTTACAGCACAGTGAGTTTTCGTTTATTGTGAACAATGGTCTTATGATTGGCGGTGATACTTCCATCGCAAATCAATTGGAAGCCGACTATGATATTATACTCGGCCAGGAGTTCTTTAGAAGCTTCGCGGTGGAAATTGACCCGGCTGCCAGACTCATGCGGCTTTATCCACCAGGATCAAACCTCAAACCATATTTTGACATTGATCATAGAATTCATATGCAAGGCCAGGCCCCATATATCCGCTTTTCGTCCCGCATGCCGTGGGAGCCACGAACGACGATCAAAGCCATGTTACTGGACACAGGATATCCTGGCGGTCTGGTTTTGTGGAATAAACGACACTTCAAACAGGCCCAAAAGTCCGGTCAAATTGTTCGAAGGAACGAAAACAGTGCAGGCATCGTCAGTTATATAAAACTGTCCTTTGGAGATCTATCTTTTGAAAACATCCCGGTGTTTATCGCTCGCATTGTCCCCAGACAGTACTTAAAGAGAGACGGGCTTATTGGCTCTTCAATTCTATCCCAATATCACCATGTGATCGATTTCGCTCAGTCCAACCTGCTTATGACACCTATATATGGCGGATCAGGCAGGCCCCTACAAATTATTGACGGCCAAGTTTACACCCCTAATAATGAAAGCTTTGACGTTAAAACTTATTATCCTGAGGTGCCAACTGTTCCGACACTTGTGATCTATGGCAACGGCAGACTAGAAGCGAAATAACTTTTCAAAAAACTATTTCCTGCGAGCGATTCGCGCGACTTCCCGTTCAACAGCGTCTTGAACGATTTGCGGTAGATGTTCATCTAGCCAGCCCTGCAACATGGGCTTCAACATAGCACGAACAAGTGCCTCAAGCGTGTTTTCCGCACCGCCATAACCCGCTACCATCATATGGGTAAGCTGAGAAAAGCTCATTGCGGTTTCTGACTCTGTTGGCGGCGACACAATAGCTTCTACTTCACCGTCTGAGGCAAAATCTGTCAGCTCAAAAACATCTTCGGGTTCCTGATAGGAAACTGGCTCGGGTTCTGGTTCAGGCACAGGCTCGGGCTCGGGCTCGGGCTCGGGCTCAGACACAGGCTCGGGCTCAAACACAGGCTCAGGTTCGGGCTCGGGCTCTATTTCTGGCTCAGGCTCAGGCTCAGGTTCGGGATCAGGCTCAGATGCCTCTTCGGGCTCGGGTTCGGGATCAGGCTCAGCGTCAGCCTCCGGCTCTTCTTCGAGCTCGTCGTCTGCATCGCCCTCTAGAGCGTCTTCTTCAGACTCGTCAGAAATTATCCGGCGAATAGACGCCAGTATTTCTTCCATAGTCGGTTCGTCATCGGATGCGTTGTCGCTCATTGAACAGCCACTGTTAAATACTCCCTCTAAACAGTTAACTTTTAGCGGTACGCCTGTCAATAATTCTTAAACAACCAAAAGCAGTTACCTGAGAATAATGTGCATTTTTGCAACGCTTCTACTCATAAAAAAAGGGAACCTGAAAGGCTCCCTTTTCGCAGTTATCCAGCTACCTTGGCCTATTTATCATCGCCAAAGCCAACGCCAAGTACCTTTTTGAGACCTATCGATTCATTTGTATATTCTTTTTCATCATAAACATCTACGCCCAGTCCAATATCCTTTGCAGTCAATTTTCCCGTTGTTGAAACCAGATTGTACGCTGCCACTATTTCATCGCGCTGAGCCCGCACCAGTGATACTCTTGCATTCAATAACTCCTGTTCCGCATTCAATACTTCCAGCGTGGTACGAGATCCTACGAATGCTTCTTGCTTCACACCTTCCAGCGCGATTTCATTTGCACGGACTGAGGCTTGGGAAGAAGTGATTTGCCCAACAGCAGCTCTATAATTGTCCCACGCGACAAAAACATTTTCTTGTGCCACGCGTTCGGCCTGATGAATATCCAAACGGCGCTGGCTTTGAAGTTGTTTGGCTGCACGGATATCGGAATAACGTGCACCACCCGCATAAAGAGGAACTGATACCTGAAGACCGACAGACTTGCTCTGAGCTGATGATGTAATGGTAGTATTAACGGTGGGTTCGAACTGAGACTGACTGTTGTCGCTCCACCTGCCCTGAATCCCGACAGTCGGAAGCAAGGCCCCTTTTGCGCTGCGAACGTTGTAAGCAGCAGCTTTCTCATTATAACGTGCAGCGAGAACACCGGGGCTAAGTTCCATTGCAAGTTCAATCGCCGTATCCAGGTTTGTTGGCAAATCAGGTTTTGTGCCTGGTGTTTCAAGAGTGCCTGGAGCTTGACCAACAACTCGGCCATATTGCGCCCTACTTGTCGCCAATGCTGCCTCGGCAGTCAACAATGCAGATTTAGCATTTTCAAGCCTTGCTTCTGACTGCGCCACATCTGTACGTGTAACTTCTCCCACGCGGAACCGGTCTTGGCTAGCTTGAAGCTGACGCCCCAATACCTGAATATTATTTGTCCTAAGATCTACTGTCGCAACATCACGCACCACATTCATATAGGCCGTAACGACACCAAGCAAAATCTGCTGTTCGACGGATTGTAATTGGGCCCGACCAGCTTTCACCGAACTTTTGGCTCGGCTGATATTGTTTTTGTCCTGAAACCCGCGGAACAAATTATAATTAGCCGTCAATCCATACGATTCCGAGGACGACGGTATTGCTTCGGTGGTCCCAGCTTCTTTTCTATCGCCATTTGAATAACTGTATGTACCACTTAAGCTTGGCAAATAGCCAGCTTTTGCCCGTGAAATACCTTCATCCGTTGCCCGCAATGCAGCGCGCTGCGCCAACAACTGGGGGTTCGACACGTATGCCGCAGCCATCGCATCCTTGAGTGTATCTGCTGAAACCGCATAAGAACCCGTCATCACCGTGGCCATGGCCATCAGCGACACAATCCCCTTGTTCATCTTCATCTCCTAATTCCTCACTGTTCCTATTGTTTTTTTAATTTTTGTGACCAGCCAAATGCCCCGCTGACCATTGGGGTCGATGATTTTTATCGTCTTACAATATTTGTGTGACGCCCGGTAGCGTAAATACGTTTTTCACACAGTTAAAATACAAATGTTTTTTCCGCCAAAAACCCCGGCAGAGGCTCCACATTGGCATCGAATAAATTCCGCGCCACTAAATTGCCAAACCGATTTTCAACCATATGGCCCCTACCAACGCCACCTTCAAGTAGCACACAAACAAGGCGGCCGCCCTCTTTTAGCTGCTTGAGCAACATATCAGGTACCACATCGACAGCCCCTTCAATGAAGATTACGTCGAACGGACCCTGTTTTGCGACACCCTGAGCCATATCACCCTTGATAACCGCAACGTTCATAATATCTTGCTCTGCAAGCTTTTTTTCTGCCATTTCGGCAAGATCGCTATGTTCCTCAAGCGCGACAACTGCATCCGCGAGGCCCGCGATTACCGCAGACGAATAGCCAGACGCACAACCAATATCGAGCACGAGATCTTCAGGCTTCACACCAGCAGCAACCAACAAGCGTGCAAACGTGGTGGGCTCCATCAAAAAACGACCGTCACATACTTCTATGTCCTCGTCGATATAGGCAATGGCCCTTTTGCCTTTCGGCACAAAGTTTTCTCGCGACACTGCGCCGATGGCTTCAAGGATACTGCTATCATTCACTTCGTTTGGACGAAGCTGGCAATCAATCATGCTGGCACGCGCTTTTGCAAAATCGCTCACGGCATTTCACCTTCATTCAATGGCTACGGTAGGTTAGCCTGCTTTATAGATATTACGACCAAAAGAAACAATGGTTTTTCGCTATATTTTACGGCAATTACCCGACCGTTTCACAGGCCTCAATATCCACCTCCCCCCAATTTACCCGCTACACTTTGCAAAAAAAGACAATTGAGCGAACCTCGGCAAGTAAATCACCCGAATTGACATAAAAGCGGCTTGACCCAGAATTCCGCTAGCCCTATACGTCTTGCACCCACTAGAGAGGCGCGGTGGCGGAGTGGTGACGCAGCGGATTGCAAATCCGTGTACACGAGTTCGATTCTCGTCCGCGCCTCCATTATTTTATCTATATATTTCAGCGACTTAATGATCACCATGCATTATTTCCAGACATTCATTCCGACATATTTCCAATAACCATTCCGACATTTTCAGTTTGTTCGCGGTACGTTTTAGCCATATTACAGCGCTCTCAGATTAGAAAATCTAAATAGTCTAGCGATTCAACACGACGAGGGCCGCTAGAAAAGTTGACCCGAGTGAGAGTTCTGGATTGGTAGAGGGGCTTGCTAAATAGCTTTCGAACAAATAGCCGCCTAAGTGAAACCCTGGAGCAGAACCGAACTGTGACAGGTCCATTTCCCCCGAGGCATGCCTACGCGCCAATTATGTGTCATCGCAGGAAAAGGAAGGTTATTCGCTACACCGCATAAATGAACGAAATGGGTCTGTCGATGTTGATTTCCATTAATTTCCGTCTCGCGAAAAGCTCGCGACGGCTTTGCCAAAATTTCGAACTTCCTTCGCAAACGCAATGGGGCAGTTCGCTTTCAACGACATGCTGGTAGGTGAACAAACGCGATGAAATTGCTCACGGCAGGTATTTTTAAAAGCAGATAGACAGTTAAGTGGGGTCTGTTCTACAACCATAACCTGTTATGTTTTCTCTTGATTTGCGGTGCATATGTGGGTGATTTAACGCTTGATCGTTACCAGATGGAGCGGCCCGTGGGCTCTGGCTCTCATGGCATTGTCTGGCGCGCCCGCGATACTTTGCTCAATCGAATTGTCGCGATCAAAATACTGGAAGTTGGCGAAGCAGCAACAAACCATGAAGGCTTGTCTGAAGCGCAAACCTTGGCCAAAACCAGCCACCCGAACATCATAACCCTGTATGAGCTAATTCAAACTGCGGACCGAACTTGCCTGGTAATGGAATATGTAGAGGGGGCACCGCTGGATGAGTATATGGCGGACAAGCAGCTGTCGGTAGCGACTGCGGTTGATATTGCTATTCAACTGGCCGACGCTCTGTACACCGCCCATAGTGCTGATGTTATCCACGCCGACATCAAACCTGGCAATATTATGATAGCAAGGGACGGCAAACCGCTGCTTGTCGATTTTGGCATCTCGAAGGCTGTGTCTTGTCCAAATGATCTTGCTACCTTGGCGACAGGGCCTATCATTCCAGAGAGGATCAAAGGCACGCTGCCCTATATGGCACCCGAAGTGGTCGGTGGCGAATCGCCGGATGAGCAGAGTGATATCTTCTCGCTTGGCGCGTTGTTGTATGAGTTGCTTTCGGGCGAGCGTGCTTTTAAGGCGCCAACCGAAGTTGCAACGCTGCATGTGGTGATCAACAGCACGCCCAGAAGCCTTACTTCGCTGCGACCGGAAACACCGGAAGGCGTGGCGGAGCTGGTTAGAAGTATGCTTGAAAAATCCCGTGATGACCGCCCCGCCAACATGAAGCAAGTGTATGAACGGCTGTTGGGCTTTGGTTCCCAGGCTAAAAATCTGCACCAAAAACCACGCGGAGTGCGCGGAAAAAAAAGAATTGCGCAGATAGCGGTGGGCGCTGCAATCATCTTAATGCTAGTGCTGGGCAGTATACTGTATTTCCCCGCCAAAGAGGTTAGCGTGAGTGGTTTGATCAATAGTGGTCTGGCAAGCATGAGGGCCCACCACAAAAAAGGCGCGGTTGAAAATGCCATTGCCAGTTTTCAGAAAGTGTTAGTCAGGGACCCGCAGAACGCGGCAGCAACCGCGGGGTTAAGTCTGGCGCTTTTGCATCAGTATAGTGCCACAGATTCGAACCAACTGCTGCTGGTACAGGCCCGTACGGCGGCCGAACTTGCAATTGGGTTAGACAATCAGTTGGCGCTGTCACATGTCGCTATGGGCTGGGTTCATGAATATTACGGCGAACTTGCGGAAGCGGAAGCATCCTATGAGCAAGCCTTGCTGATGAATCCCACGGACTTCTATGCATTTTTAGGTCAAGGCCGACTATTAACCGCAACCAATCAGCACGCTGCGGCTGCCGTTGTATTTGAAACGGCAATTCAGTCTTTCCCAAATGAGAGCAGGTTTTATGACCATCTGGGCAGCATCCATTTTCAGAACCAGCAATATGAGTTGGCGGAAAAGGCGTTCCAAAAGAGTGTTGAACTCTCGGAAGACAATATCTTTGCTTATAGCAACCTGAGCGCGGTGAATTTTATGCAAGGGGACATTGGGACGGCGATAGGTGTATTGCAAAAGGGCCTGCAAATAAGGCCTCACCCGGAGCTTTACAGCAATCTTGGCACCTATTTTTTTGCGCTTGGCCAATACCCACAAGCTGTAAATGCATTCGAGAGGGCGTTGGAGGCAAAAGGCAACAGTGATGATTATCTTTTGTGGGCCAACTTGGCGGATGCGTACCGCTGGACCGCAGGGCAGGAAAAGAAAGCGCGCGCTGCTTACAGCCAAGCACTGCAGATTATGGCAAGCCGTTTTTCCTCGGCAGGCAAAGACCCGACACTCCATAGCCGAAGGGCGCTCTACCGTGCCAAAATGGGGCTTACTGATGATGCGAGTGCTGACATGGCTGTCGCGCTTGAGCTTGCGCCGGAAGACGCATTCATATTGTACCGGGCGGCTATAACCAGCGAAATCATTGGCGAACGCGTATTGGCGTTTGATTTTCTGGTGGCGGCTCTCGCCAAGGGGTATCCGTTCAATATTGTTCAGCAGGAACCTGAACTTTCAGCTTTGCGCAGTGATCAGCGCTACAGGCAAATGGTGCTGGCACACCTCACCAAATAAAACCCATTAAAGGCTAGGCGTTGTCGCTTTGGTCGAAAAACCCACAGTGATTTTTTCATTTGGTCATAGTGTCCGCATGTGTCTGACCACAGCGGTTCATGTGTCTGACACACGACGCTTGCGATCTGCATCCACTAACATATTGAAGTATATGAATTAATTAATGGCATGCCCTGTGCTGTTCCGTTTCCCGTTTCATAACAGGAAAGGAACAACAATGACCCTTATCGTAGCAAGTTTAACCCCTGATCAAGAAATCAACGCTTGGCCACTGGCAGATGAATGGGGCTCCGTTTACAAATATTATTCCGCTGACGAGTTTGTTCAAATGAAGAACAGAATACAGAATGGGACAACATTACTTATCAAGGCTCACGGCAATGCGTGCCTAGTAGGGGCCGAGAGTGATCGGTTGGGCTTCGATGCCAAAAATGTTATTTTGTTTCTTAGCAGAAGCATGCAGGCGCAAGCAGTTCCAAGTGCAATATTTTTTGCCGCCTGCAATTCCTCAAAATTTGCAAAGGACGTGAAGGATGGTCTGGTTGCTGCTATGGGTTGGCAAAGTGTTGCCGTGCACGGCTTGAATTACAGCCCATATACGGACGACCCCATACCAGCCGTCAATACACCAATCAAAAACAAAAAGCATACTTGGGTACAGTATTAAATACTTCAGTACCAACTGCCGATAAAACCTGCTTGAGCAATACAGATGAAAAGTCCGGCATGTCGCCGGGCTTTTTTTTGTGGCTGAACCGTAGGTGTCAGACACGGCTTGGTGTGTTCAGCTACCGTGTCAGACACGCTAACA
>Ga0316207_10005563_pt1 | contig 10385 bp, 6 predicted proteins | sample 6weekpyrite_MG_FD_204943 | JGI IMG/M metagenome (GOLD analysis project Ga0316207, IMG submission 204943) | Microbial mat bacterial communities from mineral coupon in-situ incubated in ocean water Damariscotta River, Maine, United States -... | ecosystem: Environmental > Aquatic > Marine >...
CTCCACCAATTGTACCGGTGTTGATCGTGACATTCGTTCCTGCATTTAAGAAACCTAGCAATGTATCAACATTTAAATTCGAACCCGAGTTGGTACTCTCAAAATTCGGACCACCTGCAACAAAAAGGTCACCGCCTGATCCAATAGTCAAATTAAACGGGTCTAATAACCATTCACCATTCCTACCGTAATTTGCTAACAGATCTAATTTAATACCTGTCACATCAAGATACTGCTTACCTGACGTTTCGACAAAGCCACCATCACCTGATAACTCACCTCCTGTCGCACTGATTGAACCATGAAAACGTGTCGCGCCATCAGCCCAGACAATAACTTCACCACCGTCACCTGTCTCAATTGCATTCGCACTTAATGAAACATTCTCGCCAACGTATGTTCCACTAGCATTTTGTAATAAGCCATTACCCTGATAATTACCACCAATATGAATTTCACCACCACCGGTTTTTCCATCGGCAGTTATTGTCGCGCTATCAACCAGGCCAACTTGATGACCTAGAACATCAACAACACCACCTGCACCATTTTCACCATTAGCTTCTACTGTGCCAGATACCCAAGTTGTACCATTTTCATTTTGAATAACAACGCGACCACCATTTTCACCGTTGGCAGTAATGCTGGCCGACTCGGAGACAGTTAAGTTATTTTTTGCGACTAAAACAACATTGCCATTTTCATCCAGTGATAACGTATTGGCTTCAATGACACCTTCGTGCTGTAAAGTACCGGCGAACATTCCAATAGCGCCACCATCCGTTATTACAGAACCTAAATTAGTCACGCTGTTTTCTTCAGCCTGCACTTCAAAACCAACAGCAGCTGCATCAAGACTTGCTAATGTAACTTTTTCGCCTGCTGCAAGTATCACATCCCCCTGCTCTACAGAAATTACACCTTCATTAGTAATGTTCGGCGCAATGAGCGCAATATCACCATTCACCCCTGCTGTGATAAAACCCTGATTTAAAATATCACCTGCATCCACGCCTTCAAAGCTAAGCTTACCCTGAAGAAAACTCTGATTTGATAAATTCAGCGTTGAGGCGATAAAACCTGCGGTATTAACAATAGAATTCTGGCCAAACACGATACCAGCCGGGTTAATTAAATAAACCTGGCCATTTGAGGTTAAGCTACCAAATATATTTGAAATACTGCCGCCGGTAACATTATTAAGAACAGCACTATTTGCACCACTTTGTTGAAAGTGCGTTAACTCACCGGCATTAATTGAAAAATCCTGCCAATTAATAATCGCGCCATGGCTATTGTTAATTTGCAATGTGTTTGCATTTGGATTTGAAAAACTGACCTGTCCATTAATAATTTGTGCCGTATTTATATCAGGATTAGCCACGCTAACACTTGACATCAATGATGCCGATAGACCGACAGAAACACTCAATGCTAAATTTGTTAATTTCATCTTCATCACCTTATTGCGGCACACACTGTAAGTCCTGATTTTCATCAGTATTGGTGACTTCGTTAAACAGGTTTTCCCATGACTCACTGAACGATTCCGGCCGTGGATAGGCATCGTTAATCTGGAATGCAGGCAATGCGGGTAAGCGCACCGGTACCGCACGCTGCTGATTAGTAACACCGGCAAAGGCTGCTTCACCTTTACCTAAATCAATACGTGCACCCTGGTTGGTTGCCATGCTGACATGACCTTCATATACAGACACATAAAGACCAGGGTCGGTATTTTTCTGTGCATCAGTTTTGAACATATTATCTTCAATTTTAATTGAATCAGGCCGAGGTGCCGGCGTTGAACGCATATGCAATGGCAAACCTGGAACAATAACAGGAGCAACATTTATATTTTTCACAAACAATGTCTGGTTGGTATTTAGTACCTTAGTACCACTATTATTTTTTAACTCAATAGCGCCTTCCCATACATGCGCATACATCCCTTCACCATCTAGCGCCGCCATTGCTGGCTTAATCACACTATTAAGTAGTTTTTCTAATGGTGTATTCAGCGACTGCGCTTCTGATACACAATCACCTTCGCACTGAAGATCGTAGCCGGTACCGCGAACACCAATCGTCGCCACAGGCGTGCGCATTCTGTAAGCATCCCTGTTTTGCTTGCCGATTAAACCAGTAACAGCACGCAAACCACCTTTCACCAGACGCATTAAGGCTGAACTTAAACCCGGCTCTTTTACATTGTAATGATGTTTTTTAATTTCAAATTCAGAATTGGCATTAAGAGTAATGCGACTCTTGTCTCTAAAAGCCAGCACCGCGAAGGATGACAAACCGGTTTTTAAAGTATCACCTTCGTATAATGGCCCACCGGTAAAGAGCTGCCTTGTTTTTTTGTGCTCATCAGTGGCACTAATCTGACCACGCAAAAAAGCAATTCGACCAATAACAAAAGCCGTTTTTACATCATCCTTTTTCTTGTAGCGTTTACTATCATCGCCACAGTCTTTTGAACAAAGCCTGGCATCAAACTCTGTACCTCGAATACCAATGGTTGCCACCGGCGTTCGAATTTTATAAGCATCTTCTCGTCTTTTACTGATAAAACCAGTAATGGCACGAATACCGCCTTTAAATAAATTTAATATCGCGCTGTCACTGCGCCCCTTGCGAGCAATATATTTTTCTATTCCCAAACTGGAATTAGGCCGCACTGTCATTTTAGTGCCATCGGCCATTTTGATAATAGCAAAGCTTCTATTTCCAGTCGTGATTACATCTTCTTCATAAACAAACGCGCCTTTACCCATAATGCGCATGCCAAATTGTTTGTGTTGGGCAGTCACTGCTCCACGGGCATAATCTACTGTACCCACTCCTGTTTTCGCTAACAGGCTGGTTGCACAAAATAACAAACCGAAGAGAAGCATGTACTGTATCAACACACGTTTGTTAATGTTCTGTTTTTGAATATTCATCTTCATACTCAATATTGATAAGTCAGGCTAACATGTACTTTTGTATCGCCATCTTCTGTATCACCAATTTCTTCCTGTACCTGCGCTGCATCGGCACTGATGTTGACATGCCGACTCCACATCCAGCGTACACCAGCTCCAAAAGATGATGGGCTTTGTTTGTCATCACAGGTTTCACAAAGACTTTCAACATACTTCGTCTGGCCGACATCATAAAAAACAAGCCAGCGAAATTTCTTATTTTCGCTTGTATTCCACCATTCAATATTAAGGCTATAACCGGTATCACCTAAAATCGCACGTTCTTCATAGCCACGTACAGACTGCGCTCCGCCGATACCAAACTGCTCACCAGAAATTAATGGCTCACTGGTAATTTGTCCGTTCAGCCGTAATCGTAACAACCAGCTAGCAACAGGTAGATCATATTGACCTCTGTATCGAAACAATTTCCAGCTAGTATCAGGCACAATACTGGTTGGATATCTGACTTCATCATTGTAAGCAGTCTGATCATCAATTAGATTTTGATAAAAGGAAATGGCAAAGCTGAAGGGATTTCTTGTCTGTGATTTTGAAATTTCGTATTCTATTGAAATTGGTCCACTTTCAAGCTTATTTGTCGCATTTTCAACAACAGAAACAGTGCCACCAGCATCAGCTAAAACCAGATTATCGAACTCTTTCATATCCAGCCCAAAAAATAGTTTCTGTGTGTAACCTTTAATTTTTTTAAAGCTATACAGATAACGTGCACCAAGCACAGTACCAGCACCTGAAATATCTAGATCAACAGAACCTGATAGCGGCTCTGTTGCCTCAACTTCTGAATCGCTGTAGTAAACCGATAACTGATCACCGTTTTCATAAAACGGAAAGCTGTAGCTCATCACCCATTGGGCAACATTGCTTGGTTCTTCGGTTGAGGTGCTGTAGTTGATGCTGGCGACGTGGTCTTTATCAAACAGGTTACTGTACTGATAACCAATACCCAGACGGATATCACCGGTATCTTCTGTACCTGTATTACTCAGCTGTACATAGCCGGTATGCGGCGATTTATCGGCAACATTCAGATTAATATCGAGAGTATTAGGCACCTCTCCCTCTTTGAATATCATTTGCAGGGTTTTGTCTGGATGCTCATTCGCCACAGCCAGGCTTTGATTTAACAAACGAGTGTTCGGGGCCCGCCCCTCGACCAGCGACGGCAGGCTATTGCGAATGTTGCTATCAGAAAAATACTTGTTGCCACTGATATTTAACTTACCAAGCTTAAATTCGTAGACTTTAAGTTTAACGATACCCTGACGCAGGCTCTGAGGCTGGAGGATAACCCGGTGAAAGCTGTAACCATCCTTTTTTAGCTTGCGCTCCAGCTCATCTACTGCCGCAGATAAGCCATCAAGCCCATGATGACGTCCCAGATAAGGTTTTAAGACTTTTGAAATGACCTCCGGGCGCAGAGGATTTGAACCCGTGACCTCGTAGCGAACCACATCAAACTGCAGTGCTGGCGGGCCTTCCATAGCAAATGCTGGCTGAAGTACAGCCAATAAAACAAGAAATACGATCCGGCGCATTTAATAACCTATAGTCTCGAATGTAATAATTAGCGGCCAGTAGGCGGACGACTTTATTAATAATGAGTATAGGTAATAATTTTGGGGATTTTATGAACATTTCGAAAGAAATCCAGCTCTTGTTCACAAAAATATTGACGATCTCGTTTCAGCTGATTTAAAACTTAATGAACAGGCTAACGATCCTTTAACTGATTCGAAATATCCTGCAGCTTTTTTTCAATCACATTAAGCCGAGTCTCAAGCTGCGCAGTCATCTTATTAAAATACTGCTCTTCTTCCTGTGCTTCCTCTTCAACATCCTTTTCAACTTCTTTTTCAACGAAGTACGCCGCTAAATTTGCAGTAACAAGTGAGAACAATACAACCCCGGCAATGATTAATACCGAAGCAAAGATTCGGCCGGGCACGCTAGTTGGGGTGAAATCTCCGTAACCAACGGTGGAGATAGTTACCAATGCCCACCAGATACCTTCGGCGGGTGATTCAAATGCCGGGTCTATCGCGGCGATAATGGTGCCAGAAATCAGCACCAGAAAAAACGCGACCAGTAGCGTGGTACCTAGCTGGTTACGGTTTAAAACTTTTCGTACAGTTTTGGTTAGGCGGTAAATCAAACCTGCCATCAATAACAAACGCAGGCTTCTTAGAATCGCAGCCAGTGGCGAATAACCCCAGAGAATGATCGGCAGACCGGCAACAATAATAAAAACATTCATCCAGTTGTTTCGAAGATAACGGGATTTATCATCCACCATTAAAACCAGCAACAAGGATTCGATGACAAAAAACCACCAGACTAGCCAGTCAAAGAAGACTGCGTCCGACGAAATCATCCCTTCTTTAAAATCAAGATAAAACTGGAACGGCATCCATAATGCCAGCATTAGCATCGGCCATTGAAAAACCTTATCCCAGAACTTCGCTCTTTCATTTTCCTGTTCGCTGACACCGGCCAGACCAATTAATGTATGAAAAGCAATTTTCATTATTTTTCCCAACTACAACTACTTGCAGACATCATAAAAATTAAGCGCATGAAAACAAGCATGCCACAAATATCGATTTTTTATTAATAATCCTCGGCATTACCTTCTCCCTTATTTTGACGCCTCTTCTTTCTAAGCTCAGACAATCGTCCTTGTTTTTTGTATTCCTGCCTTATTCTACGTCTTATTTTTCTGAATTGTTGTGCTTGCTCAAAAGTCATATTTCGGACATTGGATTTATGTTTACCTTCAAGCACATCTATCACGTATCTTTCCATATCTACAATATCAAAATACTCTTTTTTTCTGCGTTTCTTTCGAGGCTTGTCTTTAATTACAATCTTATTATTCGCTGATACTACAGGAGCCGTTTCTTTCCCAACCGGAAAAATTGTTAATGCAAATATAGCGGGTTCATGACAATATTCTATTGCAGTGAACTCAATACCTGTATTCATACCTTTCGTTAAATATTGAAGCAACTTTTTTAATGGCATTTCTACTTCAATACTCACATTCTTATTTATTGCTTTAGGAAACTCTAATTTAAAATTATGCTCTTTTGCTAATCGCTCTAATAACGACTGAAGACTAATATTCGATTCGTTGACTTTTATTATGGGATTGCATTGAAGCAATAAATCATCAGCATTCGCTATTGCCACACTGATATTAGTTAACAAGAATATAAATAAATAGATAAATGAATTCATAAACCAAGAATCGTTAAAACTGCTGACTTTCCTTTTCACAGGCGCACTTCATCTGCTTTAGCTCTTATTTGATCAAGCCTATATATGAAAATATTTCTGCTTAATGTATAATTTTTCGCCATAAAACACTCGTTAATCATTAGCGTTTAATAATAAAAGGAATTATATGCCGTACTTAAGCAGTAAAAAACAAATAAAATCAGCAAACAGTACTTTCTTAGCCCCCACAAAAAAAACCTTATTAGCCGCGACAATAAGCACTTGCCTTTTTAATCCAGGCATTTCGCATGCGGCCAACTATGTTGTTGCCAACCTGAATCAATCGGGCGATGGTAGTTTAAGCCAGGCAATTATCGACGCTAACAACTCGGCTGGTGCCGATGAGATTACATTTGGAACGCTTACAGGTGATATTCGCATTACGGACGCCCAAACACTCTCGATTACCGACGACCTGACTATTACCGGCCCCGGCGCAAGTAACTTAAGCATCACGCAAGACAGCGGCATAAGCAGCCCGGACCTTATTGAAACCAGCACCGCAACCGTCAGCATTAGCGGGTTAACATTAAACCGAGCCACTGGTAGTACAAGACTGATTTTTGTTAATGAGGGCGACACTTTAAATATTGATAATTGCACATTAAGCAATGAATCACCTGACCCCACCACGGGATCGGGTGGAGCTGTTTATATCAGTGGAGTTGCTACCGTTTCAATATCAAACAGTGAGATCACTGGCCACGAGACTACAGATAATGGTGGTGCAATATTCAATTATTACAGTGCTTTAGATATTACTGAATCAACCATCTCGGGTAATACATCAGGCTCACAAGGTGGTGCCATAGATAACTTCTATGGAATGGTTGAAATTACAGACAGTACGCTCAGTAACAACTCATCAACTTCAAATGGTGGCGCCATACGTAATGTCGAATCCTTTGGGCTAACTATTACAAATAGCACACTCTCTGGTAATTCTAGCAATTCTTTTGGAGGAGCAATCTACAGCTCTTATTCGACTGTTACCATTGATAATTCCACCATGTCTGGCAATACCAGTGACTCGGGCGGTGCTATATATAGTTTATACGATATATCTACAATTTCTAACAGCACACTTTCGGGCAATAGTGTTACCGGGCGTGGCGGCGCTATTAATACCTATGCAACTGACTTGTCAGTTTCAAACTCTGTATTGACGGGTAATGCCGCGGCAAGCGGCGGTGCTATTTATAGCTACACATATGATCAGACCATAACAACCAATATCACTAATAGTTTACTCAGTGGTAATACAGCCTCTGGTGCCGGCGGCGCTATTAAAGCTTATTCTTATTATGCTAGCTCTACTTTAACTATCGAAAACTCTGTTATCAGCGGAAACTCAGCGACTGAGGTTGGTGGCGCCATACATGCATATAGTTATGATTTACGGTCAAATTTAAATCTAAACAATTCCATTATTTCTGGTAATACAGCGAGTAATACTGGTGGTATTAATCTTAATGGAATGACGACAGAACTACTAAATAGCACAATAACCAATAACACCACATCCTCCCGCGATGGCGGTGGCGCACGAATTGAGTCTAACTCCTCAATAAATGCGGTGAATACAGTCATAGCCGGCAATACGCGTAACGGAAATGCGAATGATATCCTTGGTGATATTTCACTTGATTACTCTTTTATCGGTAGCTGGGATGACCTGGGTGAAAACACTTATACCGAACACACTACCAGTTCAAACCAGATCGGTTCAATCAGTAGTCCATTCGATTCTTTGCTCGGCGCTTTACAAGATAACGGCGGCATAAGTATTGGGGCGAATGGTGAGTATGCTTTATTGTCCATGCTACCCGCAAGTACCAGCCCACTCATTGGTGCTGGCGATAATACCGCAACCAATTCATTACAAACGTTAGCAACAACCGATATTCGTGGCACCGGCTTTGAACGCATTGTTGATAGCGCAATAGAGATTGGCGCCACAGAATATTATATCGACCCTAATGCTTCTTCTGGGAATAGCTCAGATGATAGTAGTGGTGGTAGCACTAGCCCTACCGGACTTTTATTGTTAACCGGCTTATTAGGTCTGTTTGGCTTAAGGCGAAAAAAATTAAAACAATAGTTCTGAAAATGCCACATCTTGTGGCATTCTTTTGATGACTCCTTTTTATCGGGCAAGCTATTGAGATGCTCTACTGAACACCCGTCTTCAACGACGCATCAACATCTTTTAAAGCAGCATCAGGTACCACATAAGATGAATTAACTAACGGATCATCATCATTCAATAAAGCAGGAAAGCGACTGGGTAAAACTTGCACTGAAAATATTTCTTGCACGATACCTTCAAATTTTAAAAAGGCGATTGTTTCACCTGTTTTTATATTCACAACCCAGACACCACAAGCACGTTCCTCATCACGCTCTAATAAAGGTAAATTATTAAAAGTGGCTGACTCTCTGACCTGAGACAAACCGATAAATGCAATATCACCCACAAAGTCTATGCCACGAGTAAAACCTGGCACTTCGGCAACTGTTGTTTTTTCACCGCTTTCGGTATCTACTTTACATAAACGTCCATAACCCGACTCCAGCACCCAGAGTTGATTTTGATACCAGCGTGGTGAGTGTGGCATTGATAATTTATCTGCTATCACTCGATTATCGGTGATATCCATTAAGACACCACCATCTCGTTTATTTTCACGCCAACCACGATCCGCATCGGTATAACCTAATGCCGTTACATAACGAGGCTGCCCATCGCGCATACATAAACCATTTAAATGACAACGATCCTGAGGTGCATAACCCGTAATAAACGGTGGCCGCCATTCCGGCACAAAGCTGTAATCATTATCCAGACTACACAGACAGGAAAAGAGCGTATTAATATACCAAAGCTTGCCTTCTTTATCACAAGCCATTTCATGAATATCAATATTACCCGTGGTATGTCGTCGACGCGGTAAATAACAGGCATCATGTTTATTAACAGGTTCAACTTTTGATGCAACTGACAAATTATTTCTCAACTCAACGATTTCATTTTGAATACCCATAAAAAGTTGATTGTCATGTATAGTCACCCCCATTGGTTTAGGGTGTAACTCAAAATGCGTATTTAGTTTATCATTATCTGCCCGCACTAAAATAACGCGACCGCTCTGGTAAGTTGTGACAACTAGAGATATGTCTAGATGATTTAGGATAGCGGGTAAATTAGTTGTATGAATGCTATTAAATGTTTGTTCTTTACCTGCTGCTGATTGATTCATATTCTTCCTTTAATTAAATGCTTCCAGCTTATAAATACAATGAAAAAAATATAAAATGTGTTTTCAGTTTTACAACTTTCAATACTATAATTATTTTTTAATGAGCTTATTTAAAACTATTTCTGGCCATCTCTGGCAGATCACCTTCAAAACCCATCGCACGATTCATTAACGAGGCTTTTACCAGCTCACTTTTTTGCACCAGCGATAAACCGAAATTTCGAATTTTACTGATCAGTGGATTGTCATTACCAAACAGGTTTTTAAAGCCACTCATACTGAACATCATTAACTGGTTTTCACCACGGCGCCAGCGCTCGTATTTACGCAATGTTTGTTGACTGGCAAAATCTCGACGATTCAATTTAGCAGCGCTAATCACTTCGGCAAGGCTGGCGGCATCCATTAAACCAAGGTTAACGCCCTGACCTGCAAGCGGGTGAATAGTATGTGCAGCATCACCGACAAGTGCCAGACCGTCTTTGACATAATGACTGGCATGGCGACGAATTAACGGGAATGCCGCTCGCGGGCTTGCCGAATTAACCGAGCCTAGTTTTGACTCAAAGGCATGACTGAGTTCACGACAGAAGTTTTCATCATCGAGTTGCATTAGCCTCTCTGCTTCTGCGGAGTCTGCCGACCAGACAATCGAACACTGGCCATTAGATAATGGTAAAAAGGCTAAAGGACCGGTCGGTAGAAAACGCTGCCACGCGGTATGCTGATGATATTTTTCTGGTGTAACTACCGCGACAATACCTTTTTGTTCATAGTCAGCAATATCTAAATCGATATTAACTGCCTGGCGGACAATTGAGTTTGCACCATCAGCCCCCACTAGTAATCGACA
>Ga0316207_10005564_pt1 | contig 10381 bp, 5 predicted proteins | sample 6weekpyrite_MG_FD_204943 | JGI IMG/M metagenome (GOLD analysis project Ga0316207, IMG submission 204943) | Microbial mat bacterial communities from mineral coupon in-situ incubated in ocean water Damariscotta River, Maine, United States -... | ecosystem: Environmental > Aquatic > Marine >...
TGGTGAATTTCATCTTCGGAAAGCTCCCCTTCTTCGAGGTACTTTTCCATCAATTCTTCAGTAGCTTCAGCTGCAGCCTCAACCAATTGCTCTCGATAAAACTGACAATCTTCCAGCATATCTGTAGCAATATCGCGAGCTTCATAAGTTACACCTCGATCAGATTCGTTCCAGTAAATGGCCTTCATCCTAACGAGATCAACGACGCCTTCAAAATCCTCTTCAGCACCTATCGGCAATTGAATTGGAACAGGATTAGCGCTCAAGCGATCTTTTATTTGCCCCACTACACGCCTAAAATCTGCACCGGAGCGATCCATCTTATTTACAAAAGCCATTCGCGGCACATGGTATTTATTACCCTGCCGCCATACAGTTTCTGACTGAGGTTCTACACCCCCAACAGCACAGAATACCGCTACCGCACCATCTAACACTCGAAGTGAGCGCTCTACTTCAATCGTAAAATCAACATGCCCAGGCGTGTCGATAATATTAATACGATGCTGGTCAAACTGTTGATCCATGCCTCGCCAGAACGTGGTTGTTGCAGCCGAGGTAATCGTAATTCCTCGCTCCTGCTCCTGCTCCATCCAGTCCATGGTAGCAGCACCGTCGTGAACCTCACCTATTTTGTGAGATACTCCGGTATAAAACAAAACCCGCTCTGTAGTGGTTGTCTTACCCGCATCAATATGGGCCATAATGCCAATATTGCGATAATGCTCGATAGGGGTTTGACGTGCCACTTTAACAACTCCAAATCTCGCTTATTACCAGCGAAAGTGTGCAAACGCCTTATTAGCTTCTGCCATTCGATGCGTATCTTCACGCTTCTTAACAGCTGAACCTTTATTTTCAGCTGCCTCAAGAATTTCACTCGCTAAGCGCATACCCATAGACTTTTCACCACGCTTGCGAGCAGCATCAGTCAACCAGCGCATAGCCAAGGCCATACCGCGGTTTGAGCGAACTTCAACCGGCACCTGGTAAGTTGCACCACCCACACGACGAGACTTAACCTCTACCGCTGGCTGCACATTCTCTAATGCTTTCTCAAACATTTCTAATGCGTCTTTGCCGCCTTTTTGACCCACTTCATCAAGTGCACCATAGACAATTTTTTCAGCAACAGATTTTTTGCCGCTGCGCATTACCATATTAATGAAACGAGCCAGGCGCTGTGATCCAAATTTAGGATCAGGTAAAATTTGACGCTTCGCTACAACTCTTCTTCTAGGCATATCAAGCTTCCAATTATTCGACTAAATATCCAAGCAAAATCAATGTTTTACTTAGGACGTTTGGTTCCGTATTTCGACCGACCCTGCTTTCGCTCACCAACACCAGAGGTATCAAGCGTGCCGCGAACAGTGTGGTAACGAACACCCGGCAAATCTTTTACACGACCGCCGCGAATCAAAATAACACTATGTTCTTGCAGATTATGACCTTCACCACCTATATATGAAGTCACCTCCTGCCCATTTGTTAAACGCACTCGAGCCACTTTACGCAATGCAGAGTTAGGCTTTTTAGGTGTAGTTGTGTAAACACGCGTACAAACACCACGACGCTGAGGACATGCCTCTAACGCTGGTACGTTACTTTTTTCTACTTTTCTAGCACGTGGTTTGCGTACTAACTGATTGATTGTCGCCATTTATTGCTCCAAACGCATTTTCTTTAGTGACAAGGAATACCCACCTGCCGAGCAAGCGTACTCAAGGAGGCGCAATTCTAATGATTAGCCCACCCCCTGTCAAGCGAAGGCTAAGATAATTACTAAACAATTTAAGAAGATGTTTTATCTAATTCAAAACAACCATATTTCACCACTGAAATAGCTTTACCGAAAATGAAATCGTATGACCAAACTTCAACATCAATTCACAAAAACAAGCATTTCAAAATTTACTGTAATAAAAATGGGGTTGAAGCCAGAACACCTAACTCTCAACCCCATTTTACCTAACAAGCAAATTCAGCCAGATTACAAAACAAACAAGCCTAACAACATTACTCGCTTATTATTTGCTCAGCATCTTCAGCTACATCTCCTTGATTTCCGTCTTGGACATCAACTTTAGCTGCACCAGCGCCAATTTCTTTCTCTCGACGTTCCTGGTGATACGCCAACCCAGTACCCGCTGGAATCAAGCGCCCAACAATGACGTTTTCTTTCAAACCACGCAACTTGTCCACTTTACCGCTAACAGCGGCCTCGGTAAGTACTCGCGTAGTTTCCTGGAATGAAGCCGCTGAAATAAATGACTCAGTTGCCAGAGAAGCTTTTGTTATACCCAATAACAACTCAGTGAACGTAGCAGGCAGCTTTCCATTCGCTTTAGCTATATCATTTTCTTCCATCAAACGTGACCGTTCAATTTGCTCGCCTTTCAAGAAACGAGTTTCACCTGGATCACTCACTTCAACTTTACGCAGCATCTGACGCACAATGACCTCAATATGCTTATCATTGATACCAACACCCTGTAATCGATAAACATCCTGAACCTCGTTCACGACATATTTCGCTAACGTGCTGACACCCAATAAACGCAAAATATCATGCGGAGCTGGTGGACCATCACAGATAACCTCGCCCTTTTCAACATGCTCACCTTCAAATATTGTGACATGACGCCATTTTGGAATAAGCTCTTCGTAAACATCGCCTTCTTTCGGCGTAATAACCAAGCGCTGCTTATCTTTGGTTTCCTTACCAAACCCAACGATCCCAGTAATTTCAGCCAAGATAGCAGGCTCTTTTGGTTTTCTAGCCTCAAACAAATCTGCAACACGAGGCAAACCACCAGTAATATCACGAGTTTTTGATGATTCTTGTGGAATACGCGCAACAACATCACCAACACCTACAGCATCACCATCCCCCAAGCTAACAATCGCTCCAGCTGGCAAGAAATACATCGCAGGTATATCAGTACCTGCAATCATCAAATCCCCACCATCGGCATCAACGAGTTTCACCATTGGACGCATATCCTTCGCCATCGTACTACGCTGCTTAGGATCGATGATCACCATACTGCTTAAACCAGTAACTTCATCCGCTTGACGTTCTACTGTCAAACCTTCAGAAAAATCGTGAAATTTAACCTTACCTTCTACTTCGGTAATTACCGGATGAGTATGCGGATCCCAGTTTGCTACACTCTCACCAGCTTCAACTGCATCACCTTCAGCTTTTAACAATATTGCACCGTAAGGCACTTTATATCGCTCACGCTCTCGACCAAATTCATCCAACACACCGACTTCACCCGATCGGGAAACCGCAACATGATAACCTTTGGCATGCTTCACCGTTTTCAAGTTATGCAAACGCATTGTGCCTTTCGACTTTACCTCAACGCTGCTAACAGCAGCTGATCGAGAAGCTGCACCACCGATATGGAATGTACGCATAGTTAACTGTGTACCAGGTTCACCGATTGATTGCGCCGCAATAACACCAACTGCTTCACCAATATTAACCTTATGACCACGAGCCAAGTCACGGCCATAACAAGTCGCACAAATTCCATAACGTGTTTCACAAGTTATAGGCGATCTTACTTTTACCTGATCCACACTGGCATCTTCCATCACATCAGCCAGACGTTCGTCAATGAGTGTACCTGCTGGCACAACAACATTTTTAGTTGTCGGAGAAATTGCGTCTTCAAGTAACATTCGACCCAATACGCGCTCGCGTAATGGCTCAACAACATCACCACCCTCAATGTGAGGCTCCATGATCAACCCATGAGTCGTTCCACAATCTTGCTCTGTTACAACAAGATCTTGCGCCACATCCACCAATCGACGAGTCAGATAACCAGAGTTAGCCGTTTTTAGTGCTGTATCAGCCAAACCTTTACGCGCACCATGGGTAGAAATAAAGTACTGAGATACATCCAACCCCTCGCGGAAATTCGCCGTGATAGGCATTTCGATAATCGAACCATCGGGTTTTGCCATCAAGCCACGCATACCTGCAAGCTGACGAATCTGCGCCGCACTACCTCGAGCACCAGAGTCTGCCATCATATAAATTGAGTTATATGACATTTGACTCACATCGTTACCGTCTTTATCTTGAACCAAATCAGTTCCGAGACCATCCATCATCGCCTTAGCAACTTGATCATTAGTTCGCGACCAAATATCGACAACTTTATTATAACGTTCACCATTCGTTACTAAACCGGAAGTGTATTGATCTTGAATTTCTCTAACTTCTTCTTCCGCTACAGATAAAATTTCGGTTTTCTTCTCTGGAATCGCCATATCATTGATACCGAAAGACACTCCAGAAAGCGTTGCGTATTTAAATCCCGCATACATTAATTTATCAGCAAAAAGAACCGTTGGTTTCAAACCTAATTGACGATAACAAAGATTCAACAGATTTGAGATTGCCTTTTTGGTCATGTTTTTATTCACAACTTCAAATGGCAGCTCTGCAGGTACAAGCTCTCGCAATAATGAGCGACCAACAGTAGTATCCATCAACTTATTAACAAATGTTACTTTGCCGTCTTCATCAGTCACTGGCTCAGGAATTCGGACCTTAATTTTAGCGTGTAACTCTACAATTTTCGCATCATAAGCTCGCAGTACTTCGTCAACATTAGCAAAGACTTTACCTTCACCTTTGCCGTTAACTTTTTCACGACTTACATAATACAGACCAAGTACAACGTCCTGTGAAGGCACAATAACGGGGTCACCATTAGCTGGCGATAATACATTATTGGTTGACATCATCAAGGTACGCGCTTCAAGTTGAGCTTCCAAAGACAACGGTACGTGTACCGCCATTTGGTCACCATCAAAATCAGCGTTATAAGCCGCACAAACTAATGGATGCAATTGAATCGCTTTACCTTCAACCAAAGTTGGCTCAAACGCTTGAATACCAAGACGATGAAGAGTTGGCGCACGGTTTAGCATAACTGGATGCTCTCGAATTACTTCTTCTAACACATCCCAAACTTCCGAACCTTCACGCTCAACCATTTTTTTAGCAGCTTTAATGGTAGTTGCTAATCCGCGACGCTCTAATTTACTGAAAACAAATGGCTTAAATAATTCCAACGCCATTTTTTTAGGCAAGCCGCATTGATGCAAACGCAAAGTAGGACCGACCACGATAACTGATCGACCAGAGTAATCCACACGCTTACCTAACAAGTTCTGACGGAAACGACCTTGCTTACCTTTGATCATATCAGCCAAAGATTTCAACGGACGTTTATTAGTACCAGTAATCGCACGACCACGACGACCATTATCTAATAAGGCGTCCACCGCCTCTTGCAACATACGCTTTTCGTTACGCACGATAATGTCTGGCGCGTTAAGATCTAACAAGCGCTTCAATCGGTTATTACGATTGATAACACGTCGATACAAATCATTCAAATCAGATGTCGCAAAACGACCACCATCCAATGGAACCAATGGACGCAACTCAGGCGGAAGAACTGGCAATACTGTCATTACCATCCACTCAGCTTTGTTACCGGAATCTTCCAAAGCTTCCATCAACTTCAGACGTTTAGTTAACTTTTTGAGCTTTGTCTCAGAAGAGGTAGCACCCATATCTTCACGAATTTGTGCAACTTCGGCAGGCATATCCAATGTACGTAGCAAATGAAATACAGCTTCCGCGCCCATCCGTGCATCAAATTCATCACCATACTGCTCTATCGCTTCCAGATAAGTATCGTCTGTAAGCAACTGACCACGTTCAAGCTCAGTCATCCCCGGATCAATAACGACAAATCCTTCAAAATATAAGATACGCTCGATATCACGCAACGTCATATCCAACAAAAGCCCCATACGAGATGGCAATGATTTTAAAAACCAAATATGCGCAACTGGACTAGCCAATTCAATATGACCCATACGCTCACGACGTACTTTCGCTAAAGTAACTTCAACGCCACATTTTTCACAGATTACACCGCGATGCTTTAAACGCTTATATTTGCCACACAGACACTCATAGTCTTTTACAGGGCCAAATATTTTCGCGCAAAACAAACCGTCTCTTTCAGGCTTAAACGTACGATAGTTAATGGTCTCTGGTTTTTTTACTTCACCATATGACCAAGAACGAATTTTTTCTGGCGATGTTAAGCCAATTCGTATTCCATCAAAATCTTCAGTCTGTCCTTGCTTTAATAAATTTAACAAGTCTTTCAAGGCTGCTTCTCCTTTAGAAGAAAACTATAATTCTTAGCTAAACAATGTGTCGATTACTTGGCTTTATCCAGCTCAATATCGATACCCAGAGAACGAATTTCTTTCAACAATACATTGAAAGACTCTGGCATCCCAGGATCCATAGTATGATCACCATCAACAATGTTTTTATACATTTTGGTTCTACCATTCACGTCATCGGATTTAACCGTTAACATTTCTTGGAGCGTATAAGCCGCACCGTAAGCTTCCAGCGCCCAAACCTCCATCTCACCAAAACGTTGGCCGCCAAATTGTGCTTTACCACCCAATGGTTGCTGTGTAACAAGACTATAAGGCCCAGTCGATCGAGCATGCATTTTGTCATCAACTAAGTGATTTAGCTTAAGCATATACATGTAACCAACAGTCACAGGCCGATCAAATCTCTCACCCGTACGCCCATCGATTAAATACGTTTGACCAGAAGTTGGCAGGTCAGCCAACTCAAGCATGCGCTTAACTTCAGATTCCGCAGCACCACTAAATACTGGCGTTGCCATTGGCACGCCATTACGTAAATTCCCAGCTAATTCAACAACCTCTTCATCAGATAACTGATCAAGTGATTCATTGTTACCATCTGCATAAACTTCATCTAAAAATTTACGGATATTGGCGACTTCAGATTTCGCCTCTATCATTTTACCAATTTTAATACCCAGACCTTTCGCAGCCCAACCGAGATGTGTTTCCAATACTTGACCAACATTCATTCGCGAAGGTACACCTAGCGGATTCAAACAAACATCCATTGGCGTCCCATCTTCCGAATAAGGCATATCTTCCACTGGCACAATCATAGAGATAACACCTTTGTTACCATGACGTCCCGCCATCTTATCGCCAGGCTGAATACGACGCTTAACAGCCATATGAACCTTAACCATTTTCAAAACACCAGGGGCAAGATCATCACCAGCAGTAATCTTGGCGCGTTTTTCTTCGAACATTTCGTCAAATTTAGCGCGAGATTGTTTTAAATGCTCTGCCGCTTTCTCTAACTGCTCATTAGCCGCATCATCTTTAAGACGAATCTCAAACCATTTATCACGATCTAAACCTGCAAGGTAATCAGCTTCAACCGTGGCGCCAGATTTCAGCCCACTTGGACCACCCGCAGCCACTTGACCAGCCAATAATTTTTCGATTCGCTGATAAGTATCGCCTTCAACAATTCGATACTGATCATTTAAATCCTGACGATAGCGATCAAGCTCCGCGTCTTGAATTTGAATCGCACGTGCATCTTTATCAATACCATCACGAGTGAAGACCTGAACATCAATAACAACACCATTCATTCCCGAGGGAACACGTAATGAAGTATCCTTAACGTCCAGTGCTTTTTCACCGAAAATTGCTCTTAATAATTTTTCTTCCGGTGTAAGCTGAGTCTCACCTTTTGGCGTTACTTTACCCACCAGAATATCACCGGCTTTTACTTCTGCACCGATATAGACAATACCTGACTCATCCAACTTAGAAAGCGCTGACTCACCAACATTTGGAATATCACCAGTCACTTCTTCGGATCCCAACTTGGTGTCACGAGCGACACAAGTCATTTCTTCAATATGAATAGTGGTATAACGATCTTCCTGAACCAAACGCTCAGAAATGAGAATTGAATCCTCAAAGTTGTAACCATTCCAAGGCATGAATGCGATTAACATGTTCTGCCCAAGCGCTAACTCACCTAAACTTGTAGAAGGCCCATCAGCTAATACGTCACGAGCAGAAATTTTATCGCCTGGCTTAACTAATGGTCGCTGATTAATACAGGTATTTTGATTAGATCGTGAGTACTTAGTTAGGTTATAAATATCAACACCCGACTCACCAACTTCTGCCTCACTATCATTAACACGTACCACAATACGTGCTGCATCAACCGCATCAACAACACCACCCCGCTCAGCAACAACTGTTACACCTGAGTCAATCGCAACTGTTTTTTCTATTCCTGTTCCGACCATTGGCGTATCAGCACGTAACGTTGGAACCGCCTGACGTTGCATGTTTGAACCCATGAGTGCACGGTTAGCATCATCGTGCTCCAAAAATGGAATCAATGATGCAGCAACAGACAACACCTGCTTAGGCGAAACATCCATAAAGTTGATTTTTTCAGGTGGAAGAAGGACAAACTCACCCTCACAGCGACATGAAATCAAATCATCAGCCAATGCACCATTTTCAATCCGAGCATTTGCTTGTGCAATTACTGCATCACCTTCTTCAATTGCAGACAGAAACTGAATCTCATCAGTAACCTTGCCATCAACAACTTTTTGATAAGGCGTTTCTAAAAATCCATATTCGTTAGTACGAGCAAACACAGACAAAGAGTTAATCAAACCAATGTTTGGACCCTCAGGTGTCTCGATAGGACATACTCGACCATAATGCGTAGGATGCACGTCTCGAACTTCAAAACCCGCGCGTTCACGCGTCAAACCACCTGGACCTAATGCAGAAATTCTTCGTTTATGCGTAATTTCTGACAATGGATTATTCTGATCCATAAATTGCGAGAGTTGACTTGAGCCAAAAAATTCTTTTACCGCAGCAGATACAGGTTTAGCGTTAATTAATTCCTGAGGCATCAAACCTTCAGATTCAGCAATACTCAAACGCTCTTTAACTGCACGCTCAACTCGCACTAAACCAACGCGGAATTGATTTTCCGCCATTTCGCCAACACTACGTACGCGGCGATTACCCAGATGATCAATATCATCAACCGCACCTTTACCATCGCGAATGCCGATCAAAATCTTCAGCACAGCAACAATATCATCAATAGATAGCGTGCCTTCGCCAGTAATCTCTTCAACTCCGATACGACGGTTGAACTTCATACGACCAACTTCAGATAAATCGTAGCGATCTGCATTAAAAAATAAATTTTGTAGTAACGTTTGAGCCGCATCTTTTGTTGGTGGCTCACCAGGACGCATCATGCGATAAATTTCAAATTGCGCTTCTTGTTCAGTTTTACTCGCTTCGATACGCAAAGTCGTCGACATGTATGCGCCATGATCAAGATCATTGGTATATAGGGTTTTAAATTCAGCAACACCCATCTCAACCAATTTTTCCAGCATCTCTTCAGTTATTTCATCATTGGCGTTAACAGCAACTTCACCTGTTGACTCATCAATAATGTCTTTATACATGGCTTTGCCAAGCAAAAATTCTGCTGGCACTTCAAGCTCTTTAAGCTTGGCTTTTTCCATTTCACGGATATGACGCGCAGTAATTCGACGCCCTGCCTCTACATACACTTTGCCTTTCTTATCTTTAAAATCAAAAGCAAGTGTTTGACCACGCATTCGTACTGGATCAAGCGACATAAACCACTTGTCTTTACTGTAAGTAATCTGATCAGTATCAAAAAACATTTCCAGCATTTGTTCAGTGGTATAACCTAAAGCACGCAATAAAATACTTGCGGCTAATTTACGTCGTCTATCAATTCGTACAAAAACAGCATCTTTTGCATCAAATTCAAAATCTAACCAAGAACCACGGTAAGGAATGATACGTGCGGAATAGAGTAATTTTCCGGATGAGTGTGTTTTACCTCGATCATGATCAAAAAACACACCGGGAGAACGATGCAATTGAGATACAATTACACGCTCTGTACCGTTAATAACAAATGTACCGTTATTCGTCATTAATGGGATTTCACCCATATAAACTTCTTGTTCTTTAATGTCTTTAATTGGCTTGTTATCACCAGCCACATCTTTGTCATAAATGACTAGACGGAGCTTAACGCGTAACGGAGCTGCGTAAGTCATACCACGCTGCTGACATTCTTTAACATCAAACACCGGATTACCCAGACGATAGCTCACATACTCTAAGCCAGCACTACCGGTGTAACTGACAATTGGAAATACGGATTTAAATGCGCCATGCAGACCTTTATCTGCTAAATTTTCAGCGTCTATACCACGCTGCAAGAACCCTTTATAGGAATCAAGCTGAATAGATAATAAATAGGGAACTTGTAATACATCAGGGTGTTTACCAAAATCCTTACGGATTCGTTTTTTCTCGGTAAATGAGTACGCCATTAGAGTGCCTCGTCGCCGTTTAAAGAAAGAGA
>Ga0316207_10005565_pt1 | contig 10380 bp, 13 predicted proteins | sample 6weekpyrite_MG_FD_204943 | JGI IMG/M metagenome (GOLD analysis project Ga0316207, IMG submission 204943) | Microbial mat bacterial communities from mineral coupon in-situ incubated in ocean water Damariscotta River, Maine, United States -... | ecosystem: Environmental > Aquatic > Marine >...
TGATTAGGCTAAAGGAATTAAGAGGCAGCAGTTATGGGTAAGAATGATCTGGGTAAACATATTTCTCAACAGTTTAATACTGAACTTGAAGATGTGCGTAATCGCGTCTTGACCATGGGTGGACTGGTTGAACAACAATTAACTGATGCGATTAAGGGGCTTGTTGAGCGTGATAAAGGCTTAAGTGAAGCCGTTATCCAAAATGATTACAAAGTCAACGAGATGGAAGTCTCGATTGATGAGGAGTGCACTCAAATTATTGCACGACGTCAGCCAGCAGCTAGTGATTTACGACTAGTGATGGCAGTAATTAAGACCATTACGGATCTTGAACGAATTGGTGATGAAGCAGAACGTTTTGCAAAAATGACAATGCAACATACCAACGAACAAGCAGCATCAAGACATTTCGGTAGTATTGAAGCAATGGCGGAGTTGGTTAGACAAATGTTACATGGAGCACTAGATGCCTTTGCACGTATGGATGTAGATGCCGCCAGTAAAACATGGTTAGATGATAAAAAAATCGATAAGCAATATGAAAGTATAACGCGAGAGTTGATCACCTATATGATGGAAGATCCGCGTTCAATCCCGTGGGCGCTGGATGTGTTATGGGCTGCTCGTGCGCTTGAGCGTATTGGTGATCGTTCGGCGAATATTTGTGAGTATGTGATTTATTTTGTTAAAGGTAAGGATGTTAGACATACCACGTCGGAACAAATACAGCGTGAAGGTGCGCAATCAAGTTAAATTTTATTTCTTTTGCTGTGCCGCAAAATCGAGCAAACGCTGTATGGGTTTAATAGCTTTTTCCTGAATACCTGGGTCGACGAGTATTTCATTGGAATCACTTTCTAATACATCAGCAAGATTACGCAGGTTGTTCATCGCCATCCATGGGCAATGTGCGCAGCTAGTACAGGTTGCACCGACACCACCACTGGGTGCTTCGATAAATTTCTTACCCGGTGCCGCTTGTTCCATTTTGTAAAAAATCCCGTTGTCAGTTGCAACAATAAAACTGGGATTGTCCATTTCGGCAGCCGCCTTGATAAGTCCCGTTGTTGAATCGACGACATCCGCCAATTCAACCACGGCAGCGGGTGATTCAGGGTGGACGAGTACCGCCGCTTCAGGATGTTGTTGCTTGAGTTTAGCCAGTTCGTGAGCTCGGAATTCATCATGAACAATACAACTGCCTTGCCATAGCAGGATGTCGGCACCTGACAATTTCTGGATATAACTACCAAGATGGCGATCTGGTGCCCAAATGATTTTTTCGCCGCATTTGACGAGATGGGTGATGAGATCAACGGCAATACCGGATGTTACCACCCAGTCGGCCCGGGCTTTGACGGCAGCACTGGTGTTTGCATAAACAACAACGGTGTAGTCAGGGTGGGCATCACAAAAAGCACTGAAGTCATCAACCGGGCAATTCATATCCAGTGAACATTCAGCATTGAGGTCAGGCATGATGACGTGTTTTTCGGGATTGAGAATTTTGGCGGTTTCGCCCATAAAGCGTACCCCAGCGACAACCAGTGTACTGGCCGGGTGTTCATTGCCGAAACGTGCCATATCCAGAGAGTCAGAGACATAACCGCCACTTTCTTCGGCAAGCGCCTGGATATCGGCATCAACGTAATAGTGCGCAACCAATACGGCATCTTTCGCCTTTAATTGTTGACGAATGCGGCGTTTAAGCTGGGTCTTTTCTTGTTCGGAGATAACAGGGATCGAGTAGGCGACATCGGCAGCGCTCGCCGCTGCGCTGCGTACGCTGTCATCATCTATCGCCGGCATTTGTGTTTGCCCAGTCATTATTTTCTCACCCCGTTGAAACAATCTGTATTAAAGCAGTTTGTCACAGGAGGAATAATAACCCATCAGGGATAGATGATGGCTCGATTTACCTTACTGAGGTCTTTTTCACGTTGCTCGAAAAGCCTGCCAAGCAGGCCAGTGACAGAAGGGTCTGCATCATTCCAGCGGCGATAGTGGTCGCTCCCTTCTTGTTGATAACGTTGACCTTCTTCATCTGAAAGGGTGTTGAGGCAACGGTTCATGAGGCCACTGATTTCGTCGGCGCTCATTTCTGACAGGTTGGGAAATAGCAGTAATAGGGCGGCGTAGCGCTCGGATTCATTGAGTTCGTACTTGGTGGTCTCCACCACGATGGCGCCATAGGCATAGCAATAAAACAAGGTATGGTGATTGGGAATCATGAAATCACGTTGATTCACCTGCGTTTTGACGCTGCGCATAAACACCAGCACAGCCCGAGCACTGAGCTCGATATTCTTATCACGCTGGCTATTACTGAACAGCTTTTTGAGCCAGTTAAACATTGTTATTTAAGCGACTTGCAGGCCACTATTAGCCCAGGCGATCATACCACCACGTAGGTTGTGAACATTGCTTTTACCATTTTGCATTAACCACGCGGTGCACTGGCCTGAGCGGGCACCACTGTGGCATACCAGCACGACCTGTTTGTCGTCACTAATTTCGTTTGCACGCAGAGGAATGCTAACCATTGGAATATTGGTCATACCGTCGATCGCGCCATTGGCAACTTCTTGTGGTTGGCGGACATCAATAATTTGGATGTTGCTGTCATTGGTGTTCATTAATTCAACCAGTTCGCCAACATCAATTTCGTTGATTACCATGCTCTCAAACTCCATTTCTTTCAATAACGACCGCGCATTTTATATAAGATTCCACTTATATACAAACTTGACTGTTTTCCTAATGGATTAAATACCATTCTATGTGGGTGTAAATGCCTAAAATTTGTGTTAAATGTATGAATAATAATAAAACATTAGGGGAATGGTGTTATTTCACGGCAGCCCATATATTCCGGAAAAATAATCGATTTAGCGCTTGAATCGGTTGATTTACCGGGTGGAATACGCGCTGTACTGGAGATTGTCAGGCATCCAGGCGCGGGTGTTGCATTGGCGATGAATGACAACAATGAGGTCTGCCTGTTGCGACAATATCGGCATGCGGCGGGTGGTTGGATATGGGAATTACCAGCCGGATTAATTGAAGCAGAAGAGCAACCTTTGCATTGCGCACAACGCGAACTCAAAGAGGAAGCGGGCATCGAAGCAAGTAACTGGGAACCATTAGTTTGTTTTTGGAGTACGCCGGGCTTTTGTACTGAGAAGCTGCATTTATTTTCTGCGAGCAGTCTGCGTGAGGTGCCAACAGAGCGTGATGCAGATGAGCTGATGGAAGTGCACTGGTTACCAATATCAGAGGCCCTACACTTATGTGACACAGGTGAAATCAGTGATGCAAAGACATTATTGGGCTTATATACCTTACACAGGAAAAAATCGTTATAGTAGGTAGCAATGCGACAGTCACTTCATATGAACGACGTATATTCAAATTATATTACCCGTGTAAGTCTGGTGATTGCGCCGTTCTTTTTGTTTGGTTTGATCAATGGCGTTTATAACGGAGCCCTGGCAACGGCATCACCGTGGTTATTTTGGTTGCTTGACGTGCTTGGCTGGTTGGTTCTGCCATCGACAATACTCTATTATATCTATCGTTATTACGGCATTGGCATACGAGACTATGGCTTAACTAAACTCACTACCCCTTATCAACGTCGTGAAATTTTTAATTGGTCCTTTCTCGCCACCTTTATTTTAAGTATCTACTATTTTGCATTTGGCTGGTTGGCATGGGAATTTATTGCTGCGCCGACGACATCATTTAGTTATGGTGGCATGGTGCCTGAAGGTGATGCTCGTTATGTAGCTATTTTTTATTTAGCAATAACGGCGGCTGTTTTTGAGGAGATATTCTTCCGTGGCTTGATCTGGCGCCTGGTGTATTCGTCTGCAACCCCGTATAACAAAGCGGTTGTTTATATTGCTATTTCATCGATATTATTTGGCTTGGTACATTGGGAAAATGGTATACCAGAAGTCTTAGCTGCCATGATTTTTGGCATTGTCGCGTGTATTTTGTATCTGCGCCTACGTAATCTTCTGCCATTAATTTTTGCGCATTTTGTTATCGACATGGTCAATTTCTGGTAAAATGACAGCAGTTCACGAAATAACGTTTACTTCGCAAGGAATAAAGCATGGCCAAATTATTCTCAGATAAATGGATGCAGTCGTTTTCTAACGCATGGAATGCCGATACAGAAATGGTCGACAACCTTGCCGAAGAGGAATTCTCATCCGTCATTGGGTTTGGCTGTAAAGAAGATAAAACACCTTTGGGTATTGTCATTGTACAAAATGGCAATGTTATTTATGCCGGTAAATATGAGGGGCAAAAGCTTGACTGGGATGTGCGTGCAGATGTACTTGACTGGAAAGAATGGCTAAGCGATGGTTTTGGTTTTGAAAAGCTAGGCGTATCGATTTCATCGGGCCGACTACAATTCGTGACAGGTGACTACCGGAAAATGATTCGTAACCCGAATATGGCTAAGCCTTTTTTACGACACTTTGAATTAATGCAGGGACTAGACACCGAGTTTGTTGTTTAGGTCACTCGCTATCAACGTTACACTATGAAACTTCAATTCAGTACCTTACCCGGCAGTCGCGAAAGACAATTACAGCGGCAATATAACAATCCACTTTTTCCAGAACAGCAGAGAACAATTTCTGCTGGCCAATTAGTCAAGGTACAGAATGAAGAGCTGGCACAGTTACAGGTGTTCAGTAAGGATTTTCAGACGTTGTTTGATTCAGCTAGTCAACTTTCAGCAAATGTACAAAGTGATGTGATATTGAAGTTAAAGGAAGATGCAGATCGCCTTTATGAGCAGGCTGCAAGTTTGCCTGGGGAGCATGAAACTGCTCAGCAATCCCTGGTAAAATTAGTTTCCGTTATCATGCAGGCAGTAAGACACGGTGCCGGCAATGATGCCAAGGCAATTTCAGAGATCGAACAAGAAACAGAAGCACGTGCTATGCACATGGAATTAATGAAAGTGCCATTAATAGTCGATATGTTGAATCCTGATTCCTTAATAGAACCGGATAATTTGGCTGCGACCTTGTTGTCATCAGAAGATGAAGAATTACGTGCAGGCTTACAGTTATTTGAGTCGGAACAGATCACTCAGTTATATAATGATGCAGAAAGCCTATTGCATGAATGTGAACAGCAGGGCCATGATATTTCACAGGCTCAACAAAAATTACAAATAATCGCAAATGCTTTGCGCCAATCCTGAATTGTTTTTCAAAGGATAACCATTTTCGTGCCGGTATTGGGAAACCCTTTAATTGTGTTTGTCGCGGTAGCGATTGGCAGCATCGTCGTGCTGATGTTTGTGGTATATCGTTATTACCATCGCAATTACCATCATAGACAAATTAATAAATTTATTAAAGACTTGTCACGTGCCCAATTAAAGGATGTATTGATTCCTGACAACGTTAACGGTGAAATATGGATTGATTGTATTTTGCTTACTGATGGCGGGCTTATTGTATTTGATATTCGCGATTATATTGGCCGTTTATTTGGTGGCGACAAGATCAATGAGTGGACTCAGATGATCGGTGTTAAAAGTCATAAATTTGCCAATCCCCTAATTGAACTACCAGCCCGGATCCATGCGGTACAGGCCATTGTTGGTGATGTACCTGTTATAGGACACGTTGTTTTTACACATAGAGGGACGTTCCCAAAAGGTAAACCAGATAATGTCTTTATGGTTGATGAGGTTTATGAGCAACTCAGTCACTTCTTGCGCCCGGCCTTGCCAGCAGAGCACCTTGATGCTGCGTGGCAAAAACTACTTTCCGTACAAAAGTCAGGTTAATTACTGATGAAACCTGGACAGCTGCAAAGGTTGCGAAAGCTATTGTCATGTCCGACCGCTCCATTTCGCGAAGAGCTCGTTATGAACGAAGTGGAATCACAGTTGCAGGCATCAGCTGTTCCTTATTTTTATGACCGACAGCGTAATATTGTTGTTGGTGTGGCAACTGAAAAGGCTTATCAAAAATTACTAAAACAACGTAGCAAAGAACCTGTCAGGGTTTTTATTGCGCATATGGATCACCCCGGTTTTCATGGTGTGCGTTGGTTGAGTGCATCGCGATTGTCAATAAAGTGGTTTGGTGGCTCACCAATTAAACATGTTGCCGGGCGTAAAGTATGGTTAGCAACAGATGAAGGGCCTTTATCGCAAGGTACGCTGCGAAAGGTCGTGTTGCGCAAAGATAAACGTGCCATTGAAACGGCAGAAATAGTGTTAGAAAAACCATTAGCGGAAAATAAAAAAGTCCCTGCTGGCAAATTATTTGGTGGTTTTAATTTCCGCGCACCCGTCTGGCAAAGTGGTAAACGAATTTACACGCGCGCGGCAGATGATCTTGCGGGAGTATTTGCAATCCTGGAAACGGCAAAGCAGCTGCAAGCTACTAGCAAGCGCAGTAAGCACAAAAACCAGCCAGCGTTTATTGGCTTATTAACACGTGGTGAAGAGGTTGGTTTTGTTGGCGCAGTTGCACACCTTGAGTCAGGTTTCTTAACGGAGGCGACTCGGCCTGTTATTGCTATTAGCCTTGAGGCATCACGTACCTTGCCAGGTGCAATTATTGGTAAAGGTCCGGTTGTACGCCTTGGTGATTGGCGAACGGTTTTTGAATCTGGTGGCTTAAAGGTATTGTCAGATCTCGCTATGAAATTGTTACCAGGTAAGTACCAACGTAGGGTAATGGACGGCGGTTCTTGTGAGGCGACGGCGATGACGGCATGGGGAATAAAAACAATTGGTATCTCTCTGCCATTAGGTAATTATCATAACGAAGGTTATGAGGGTGGTATGGACTGCCCCGCACATCGTGGTCCTGCGCCAGAGTTTGTTCATCTTGATGATATAGAAGGTGAGCTTAAGTTATGCCAGGGTTTAATGCAGGCTTCATTGGCATGGGATGATCCATGGCAACAGCAACGTACTCGGTTGCGTAAGAACCTAAAATCTAACCAACGACATCTTTAATATTTGCGGAATCATCGGATAGTTAAATTTCCTATGCACATGTGTTTCGGGTGGGATAACTAACGGATGGTTTTCTGTTTAATCTATTAGAATATCGGGTAATTATTCCTCCTCCACATCCGTTCTGCGAACGGACGGAAGTTGTCGGAATGATTACCCGGTGATCTTATTCCAAACATGAAAATGTTTGTCGCTATTCCTGTAAGTGCTGTCAGGTAAATTATTCCGACGCATTGGCGCAGCGCAGCGAGCCTCTAGGGAGGAATCATTTACCTGATAGCGCGAATCTTGAACCGAATTATTAAAGTTATATTTGTTAGTTTAATTTATTAAGCACATCGGCTATGTCGATGTTTTTATATTTTAGCGTTGCTTCACTCATCGAATTGACAGCACTCATTAAACTGCTGCGTTGTTCTGGCGCTAGTTCAGCGCAATCACGAAAATAGGTGCGGATTGTAAACAACAGCATATCTGTATTGGCTATTGGCCAGATAACTTGACGTTCAATACGCATAAATAATCTATCATCAGATTTATGCATCGGAGTCGGTGGTTTATTGGGGTGTTGGTTAAGAATGGCGTGTTCACAAAGTCCCCATGCAAAACGCACATAGGATTCTATTTTGTTGGCAATACCCTGTAATAACTTGTCAGGATCGCGGTTATCGTCAGCAAAACCGGGTACATATTTATGCAAGCCTGGCATGTCCATCTGCAACTTATCGTGGGCAGACCAATGATTAGCAGCACATAAATGTGCAGCCATAAGTTTGCTTGAGGAGTCAGTCACCTGCATTAGGCAAATATCTTCCTGTACTTGAAGGGCGAGGGCATCGAAGAGATTGTTAAATGTAAAATCATTCATCGCTAACAAGCTATAGTCGCTGTTAATGAGTAATGTGTCGCCGGTTAGGGAACAATCAAGTTGCATACCCTCGGCAGATTTCTGTAGTGAAAATTTATCAGGGTGCTCGAGACATAAATGTCGCAGTAACCACTTGCTAGATGCGATGAGTGCCGATGGTTTTATGGCATCCGTGCACACGTAATCGTTAATGGCATGAGTACGAACGGCAAGTTTGTTGCTCCGGTAATCGTGAAAGTAATGGTCAAATTGAAATAATTGTGTGTCGAGTTCGCCGTTACCGAAGTCTGTCCCAAAACGTGATAGACCCGCACGGGTGGAATAGCGATCTCCTGTAATCGGGAAATAGCGAGCAGGTGCTGGTAAGCATGTTGTTGGTTTTAGTTTGCTCATTGTGCCTGTTATAGACTCAAGTTTGTGTTTAGATGATAAACTTATCGAATGTCATTACAACACGCACTTATTGATATTCTTGCCGATGGGCAATTTCATTCTGGTAATGAGTTGGGCAAGGCATTAAACGTAAGCCGCAGTGCCGTTTGGAAGGCATTGCAACAACTACGTGGTTTTGATGTTGATATCCACGCAGTCCATGGTCGTGGTTATCGGCTTGTTGAACCACTTGAATTACTTGAAAGCGAGATCATTCAGACGGCGCTTAATTCGCAAACAAGGCGCCAGCTACAATCACTGGATATTCTTTTTGACGTTGATTCGACGAATGCGTGGTTGTTAAAAGCTCGGCATAAGCATGCAGTGGTTTGTTTGGCAGAAAGGCAGCATGCCGGGCGTGGGCGACGTGGACGTGACTGGATATCACCGTTTGCGTCAAACCTGACCATGTCGTTGGGCTGGCGCTTTGAGCTGGACATCACTGCAATGAGTAGCTTTAGTCTGATTTGTGGTGTCGCGGTGGTTAGGGCGCTTGAACGGTTTGATGTTGCCGGGCTTGGTTTAAAGTGGCCTAACGATATTCTTTGTCAGGGTAAAAAGCTGGGTGGTATTTTAATTGAAATGCGCGGTGAATCCGGTGGGCCATGCGATCTGGTCATTGGTGTTGGCTTGAATGTCAGAATGCCAACCAGTGTGGCAGGCACAATTGACCAGCCGTGGATCGACCTGCGTCAGTGTGATGCGGGTAATACTGTTTCTCGTAATTTGCTGGCTGTCGCGATGATTGAAGAGTTGGTTCTTGCCTGTCATTCATGTGCAAACGGACAATTTGGAGATTATTTGACAGCGTGGCGAGCACTTAATGCCTATGGCAATCAAGCTGTCACGCTCCATAGGATGGATGGCAGCAGGGTTTTTGGGATTTTTGCTGATATTGATGAATCAGGTGCATTGTTACTGGATTCGGCAGATGGTCAGCAGCGATTTACTTGTGGAGAAGTCAGCCTGCGTAACGGATAATCACCCTGTCTATCGCAATCATAAATGACCACCAATATGATTTTACTTCTGGATATCGGTAATAGTTTTATTAAATGGGCGTGGCTTGACCCAGCATGGCCCAAGTGTGTACGTAAAGGTCTGCCTAACCTAAGTGAGGCAGATGAATTGCTGCATGCTGGAGAAGATATTCCTGCCTCACTGGATGAGGCATGGACAGGTTTGGCTAAGCCAGAACAGGTTTGGCTAAGCAATGTCGCAGGGAGTGATGTGCAGGTCATGGTCGAAACATGGATAGAAACGCATTGGGCTTGTCCTGTGCGGTTTGCGCGCAGTCAGGCACAAAGTGGCAGGGTGATAAATGCCTACCCAGAACCTCTTCAGCTTGGCGTGGATCGTTGGCTGGGGCTGCTGGCGGCAAATGCGGCTCATACAGGTCCAAGTGCAGTGATCGATTGTGGTAGCGCCATAACCATTGATGCGATTGATGCCACTGGTAAACATCTAGGTGGTTTGATTTTGCCGGGTATAAAGATGATGCGTGATTCGCTTTATTCTAAAACCGATGGTGTCATTGAATCAGCTGATATAAAAACTCCACCGGGAATGTTATATGCGAGCAATACTGCCACAGCTGTTGAGGTAGGCAGTCTATATGCGGTTGTTGCCTATATAGAACGAATGGTTAGCGATATGCACAAAGAACTGGGTGATAACTTGAGTTGTGTGCTGACCGGAGGTGATGCGGAAGAATTACTGCCATTGTTATCGGTGACGGTTGAGCATAACCCCGTAATGATTCTGCAAGGTTTAGCGCTAGCCATACAGCGAGATACATCAACATGAAGGTTGTATTAGGGCTCTTGGTTGTTGCGAATTTACTGGTTTTTTTCTGGATCAGTCAGACGACGGAAAATACCAATGACTTGGCAGCGGAAAGGGCGACCAATATGCCGCCACTACGACTGCTGAGTGAAAAGCCAGGTTTGGCAGTGAAAAGTAAACCGTTCCAAACAAAGGTCGATCCTGATGTGCCTGTTGACGTTGAACAGGTTGAACAGGTTGAACAGGTTGAACAGGTTGAACAGGTTGAACAGGTTGAACAGGTTGA
>Ga0316207_10005566_pt1 | contig 10380 bp, 13 predicted proteins | sample 6weekpyrite_MG_FD_204943 | JGI IMG/M metagenome (GOLD analysis project Ga0316207, IMG submission 204943) | Microbial mat bacterial communities from mineral coupon in-situ incubated in ocean water Damariscotta River, Maine, United States -... | ecosystem: Environmental > Aquatic > Marine >...
CAGTTTGAGCGCTGCTTCCAATTTGAATATTGCTACGATGAAGCTCACCGACTAAGCGGTAATGTGTTGATTCTTGGTCTGACACCTGTCGAAATAAATTTCGATGGCCAACGTACGTTGCTTTAAGGTTTATTTAACCACACGTAATTGCGGTTTGTTTGAAGGTGATGGCGGCTCATCATCAGGCGGAGGGCTATCCTGATCATTTTCCTCGGCAAACAACATGCCTTGACCGTTTTCACGGGCATAAATAGCTAAAACGGCTTCAGTCGGAACAGAAACAATCTGCTCAGCACCAGAAAAACGGGCACTGAATTCAATCAACTGATTTCCAAGGATCATATTTTCAGTCGCAGACGGGCTTATATTCAGAACGATTTTGCCTTCTTCAATAAATTGATGTGGAACTTGTACATCGGCAACCATTGCATCAACAAGCAAATAGGGTGTCATATCATTATCGATAATCCACTCATAGAGCGCACGTACCATGTATGGCCGACTAGAGGTCATCCTTAGATCCCATCTACTGACTAGCTATTCATATCCCTTTCGATCTCACTCAGACTACTCTGGAATGACTCACGAGAGAAAAGACGTTCTGCATAGGTATTCACTGAACGTGCCTGAGCCGGTAGTTCAACCTTGTATTTCGGTAAACGCCACAATAAAGGTGCCATGTAACAGTCAACCAAGGTGAACTCATCACTCATAAAGTACGGTTTTTGATCAAAGATTGGCGCTATAACCGTTAGGCTATCACGTAACTCTTTGCGTAGTTTAGTTGCAATGCGACTATCAGGATCGTCTTCAAGCTGATCCAGCACGCTGTACATATCACGATCAATTCGGTACATGAACAACTTTGAATTAGCACGAGACACAGGGTCAACCGGCATCAATGGTGGATGAGGAAAACGCTCATCAAGGTATTCCATGATAATACGCGAATCATACAAAACCAGATCACGATCAATCAATGTAGGAACCGTGTTGTACGGGTTCAAATCAATAAGATCTTCTGGGCGTTCACCTTCAGCCACATCATGGATATCATGATTGATGTTTTTTTCAGCCAGAACGATACGTGTTCGATGACTGTATGGTGATGTAGCACTGGAATAAAGTGCCATAGCAGAACGGCGGTTTGCGATCGACGCCATAATGGAGTCCCTTGATTAAGAAAACTAAATTTATGAGTTTAAAAATATAGTGGTGCGATTAAAACCGCACCACCACACTATCAATTAATGTATATCTCTCCAGTAATCTTTCTTCATGGCGTAAGCAACAAAGAAGAAGAACACTAGAAATGCCAGCACCCAGCCACCAAGACTCAGACGCTCAAGCTTAGAAGGCTCACCAACGTAAACAAGGAAGTTAGTTAGATCGCGTGCAGCTGTATCGTATTCATCAGCGGTCATGCTACCTGTGCTAACCAGAGCGAACTCAGGTGTTGCACCGCTTGCCTTCACTTCATCAGCGTTAACCAGCTTTTGCATACCTTGTAATTCCCACAGCGCGTGCGGCATACCAACGTCTTTAAAAACGGTGTTATTAACGCCAAATGGGCGGCTCTCATCGACATAAAAAGAACGGAAGTAAGTGTAAAGCCAATCAGCACCTACTGAACCTGAACCTTTAGCGCGTGAAATCACTGACAAATCAGGTGGCGGTGTACCAAACCATTTAGCACCATCTTCAATTGTCATCGCAACCTTCATCGGATCACCGACTTTGTCATCCGAGAAAATCAGATTATCAGCAACCAGCTTGTCAGAAATACCCAGATCCTTACCCATGCGGTTGTAACGCATGAACGATGCAGAGTGGCAGTTCATACAGTAATTGACGAACAGCTTTGCGCCACGTTGCAATGATGACTTATCAGTCAGATCAATATTTGCTTCATCCAGATGAATTTTACCGCCAGCAGCATGTGCCAAACTCGATAAACTCACCATTACCAATGCAATGATTATTTTTTTCATTTGAATGTCACCCTTTCTGGAACAGGCTTGGTCTTATCAATCTTGGTGTACCAAGGCATAAGGATAAAGAACAGGAAGTACGTGATACTGAAGATCTGCGACAGAATCAGGTAAATACCACCAGCAGGCTGAGTACCTAACCAGCCAAGTACAATAAAGCTGACAACGAACAAGGCCAGGAAGAACTTGTAGATAACACCACGGTAACGAATAGACTTCACTGGACTACGGTCTAGCCATGGCAACAAGAACAACACAACAATCGCCATACCCATTGCAACCACGCCCGGGAACTGTGATACACCAATTGGTGGCACGGCACGCAAGATGGCGTAGAACGGTGTGAAGTACCATAGTGGTACGATATGTTCAGGTGTCTTTAGCGGATCAGCTGGAACAAAGTTATCTTTTTCCAGGAACCAACCGCCTAACTCAGGTGCAAAGAAAATCACCGCTGAGAAGAAGAACAAGAAGACCACCACACCAACGATATCTTTCACCGAGTAGTAAGGGTGGAATGGAATACCATCGACAGGTTTACCGTCAGCGCCTTTGTTTTTCTTGATTTCAACACCATCAGGATTGTTTGAACCTACTTCATGTAACGCGATGATATGCGCAACAACCAGGCCAAGCAGAACGATAGGCAATGCAATCACATGGAAAGCAAAGAAACGGTTCAGTGTGGCATCAGAGATAACGAAGTCACCACGAATCCAGATTGCTAGCTCTTCACCAACAAACGGTACCGCACCGAACAGTGACACAATCACCTGCGCACCCCAGTAAGACATTTGTCCCCAAGGTAATAGGTAACCCATGAATGCTTCTGCCATCAGCGCCAGGTAGATAAACATACCAAACAGCCAAATCAATTCACGTGGTTTTTTGTACGAACCGTACATTAGGCCGCGGAACATGTGCAGGTAGACGATAACAAAGAATGCCGATGCACCCGTTGAATGCAGGTAACGAATTAACCAACCCCATTCAACATCACGCATGATAAATTCAACCGAGGCAAACGCTAATTCAGCGTCTGGCTTGTAGCTCATGGTCAACCAGATACCGGTAAGGATCTGCATAACCAATACCATCAGTGCCAATGAACCAAAGAAATACCAGAAGTTAAAATTCTTCGGTGCGTAGTATTCTGACAGATGCTCTTTCCACATCTTGGTCAGTGGGAAGCGGTCATCAACCCAACCGAGTGTCTTTTCTAGCATACTCATTAGGCTGCTCCTTCATCCACACCAATTAACAGTGTGCTATCAGATAAGTAAGTATAAGGTGGAACGATCAGGTTGGTCGGCGCTGGAACACCTGCGTAAACACGACCAGACAAATCAAACTTGGAACCGTGACAAGGACAGTAGAAGCCACCCTTCCATGATTCACCACCCAGGTCAGCAGCACCAACCTCTGGACGGTAAGTTGGAGAACAACCCAAATGAGTACACAATCCAATCACAACCAGATATTTATCATTCAAAGAACGATTCGGGCCTGAGATATAATCCGGTTGCTGTGGAATTTCAGATTTCGGATCAGCAAGATCTGAATCAGGTAAGTTTTTCAGATCTTCCAGGTTTTGTTCGGTTCGGTAAACAATCCAGACCGGTTTTTTCTGCCACAACACACGTATTTGTTGTCCAGGAACAACCTTACTAATGTCAACTTCAACCGGTGCGCCAGCTGCTAGGGCAGCCGCATTTGGATTCCAAGATTTCAAAAACGGTACCGCAACAAAACCAGCACCTACGGCACCAACTGCAGCAGTCGCAGCCGTTAGAAATCGGCGTTTACTATTATCTACGCCATCTGTACTCATGTTCGTCTCCTGTGGGTGCGGCCTTTAGCGTTAAAGTCTCACCCTTGCATTCACGACCCCGGAAAACCTACTCGCCTAAATTGCATCAGCAAATTAGAATATTTGTGCTTTCCAGCATAAAAAGAAGCCGTATTCTCCAGTATGTATAAGGATTGGTCAAGCAAAAGATTGTTTTTATCTGGTATTACAATGGCTTATAAGCACTTTTATTGATTTAATAACGGCCGTAAAAACACAAAAAACATAAAATCCCCTGTTTATACAGGGTTATCGATGTCAATAAAGCTGTGATTGATACCGAAATGTTCTGCCAAATGCTCGCCCAATGCCTGTACGCCGTAGCGCTCGGTGGCATGGTGACCGGCTGCGTAGAAATGAATACCGGTTTCACGTGCAATATGCACGGTTTGTTCTGAAATTTCGCCAGTTATAAAGGCATCAACACCCAACATGGCCGCTTGCTCTATATATGATTGCGCACCACCTGTACACCAGGCGATCCGTTCAATCTTTTTATCCGCAGCAATATGTTGTGGCGCGCGATTCAGGCAAGATTCAATATGTGTCGCTAAGGCCTCGCCGCTACAACTTTGTTCAGGTTTGCCAACATAAAGTAGCCCCGAGTCACCGCTAATCTCTTCGACGCTAAAACCTAGCACTCGTGCTAGTTGGGCGTTGTTACCGAGCTCAGCATGTCCATCAAGTGGCAAATGGTAGGCAAGCAGATTTAAGTCAGACTCGAGTAAACGTAAAATTCGCTGGCGTTTAATACCGGTAATCGTCTCCGTTTCACCCTTCCAGAAATACCCATGATGCACCAACAAAGCGTCTGCACCTTGCTCAATAGCTGCTTCGATCAGCGCCTGACTGGCGGTGACACCACTGACAATATGTTGAATCTGTTCACGCCCTTCCACTTGCAGACCGTTAGGGCAATAGTCACGATACCGCTCTACATCGAGCAACTTATCAATATAAGTCGTAATGGCCTGTCTGCTATTCATCTTTCATCCTGTCCAATTTTTTATTATTTTGTGTCGCTATAGTGTGACGCATCCACCAACAAATGCTAGGGTAATGGCCATTATGAATCTTGGCAAAACAATACAATTTCTATTTCAGGTGCTGACCGTCGGGCTGGCTGCCTTTATCGTGCTGGTATTTCTTAAACCTGAACTCATCAACCGTGGTGGTACGGTCGTTGAGATCCTGCAAGAGACCAAACCACCGGTAACGACAACGAGCATACCAAGCAGCGGCCCGGTTTCCTATGCCAGTGCTGTTGAAGACACGTCTTCATCAGTTGTGAATATCTATACTGCCAAAATTGTCACGGAACGCGCTAATCCCTTACAAGACGATCCTTTTTTCCGTCGTTTCTTTGGTGACAATGCAGTCACCCCGCGCAAACGACTTGAAACCAGCCTCGGTTCCGGGGTGATTGTCAGCCCTCAAGGATATATCTTAACCAATAACCATGTTATTCAAGGTGCCGATGAAATTCGCGTTGTTCTTGCTAACGGTGAAACCCCATTAGCAAAAATTGTGGGCACCGATCCCGATACGGATTTAGCTGTCTTAAAGATCAACTACACCAAACTCCCTGCGATTACGATTGGACAGTCTGATGCCTTGCGTGTTGGTGATGTGGTTCTGGCAATTGGTAACCCATTCGGTGTAGGGCAAACTGTCACCATGGGGATTGTTAGTGCCACCGGCCGCAACCAACTCGGCATCAATACTTTTGAAAACTTTATTCAAACTGATGCCGCTATTAACCCCGGTAACTCAGGTGGTGCATTGATCAATGCCAACGGTAAACTAGTTGGCGTTAATACCGCGATCTTTTCTCGCTCAGGTGGTTCACAGGGAATCGGCTTTGCCATACCCGCATCGTTAGCACGCAACGTGATGCAGGAAATTATTGAACATGGTCGTGTACGCCGTGGCTGGTTAGGTATTGAAGCTCAGGATTTAACGCCACAACTTGCCGAGTCATTAGGCTTTGAAAGTACCGCGGGGGTGCTTGTTGCAGGTGTTTTACAAGGTGGCCCGGCAGAACAAGCCGATATTAAGGCGGGTGATATTGTCGTCACCATCAACTTTAAACCTGTGAACAATTCACGTGACAGTCTCAATCAAATTGCCGGCATGGCACCTGGCACCGATATTACACTTGGGCTTATTCGTCAGGGCGCAAAGATTGAAATTAAAGCGATGGTCAGCGAAAGACCTAAACGCTAGTTAACGAGTATTGGTTTTACTTTAATCTCTTTAAACGTTTATTACCGGGCTTGTCGGGTCTATTTTCAAAAATCCAGTTTTGCAATGCTGAAGTTTGCGCTTCTTGATGTTGGCTTTCTGCCGATTTTTGTGCGCCGCGGCATAGTTCGACGCTGATCTCACGAGCACGAATTTGATGTTGTTCGGCAGACAACAATAAGCCTTGTTCAACCAGCTTAGTCACCATTTTATTTGCCAGCGCATTACATTCAAGATTAATGGTTTCTGCTTGCAATAATGATGTAGTCAAAAGCAGCGATACTGTTAGTAATAATTTATTCATTAATATTCACCCAGCTCGGCTGTTGCCAGTACAAAACCGGAGCTTTTAATTTTACACAACTGGCCTAATTCCGGTTGTTCTAAAATCCCTTTAAAATTATTTTTATCCATTACTTTCCCCAAAGACACTTTTCCCTTTTTACCAATCTGGCTTTCATAAAACAAGGTATCTTCAATATAAACCTTAACCAACGCCCCTGGGGTTAGCTGTGGATGCTTTAAACGCAGCTTAATTTTTAATTGCTCAGGTTTATCTTTTTTCACATAAGAAAATAAAGTAACACGAAAGCGACCAATTTCATTGTTATTATCATCATAAAACATCGCTTTAAAACGCCAGATATTCTCAATCTTATCGCCAAAAATAACCGTCACTACAATAAGCAAACCCACCAGACCAAAAAGACCAATGAAGAAATACTTTAAAATTGTAAAAAGCAAATCGAGATATTCCATTTCCGCAGTCACTCACACAAGTGTTAATTAGACTTCATTACAAATTCCGTTTTAAGGTTTAGCATAACAAAAACACGATACCAGATGATCATTCACCATCCCAACACCCTGCATAAAGGCATAACAAATAGTTGGGCCAACAAACTTAAAGCCTCTTTTTTTAAGATCTTTACTCATCGCCTCAGATTCTGCGCTGGTCGCCGGCATCTCTGCCATATTTTTCCAGCTATTAACAATGGGTTTATCTTCAACAAATGACCAGATATAGGCATCAAAACTTTTAAATTCTTTTTGTATTTCTATAAAGCATTTGGCATTTTGAATAGCCGCATTAATCTTTAGTTTATTGCGAATGATGTCAGGGTTGGTTAATAATTTATCAACTTTTTTCTGCGTGTAGCTTGCTACTTTTTTTACATCGAAGTTATCAAATGCTTTTTTATATCCCTGACGTTTTTTTAAAATCGTCGACCAACTCAACCCGGCCTGCGCACCTTCTAATATTAGCATCTCAAATAACAATCGATCATCATGAACAGGCACACCCCATTCTTTATCATGATAATCAATTTCTAATTGAGAATTAGTTGCCCAGTCACAGCGTTTCATTATGCGATTACTTTTTGTTCTTAAATATTTTTATAATATCTTTTAGTTTTTGATTGTCATTTGATGCAAATAAAAATTTGGCAAACTTTAGTGGCTGCATACCATCGACGCGTTTACCGGGCCTGCTGATTTTCTTCCTCATGTCAGCGCCATTTTCAAGTAAAAACTTAACCAGATCAGGCTGATTAAATAAAACGGCTGAATGCAGCGGTGTCATACCTTCCTCATCTAAGACATCAACACTACAGCCTTGTTTGATAAGACGAATAATATAAGCTTCTACTCTTGAATTATCGACGTTATCGCCACCATAGGCCGCCACCAAAAAACTAATTGCTGATCCTGCGTCCTTTTCTGCGTCAAAAGACAACTCACAATCTTTCAGCCCTAAGGTCATTAATTTTTTGTCCGCCAACCAGGCTGGCAACATGATAGTTTGCCAATCAACTGTATCAGTTTGATACAAGGCTCGCGTAATGAGTTTCGCATCAGGCGTAAACATGACCGGCATACTAATAATAAATAGCAGCGCTAAAATAAATAACGTTTTTTTCATTATTTAGGCCATAATTTTTAGAGCGATGTAGGGAACAAGGTTAAGTATGTATATGGCTATTTTATAATTACCGAGGTAATTGAAATACACCATAGGCAGATCAGCTGAATTCAAGCCAAACATCTTGCTATGTAATGTCAGTATCGACTGTTTAAATGCTGTAATAACAAGTGTACTTACAATCAAAACAGCAATATTTATAACCGTACACCAACCAAGAAAAGCCGTTAACGTATCTAATGTCATCATCGTAATTCCCTCTCTGCTAGGAGTATTACAATACTAAGGTAGCATAAACTTTAATACTAACAGCTAAATAAATAAGTGCTTAGTATCACTGTTTTTATAATCTTGGTCTTGGCGAAATGACTTACATCAAGCCAAACAGGATTTTAACGCCGTTAGAAAGGTAGTATTTTCTTCAGGGGTGCTAACCGTAACACGCAGACAATTCGCGAGTGCGCCACCCACAGGATCAAGGTTCTTAATGAGGATATTGTGTTGTTTCAGGCATGCAAATACGTCGCTAGCATTGTCGAGCCTAAATAAAATAAAGTTAGCCGCACTATCAAAGGCTTCTACACCCTGAAGTGCGTTCAATGACTGCATTAAATCAGTTCGTGCTGCTCGCAGTTTCGCGGCTTGTTCATCCAAAACACTCAGATGTTCAAGCGCGAACTTTGCACTCAATTGCGTGAGTACATTTATATTGTAAGGCATGCGCACTTTATCAAATTCATTTAACCATGCCGCTGACCCAGCTAAATAACCCAAACGTAATCCGGCAAGCCCTGATTTCGAAACAGTTCGCATCACCAGCAGATTATCGTAGTCAGCCAACTTATCCATAAAGCTCACTTCTGCGAAGCTGGTATACGCTTCATCGACCACCACAAGACCGGGGGCTTTTTCAATAATCTCGATAACATCCGCTTCGGCAAACAAATTACCAGTTGGATTATTGGGCCAAGCTAAAAAAATAACCGCAGGCTGTTGCGCATCAATGGCTTCACGCATTGCCGGCATATCAAGATTAAAATCTTCTTTTAGTGGCACACCGGCATAGGCAACATTGCAGAATGTCGCGATCATGCGATACATCACAAATGTTGGTTCGGGTGCCATCACCACTGCACCGGACTTCGCCAGCGCCATGATAATAATTTGAATAATTTCATCAGAGCCATTGCCCAACAATAATTCCATATTGTCAGGAATGTGCATGGCTGTACGCAGCTGTTGCTTGAGTTCTCGTGCAGAGGGATCAGGGTAACGGTTTAGATCAGCGCCCTTCAAAACGGCTAGCCATTGTTCAACTAACTTGGCAGGTAGCTGATATGGATTTTCCATTGCATCCAGTTTTACCGCGTCACCGGGATTTGGTACGTGATAAGCGGAAAGTGCTCGCACTTCGTCGCGGACTAATTCTTTGATATAAGGATTTTTAGGCATTGTTGCTTCACTATTCCAAGATCTAACACAGAGGCGCGAAGACGCGGAGAACACAAAGATTTTTTATTGCTGAAAAGCTCTGCGTACTTTACGTCTCAGCGTCTTTGCGTTAGATCTTATTTCTTAATTCGATATTCTGCCGAACGACCGTGCGCAGTTAAACCTTCACCATGAGCGAGAATCGATGCAGTTTTACCTAATTCCGATGCGCCCTCGGCTGAACACATAATCAAACTAGAACGTTTTTGGAAATCATACACACCTAATGGTGAGCTAAAACGTGCCGTACGTGATGTTGGCAGAACGTGATTGGGTCCGGCACAGTAATCACCTAATGCCTCCGCTGTGTAACGCCCCATAAAAATCGCACCGGCATGACGAATTTTTCTGGCCATGCTAACTGGATCTTCAACGGATAATTCAAGGTGCTCAGGCGCAATGAAGTTCGCGACACTGACTGCTTCATCCATGTCTTTAACCTGGATCAGCGCACCTCGATCTTTAAGTGAAGTAGTAATAATGTCATCGCGCGGCATCTCTTTAACTAACGTCGACATACTCGCGGCCACTTGCTCTAGATAATCGGCATCAGGGCAAAGCAAGATAGATTGCGCATCTTCATCGTGCTCGGCCTGTGAAAACATGTCCATCGCAATCCAGTCCGGATCGGTTTTACCATCACAAACAACCAGAATTTCTGATGGGCCGGCAATCATATCGATACCAACTGTTCCAAACACCATGCGCTTGGCAGTGGCGACAAAAATATTTCCCGGCCCGACAATTTTATCAACCTGCGGTACGCTGTCTGTACCATAAGCCAGTGCTGCAACGGCTTGCGCGCCACCTATCGCAAAAACTTTATCAACACCGGCAATGTGCGCCGCAGCAAAAACCAGTTCATTAATCACACCATCAGG
>Ga0316207_10005567_pt1 | contig 10379 bp, 15 predicted proteins | sample 6weekpyrite_MG_FD_204943 | JGI IMG/M metagenome (GOLD analysis project Ga0316207, IMG submission 204943) | Microbial mat bacterial communities from mineral coupon in-situ incubated in ocean water Damariscotta River, Maine, United States -... | ecosystem: Environmental > Aquatic > Marine >...
AAGATGGAGATAGAACAATGAGCGAAAACAATTACGGTATCGCATTGGGTATGATCGAAACACGTGGTCTGGTTCCTGCCATTGAAGCAGCAGACGCAATGACCAAAGCGGCAGAAGTACGCCTGATTGGTCGTGAATTTGTTGGCGGCGGTTACGTCACCATCCTGGTTCGTGGTGAAACAGGTGCAGTAAACGCGGCTGTTCGCGCTGGTGCTGATGCTTGTGAGCGTGTTGGTGACGGCCTTGTAGCCGCGCACATCATTGCGCGTCCACACAAAGAAGTTGAACCTGTATTGACAATGAGCAGCGATTCAAACCGCACTCTGTAATTTTTTTAAAACTTAAATCCATAGAGGAGAATTACCATGGCAAATGACACATACGGTATCGCACTAGGAATGATTGAAACTCGCGGTCTGGTTCCAGCAATTGAAGCTGCAGACGCAATGACCAAAGCGGCAGAAGTACGTTTGATCGGTCGTGAATTTGTTGGCGGCGGTTACGTCACCATCCTGGTTCGTGGTGAAACAGGTGCAGTAAACGCAGCAGTTCGCGCTGGTGCTGATGCATGTGAGCGTGTTGGTGACGGCCTTGTTGCTGCACATATCATTGCACGTCCACACAAAGAAGTTGAGCCTGTTTTAGGCAGCGCTTAATTTGATTAGAGTTTGGGTGTAGCGTAAGCAGTCGTCTTTGCTACACCCCAGCTCGATTCCTTAAGTAGTAGGCAGCGTAGGTGATGGCACAAGATCCAGTCATACTTGGATACCTTGGACGGGCATTAAGTTTAGAGCTTTCCGCCGTTCAGCAGTATCTTTCTTTGGGTCGGTTGCTGACACTCCGTGGCTTGCCGCAAGCCGGAGATAAATTCCGTCTTGAGGCACAGGAAGAGATGGAACATGCAGAGCGGATTATCGGTCGTATGCTGGCCGTTGGTGTGGCGCCGTCTGCAAGTAGTTTGAGGCCAGCTCGCCTCGATGGATCACTACCCGAGTTGATCCAGCACACCATTAATCTCGAGACCGAGATTGTCAATTTTTATGCCCAGGCCGTGCAGTATTGTCAGCGTGCCCAGGCGCATGAAGACCGAATTTTTTTTGAAGTGCTGCTCAAAGAAGAGCAGCAGCATGCTACCGGTTTGCATCAATGGTGGCAGGAAATGGCAGGCGATCAATCGCTTGCAAAGAAATAAGACGGGAGACCCCGATGAGTGATAACTGGAAAGTACGCAAACGCCCGGCTCGTCTCGAACGACGCTTTGAGTTTGAAAGTTATGACGACACGCGTGATTTCCTCGATCTCGCGGCAGAACTGGCCGAGCGAGAAGATTACTACCCTGATATGAGTTTTGGGCGAACCCATGTATCGATAACACTTAAATCTGAAGAAGAAGAGAGTGAAGTCAATGAAAATATTAAACGTTATGCAGAGATGTTAGATGAGTTAGCACCATCAGCGTCACGTACTATCGACGCTGATTAGACCCTGCACGTATTTAATTAGGAGTAAGAATGATGAATGTAAATAAAAAGAAACTGGCCGCTGCTGAAAATGAAAAAACAGCGGCAGCGGTAAAAACACCAACAGCTACGCCTAAAGCTGCACCTAAAGTGGCTAAAAAAGCATCTGCTCGTGCGAAAAAATCACAGGAAAAAACAGCCACACCAGCTTTTTCATCTCGCCGAGTATGGCCTGACTGATTACGATTAAGTATCGCTAATAAGTATCAAAGCACATTAAATACTAACGTTTGTGAGAACCATTCACGCCTGGCGTGGCTGGGGTATCTGAATGCTTGGTGATGAGTAACTGGAGGTTTAAGGCATGAGTTTGAGTAGTTTATTACTACCCGCAGTGCTGTTTTTTGCGTTGGGTGTTATTGCCAGGTTAATTAAATCTGATCTGAAGTTCCCACCTGATTTAGCAAAAGTTCTTTCTATCTATTTATTGATGGCGATTGGCCTGCATGGTGGTTATGAGTTGGCCAAGGCTGATATCGCGGTCGCATTTCAGTCGATTGTCTGGGCGCTGATATTAGGCTTTACGCTGCCCATCATTGGTTATCTTGCGTTGGTTGCCACGCGTAAGGTGAACCCTCTGGATGCTGCGGCTATCTCTGCCCATTATGGTTCGGTGAGTGCCGGTACATTCCTGACTGCGATTGCCTACCTGGATAACTTAAATGTTGAATATGAGACATATCCGCTGATAATGCTGGCGGTAATGGAGTCGCCTGCGATTGTGGTTGGTTTGATACTGGCCGCCAAGGCACGCCAGACGATAGCCGCTCGCGATGGCCTGGCGAAGAGCACGCCTGATGAGGCAAGTGCAGAAAAGAGTAATTTTAAAGAGATGCTGCGTGATGCCTTTACCAATGGCAGTGTGGTGGTCTTGATTGGCTCGATGATTATTGGTGCGATTGCTGATCCTTCTGGAATGGATAAGCTTAAGCCATTCATCGATGAAATTTTTATGGGCGTCTTATGTCTGTTCCTGTTTGATATGGGGATGGTGGCTGCACGTCGTATTGGTGATTTTAAACAGGTTGGTATCGTACTGGCTGCCTTTGGTGTGGTGATGCCACTCGTGGGTGGTGTAGTTGGCGTCTATGTGGGCGCTAGCATGCTGGACTTTTCGGTTGGTGGCGCGATGCTGGTGGGCGTGTTAGGGGCAAGTGCTTCCTACATTGCAGTACCACCCGCAATGCGACTCGCGGTGCCTGAAGCCAATCCATCGTTTTATTTGACATTATCGCTTGGAATAACCTTCCCTTTTAATGTTATTGTGGGTATTCCGCTCTACCATGCTCTCGCGAAGGCGATGGCTGGCTGATGTGCTGCTCTAAATTAATAGTGGGAGGGGAGGTGTAATGATATCGCTTTATTCAGAAAAGATGCTGAACATTATTTCCAATGATTCATTGGAAGAAAAGCTCGTTTGCATGTTTAAGAAATATGGGGTTAGTGGCTACACGATCCTCACTGCTCGCGGTGAAGGTTCATCTGGTTATGTTTCTGACATGTCTGGTTTTGACACTAATATCATGGTCAAAGTCATTTTGCCAGAGTCCAGAATGCAGGTGATTCTAGAAAGCATCGAGCGCAAGATTAAAAAGGGTCATCACTTGACTGTTTATATTACGGACGTCGAAGTGATTTCACCAGAAAAATTTGCTAAGAAAAACGATTAATGTCGGCTAAGATTTTCATTCTGCTGCTGAGTAAAGCTGATTACCATGTCTGAAGAGGATGCCAGGTTTAAGGCAGGCATGCCTGAATATCTGATTCGCCATACGACGTTCAGGCAGATGCAAATTTTTGAATCGATTGTTCGTTTGCGCAGTTTTACCCGTGCGGCGGAAGAGCTATTTTTGACTCAGCCGACAGTTTCGACTCAGCTCAAAAAATTGACTGATGTGATGGGTATCCCGTTACTAGATCAGTCCGGGCGTCAGCTTAAGGCAACAGAGGCTGGCGAAGAATTATATCGTGCCATTCGTCAGATCTTTGATTCGCTTTCAAACCTGGATTCACGCATTGCAGGTCTAAAAGGCATGCATCAAGGGCGCTTACGCCTCGCGGTGATTACGACTGCAGAATATTTTGCTCCCGAAATTCTGGGTGACTTTTCACGTCAGTATCCGGGGATTGATATCTCAATTAAGGTCTGTAACCGAGAGCGGATTTTCGAACGAATCGCAAGCAATGAAGATGACATTTATATATTAGGTCGGCCACCTAAAAAAGAATTGAATTTACAGACCTATCCTTTTGCACCGAATCCATTGGTAGTGCTGGCGGCTCGTAACCACCCGCTTTATACGGAATCGAATATCAGCCTGGGGCGTTTGGCAAAGGAGCCGCTTATTTCACGCGAAGTGGGTTCCGGGATTCGGGATACCACCATGCGACTGTTTAATGAGCATGGGCTTGAAGCGAATGTACGAATGGAGCTCGGTAGCAATGAAGCGATCAAGCACACGGTGGTTGCAGGTCTCGGTGTGGCAGTGCTGTCGCTGCACACCTTAAGCCTGGAAGGGGCGAATGGGCCGGTGGGTGTGCTTGATGTTGAAGGTTTTCCAATTGAGCGTAAGTGGTATCTGGCTCATACAAAAGATAAAGAGTTATCGCTTGTCGCAAAAGAGTTTTTAGAGTTTGCGAAGGAGAGTGGACCTGTCATTAGTGATAGAATGAAACAACTGCGTGAGGATTTTGCCGAGCTGCATCGGAACATGCGAGAACTGGCTAAAAAGAGCGTTTGATCCTGTGTTGGTAATGTTGATAAGAGCTGGCAAAAAGTAATAATGATTAAGTTACGCACATATGTATTTATTGATTCGCTGCAGCCGCAGTTAGCGGCCTATATGGCGACAGTGTCACAGGGCTTTTTACCTGTACCGGGTGATGCTTGCCTGTGGATGGAAGTGGCGCCGGGGATGGCGATACATCGCTTGACTGATGTGGCGCTGAAGGCGACCCGTGTTCACCTTGGGCAGCAGGTGGTTGAGCGTGCATTTGGCTCGATGGTTTTTCATCATCGTGATCAGAGTGATGTGAGTGAAGCGGGCCGTGCGGTATTACATTCTTTAAAGACGCGTGAGGATGAGCGCCAGAAATGTCGTGTCGCATGGAGTGAGACCGTGCGTTCGATTACGCCAGATCACTCAGTTCTGATTAATCGTCAGGATCGTCGAGGTTCTATGATTTTGCCTGGGCAGAGCATGTTTATCCTTGAAACTGAGCCTGCGGGTTATATTGTTTATGCGGCTAATGAAGCTGAAAAAGCGGCTAATATTACGCTGGTTGATGCGCGTGCGGTCGGTGCTTTTGGACGTCTAACACTAGCAGGATCAGAAGCGGATATCGATGCGGCAGCACATGCGGCCATCCAGGCGGTGCAGCGTCTTTCAGGCGTTGATCACTAGCATCTGCTGAGCGAGCGTTGTTACTAAGTTCTGAGCTGAGGGTTTAAGCGGCTCGGAATAGCTGGCGTGTTTTACGCGTCATTCGGTAGAGTGAGCGAAAATTGTTAAACTGCTTGATTCTATCAAGCGCGACCCAGCCAATTTGATGCGATTCATCGTTGCCAGGAATCACCTGCTTATCATCAATCTCTAATAAAAATCGAATATCGTAATGCTGGTGTCGAGGGTCGTATTCGTTCGCATAAATGGTATGGATATCGACATCGAAGATGTCGTTGCTGAGTAGTTTAATATCCTCAATCGCTATGCCGGACTCTTCCGATGTCTCTTTGATCACCACATTATGAATATCTGTGTCGCCGTCCGCATGTCCACCGGGTTGTAACCAAAGATCGAGCTTTCTATGGTGCAGCATAAGCGCATGGCTACGACCAGGGTTCACGACCCATGAAGAGCCAGTGACATGGCCGGATTCCAGGCTTCGATCAAAACAGTTTTCATTCGACATGATAAAACGCCGGGTACGCGAAACCATTGCCGCCTCTTCAAGGAAGGGTGTCTTGTAGCGGTCAAGTAGTTGTAAAAGATTTTCGCGGTGCATAGGCGGCTGAGTGTACCAATTTGTTTTATTTTACGATTTTAGATTGGACACGTTAACCTAAAATTTCATAGGTGTATATCTTGATATTGAATGCTGAGCATTGGTGATAAGCTATGGTTTCGACTGGCGATTAAATTCAAGCCACGGGGGGCACGATAGATGTAATTACGTTTTTTTTAAAGGGTTTATTTAGAATAAGCAATGTCTTCCATTGAATATTAGAATGAACAGCGTAGGCTAAAGTTCTATAGTATTCAGATTAAGTTCATTAATCGTTTTAAGCGATGAATTTCCTTTGTTTATTGCGTTGCTAAAATAGCATTGGCCAGGTTGGTGCGATGATTGTGCCGTACTGCGTAATGCGAGTTATGAGGTGTAAGTAAATGACCGAAGCCCCACAAAATGGTATTAAGGGTTTAAAGCATTGGCGCTTTGACCTATTGGCAGGTATGCAAGTCGCGCTTGTCTCATTGCCTCTTTCGCTTGGTATCGCGATCGCTTCTGGTGCGCCACCTGTTACCGGCCTGATTTCGGCCATTATTGCTGGCTTGATTTTCCCTTTCCTTGGTGGTGCCTACGTTACCATCAGTGGCCCTGCGGCTGGCCTGGCACCAGCGCTTTTAGCCGGTATGTTGATGTTAGGTGGCGGTGACCTTGCTGAAGGTTATCCCTTGTTGCTGGTGGCTATCTGTCTCACGGGACTGTTGCAGATACTGCTCGCCTTTTTCAAGACAGGGAGGTATGCGATATTTCTCCCCGTAACAGTGGTCGAGGCGATGCTCGCGGCGATCGGTTTGATTATTATCATCAAACAGATCCCGGCGCTGATGGGAGCGATAATGCCGCCGTCAGGCACCATGCTTGGTTCACTTGCTAAACTGCCACAGGCCTTTTTGCAGATTGAGTGGGCTGTGCTGTTTATCGGTGCGCTTAGTCTCTTCCTTATTTTTTACATGAGCAAATCACGGCATGAGTGGATGCGTAAAATGCCGCCGCCACTGTTTGTGACCCTGCTTGGCGTGCTGTTGGCCTATCTCTTTGGACTGGATGCGAAGCACCTGATTACGATGCCTGAAAGCATTCTGGAAGGCGGCATCACCATGCCTGCCTTTGGTGAAGTCGTTACCCGTCCTGAACTGTGGTGGGGGGTCTTGATCGTGGTGATCACGCTAACGCTGATCGATGGTGTAGAGTCGCTGGCGACGATTAAGGCGGTGGATAAGATTGATCCATTCCAGCGTAAATCTGATCCAAACGTGACCCTGCGCGCCATGGGTATCTCTAACTCGCTGTCGAGTATCTTTGGTGGTTTGACCATTATTCCGGGCGGGATTAAGAGTCGTACCAATATCGATGCCGGTGGTCGAACGCTGTGGGCCAACTTCTACAACGCGACATTCCTGTTGATCTTTCTGTTTATTGCGACCGATTTTATCGCAATGGTGCCGTTGGCTGCGATTGCTTCGATTTTGATCTACGTCGGTTGGAAACTGTGTGAATATAAAGTCTTTACCAAGACCTATTCGGTTGGCCGTGATCAGCTGATTATCTTTGTGATCACGATCTTCTCAATTCTCGCGACAGACCTGCTTTCTGGTATCTTGATCGGTGTTGCGGCAGAAGTATTGATGTTGCTCTATCTGCTGATGCCATCGTTCCGCTACGTGCTGGCTGGCCGTATGAGCGCCACGAGTTCATCTAAACTGGTGTGGGTAAATCTGAAGAGCCTATTCCAGTCGCCTGTTATTAATGTGAAGGAGACCGAGAGAGAGGGTACTACCCATTATGAAATGACGATCTCTTCGTTGGTCTGTTTTAACCTGTTGCCGCTGGATAAGCTGCTTTCGAGCTTGCCTGATAAAGAGGGTGTGACACTGATCGTGAATGAATCTGGCCGCATTATTGATCACACTGCGATGGAGTATCTGCATCAGTTCGAAGAGGAGTGTGTGCGTGATGGACGTGTTTTTGAACTGGTTGGTGTGGAAAATTTTGTGCAGTTCACCAAACATTCGTTAGCGGCTCGTATGCAGGACGCGATTCTGGTTAAAGAGCAGGTTAAGCGTAGCGACAGAGAGCTTCAGATGGAGCGTCTTGCTGAGCGCTTTACCCTCTCTTTCAGCCCTGAAGCGGTGAGCACGCTAAATCAGGAAGACTTTGTCTACCTGCGCCGTGGTGCTGACAAAGAAGAGTGTAACTCGATGAGTGGAAACTATTTGGGTGCGGATGTTCGCCTGTATGACTACAGTCATACTTCGGCTCCAAACTATCACTCAAAGCACTGGCATACGCTGGTGACCTCAAGTTGTGCCGCAGAAGGAGTGCCTGACTTTGTGATTACACCGGGGTACTATCTGGAACGTTACCTGATTGATTATGATGAGGTTGCGTTGCCTGAAGGGAGTGCTTTGTCTGAAAAGTATCGCGTCTATGGTAAAGAGGGTAGTGACCCACTTGCCTTCATATCACCTGAGCTGATGGAATTTATGGTGAAACACGATGACTGTTACCTTGAAGTACGTAAGAGTGTTATGCTTGCCTTTAGAAAAGATCAGGCGCTTGCCGATAACGATGAAATTTCGTTACTGTTCGTCCTGACTGAAATTTTCAATGGCTCATGTGGTAACCAGTCGGATAAAGGCTAGGGGATAGAGGGCTCCATATAAATTAAAGGATACGTGTGATGCTGGCTCAGGTTTTTTCGGTAGCGAATCAGAAAGGTGGTACGGGCAAAACCACCTTAAGTATGAATCTTGCTGCTGGGCTGTCAAAACGTGGTCGTACCCTTATTATCGATGCCGATCCACAGGGCTCGGCCGGTCAGTGGGCGGGACTCTCACCTGATGAGAGTCCCTTCCCTGTTTCGGTCATTTCGATTGCGAGCAATTTACCAAGAGAGATCAAGCGGATGCGTGAAGATTACCAGTATCTGGTCGTTGACTGTCCGCCTACGCTTGAGACCGGGGTCGCCCAGTCTGCAATGACTGTCTCAGATATGGTGCTGATTCCAATTCTGCCTTCACCGGTTGATCTATGGGCCAGTATTCGTCTTGCTGAGGCGATTGAGCAGGTGAAGATCTACAACGATGAGCTGCAGCCCTATATCCTGGTGAATCAACTGGAGCCGCGTAATGCGATGTCCAGAGGGATGCGCCAGGCGCTGGATGAGTTTGATATTCCGGCTCTGGATAGCTGTATGCGGCGTCGGGCAGTCTACCGAAGTTCGGCTTTAGAAGGATCAAGTGTATACTGCATGGGGAAACGTGGTGATCCTGCGAAACAGGAAATTGATGCTCTGATAGAGGAAATATTGAAATCATGAAAAAAGCAGTCGGTTCTAAGTTAGCAAACAGCGTGCGTCAGGCTAAATCGAAGCAACCTACGGATGTCGTACCGGTCGCGAGTGAGGCGAAGGCTCCTTCAGCCCCTGCTGACGTGGTGATTGAGGCCCAGGCAGCAGCGCCAATTCTTTCATCAAGACGCGTCTGGCCTGACTAATCGTTTTGATATGAGCGTCACCTGACTGACGCGCTTCATTCATGTCCGCTCAATGTGGCGTGGATTAAATAGTGTAAGTAGTAACATGGATAAGTCTCTGCCCAGTGGGTGGGGACTTTTCTATTTTTAAGAGGATACAAAGAATGGTAAAACCAGGTACCTACGCGGGAATTGATAAAGATGCGAGTGGTGGGATGACCTCAATCGGTAAGATAGTGCGTGATGCCTGGATATTTGGGTTGCTGCCTGAAACAGAGACTTGTGAAGGGTGGGATCTGGGGCGCTTGGATGTGCTCTTGCATCAGGTCAATGATGAATGGGATAAATACGGCTGCATGGTGAGCAGTTTGCCCGCAGATTTGCGCGAACGCCACGACCGGATTCATGCCGCAGGGATTTCGCGCGCAAAGGAGGCTGGTTGGGATGGCGAAAAAGAGACGGATGACGAGGTCTAATATCCGTTCTATTTGTACGAGCGGATGCTCTCGTGTACTCGATATTTCTTGAGGTAAGCGGCCGCTTTTGTGCTCAGCATGGCATTACGCTTCTGGTTGTAGTGCACCCCAGCCATCACTCTCACCATGATGTGTCGCTGCAATCTTGTCGAATGCTCGTTCTACTTCGATGATGTCATCATGCGCAGGAGTCATTTCTATCGTACAACAAAGTACCCAGCCATCATGAGTTTCATTTTCTTCTAAAGAAAAGGTGGCTTCACTGCCGTTAGCTTCGACTTCTGCCTGCATCTTTTCTGCGTCTTTCTTTTTACCAAAGTTGATAAAGAAATCGATATTATGAGGAGTGGTGAGATCCATGCCAGCCTGATGCATTTCGCGGAGCATCTCGCCGTCTTCTGTGTTGGGAAAATCCATCGGGGTTCCTAATAGTGGTGTAACAATTCAGTCGTTATTTTTTGTAGCCGCGTAACAGCAAGTCGTGCCGCTATTTTCTCATATGATGATGGTTCGGTGAACTATTAGTATTGGTAGACGGGGGCGGTAGTTAATTAAATCGCTTATTAAGGTCAGATGTGTTTCAAATGCCAGCCGAAGGCGCGATGATGACCGGCAAAACTATTCGGCTGACATTTGACCCCATCTTGTCATGTGGGCTCAATATGAGACCCCTGGTGTTTTATGCAGGTAGGTGTTGTCGCTGATCTGCTTTACCATAAAACCTGCTACATCTGCGCGCGGGATTTTAAGTGTTAGTGATTTTTCGTTACCACTAAATCCCTGCTTATAGGTGCCCATCGGCGGCTCGTTAGTAAATGAGCCGGGACGTACGATGGTCCAGTCAAGTCCACTGTTTTTGACGATCTCTTCCTGGATGATGTGGTCTTTGAAGATGGATCTT